>ERZ1034928.194-NODE-194-length-38345-cov-7.374223_pt1 | contig 38345 bp, 75 predicted proteins | sample MGYA00520627_ERZ1034928 | MGnify/ENA primary metagenome ERZ1034928 (study PRJEB33766, sample SAMN09781755) | gut metagenome | biome: gut microbiome | host: Homo sapiens | place: Madagascar | study: EMG produced TPA metagenomics assembly of the PRJNA485056 data set...
CTGTAGGGGGGGTAGCCCCGATTGCCGTCGCGGCCAGCTGGCGTAGCTCTTCGCGGCTGATTTTTCCCTGCTCCGCCGCCTCATGGCAGTCATCGCAAAGGGTAATCAGCCAATCAAAATCGAACGCATGTTCGTCTGACTCCTCCAGCGGCTGGATGTGATGCACGCCCACCCGCTCATAGCGCAAAATCCCTCGCTGAAGACAGACGCGGCATAAAAACCCGTCTCTCTCTCGCACCGCAAGAGACGTGCGCGTCCAGCGCGATGTTGAACGCAGTGCGCGCTTGCTGTTGCGCACCTGTTTGCGGGCTGGCTTTTGCGGGCACGTCTCGCCCAACTTGTGCAGCCGTCCGCAATACCTGCATGTGTATAGCATATCTCGCTCTCCTGTGTATCGGCCCCACCCTCTGCCGCTTGCATCAACACAGACAACCCTTTTGCCGGTATCCCGGCAATTGCACACTATCACCATACGCGTCTTGTTCGGCTTTGTTAGGCCATTATTGCAACGGCCCGTCCATGTACCCGGCTTTTTGCGCCACGTTGTAGACAAAATCACTGTTCCACCTGCGCGCCGTCCGCTCCGATGTGTTGCACATGTAGGCCACCTGTCCCAGATTGCGCACGCGGCCCCAGTGGTATAGCTGCACCGCCTGGACGCGCCACTGTCCATCCGGCAGCAGCTGAAGCTGCTCCAATGCCCGCTCAACGGCGGAAAGCGCAATCTCCTCCTGTGGCGTCAGCTGGCGCAGCGCCGTCTGCTCCGTTGTGCGGCCAGGCTCTCTGCTTTGCGGCATGCCTGTGTATTGCTGCGTCATGCGTGCCGACTGCGCGTCCTGCTTTTTGCGCCGAAGCTCCGGATACGCCCGAATCAACCGGAGCGCATTGCCCCACCACCAGTTTTTAGGCTTGCTCATCTGGTCCCCCTCCTTTTGCGGTGTCCCTTTACCGTTTTTACCTGCACGACGCCCTTGCTCTCGTCCGTCTCCGCGTCCTCCATCGCGTCCGGCAGCACGTAGCGGATATATTGCGGCTCTCCCGGCTTGTACTCCCCCTGATCCAGCAGCACGGCCCCCTTCGGCGGTCTGATCGGCCCGCCTGTGCGTGCAATCCGATCTTCCGGCTCCGGGCGCACAAGTCCCCGGCTTGCAATGTACTTTTTGGCATCCTCCACGTGCCGGACCTGCCGGAAGAGATACGCCACCACCGGCGTGTAGTCCGGCTGCGCAGACAGGCGGCGCGTGTTGGTCCCGCCGTCCCGCCATGCCGCGAGGATGTATTCCGCCGTTGCCGCCGTTGCGATAATGTGATGATGCACGCGGCAGGGCACAAGCTCCCCGCCCTTATCGTCCCGATCCGAGGTAAAGCACATGTATTGCAGCGTCACGCCGTCCTTCGCCGCGGCTCTGCGTGCCCGGCGGATGGTGTTCTGCAAATTTTTGCGCGCTATGTACCAGATGGCCGTCTCCCGATCCTCTGCGTCCATCCCCGGCAGCAGATCCCGCGTCATTGCATCGTGGTGCGGCGTATCGTAGTCCAGCGTCAGCAGCGCATCGCCTTCGCAAAAGCTTGCATTTACAATCCGCGCGGCCATCTTTACCCCGGAGGCGGCATTCTGCGCGGCCTTGCGGATATCCCGCCGGGCCTGCTGCGTCATGCGGACAGGCTTGCGCCCTGGCACCCAAAACTTGATCGTCTCCCCGCACGGGCCCGCTCTCCATTTGCGTGTTACCCAGTATCCGTCCATTGCCTGCCCCTCCTGGTTTTGCTTTCCCCGCGCTCCTGCTCCCCCGCGCCCGCGTGAGTGTTGCGTCCCGCATCCTTCCCGCGGGACGCGGCGGGCGATGTTCCTTTAGAGCCCGCGCCCGCATCCTTCCCGCGGGACGCGGCGGGCGACGTTCCTTTGGAGCCCGCGCCCGCCTCCTCCCCGCGGTACGCGCCCTGCTCCTTTTTGTGGATGGTCGATTACTTAGGCCCTTACCAAGCCCGCATAAATTCGCGCGTGCGCGCGAATTATAATAATGTATGCCCTTTTCAAGCTGCCGTTCCATTGACGCGGCAGCTTGAAAAAGATATACATAGCGCAAAAGTTGTGTTTTTCTGTCGATTGCAGTTCATCACCCTCGCCCCGCTTTTTGTGGGGCGAGGGCTTTGTTTACTCGTCTGTCAGCTCCATTGCGATCTTGCTCAGCGCCGCCAACTGCACCAGATTTGCCGCCTGGTTGGTCGCCGCCCGGTAAAACTCCCGGAGCATCGCGGTGATCCCGTCCTCGTTTTTGGTGAGGATCTGCTGCCACGTCTCATCGTGCAGCTTGCCCAGCTCCTGCTGTGCTTTTTTTGTGCTGTCCAGCGTTTTTTTGATCTCGCCCCACGCCTCCGTCGCGCTGGCAAAGCCTCTGCCGCGCGCGTCCATCGTCGCGCCCACACTCTCCGCAATCGTTGCATCGAGCTGCTGCCACATGCTCATTTGCCCGCCTCCCTTCTGGCGGCTTTTTTTGCCGCCGTAACCTCAAACGCCGTCGTATACCGTCGCTCGCCGCAGCCGTCGCAGATCGTCTTTGCCCAGTCGGAGCTTGCCTGCCGGGTCTTCGTCCCGGCGTCGCGGAGCTTGCCCCAGCACATCGCGCACAATCTCTTTGTGCTCATATCATCCTGCCTCCTATGTATGCGCCCCGGCATTCCAGCGGGCGCTTGAGCCCCTTCGGCAGCCTGCCTCCGTTTGACTGCACCGCCGCCATGAGTTTGCCGTAGCTCATTCCGTTTGCGCGGGCCAGTACGCCGATTCGCCAGATGTTGTCCGCCGGGATCCGGCCCTGCGCTGTCTTTGCTGCATCCCGCTCCTTGCGTGCTGCATCGTGACATTTTACCGTGCAATACTTTGCATGTGCCGCCGCTGTGTAAAACACCTGACCGCACTGCACGCATTTTACCTTCCGCATCCCCTCGCGCGCCTCTGTTTTGAGCTGCTCCCGGTATACCTTTGCCCGCTCCCGCTCATGCTGGAGGCGGCAATCCGCGCAAAACCGCTGCCGGGCGGTGTTGCGCACGATCTCTTTGCCGCATATCTGGCATTGCATCCTCTCGCCGACCTTAGCCATCCTCCGCACCTCCGTCCATTCTCGCTCCGCAGTTGGGGCAGTAGCGGTAAAGGCACGCAAACCATGCAAAAAGCTCGTCGCTGCTCGGCCCATCAAACGTCACCTCAAACAGTTCTTCGCACGCGCTGCACTCCGCAACCCGGCGATCTCCGTGCGCATCCACCCACTGCCCATGCACCACCGGCACAACGTCGGCGGCGGGCGCGCCGTAAAGATGCTCAAACAGCATTGCAAAGCAAAGCGGTCTGCGATCCTCGCAGATGCTCGCCGTCAGCTCCAGCCGATCAATGTAGTCCGTCATGTTTGTCCCTCATTTGCAATTTGCCGCAACACCTTGTCCACATCGCACCCAAAGCACCCATCCGGCCCGCGATCCCCGTGCAGTTCGCACGCGCACCGCGCGCAGATCGCCTCATAAACCCATTGCCGGATATCCGATCTGCTGCACACATCATCCAGCAGGTACTCCGCCCCGAGCCGATCCTCCAGCGCCCGAAGCCGCTCCCAGACCTTGCGCTGGCTGCAAGCGCCATCCTCACAGTCGGAGCCGTAGCGCACCCCTGCGCACTGCGCAATATCGCAAAAGTTGCCTTCAAATGTTATGCGCTGCATTGGCATCCTCCTGCGGTGCAATCGTTGCAATCGTAACGCCCTGATTGCCTTGTATCAGCCGCACATACGCGGTAATCGTGTTTGCCACATTGCGGTCTGTTGTAATCGTTGCGGTCCCGCCGCCTGCATCAAGTGCCTGCCGGACGCTCTTGCACACCTCCGGCGTAAGCCTGGAGTCCTCATAAGCCCGCAGCCGCTCCCACGCCATGTGCACCTCGCACGTATCATCGTCACACTCGCCGAAAACGCCGCAAAACCACCCGCAGCACCAGCTGTTATCCGTCAATCTGTCCATCCCGCTCCCCCTCTCCAAGCTCAATCAAAAACGCAATGTTGCACGCCAGGTGCCACAAATGCGGCAGTCCGCTTTCCTCATCCACCCCGCACGGATCCCTGAGATACGCCAGCCAGTGCCGGTAAGCTGCATCGCGGTAGCGCTGCGCCTCCACCATCTGCCAGTTGTCCCGATCTCCGTACTTGGCCGTGCCGTACATCCGCACGCGGGCAATGGCCTTGATGATCTCCGTCGGGCAGAGCGTCAGCTGCACCTTCCCTGCGTCCGCCTTGACGCCCTGCAAGGGCTGCGCTGCATCGCCGGTCTGTGCAGCGTTTGACTCCTGCCGCTCCTGCCATCTCGCAATGGCCTCCCAGGCGGTTTTTCGGCCGGTGCAAAACGCAAGGTCACTGTCCTCGCATTTGCCATTTGCCTCATCGTAGAGAGGGCACTTACCGCAAAATACATAGCCATCTTCGTCCCCATACTTCTCCCGCGCCGCCCGGACGCGCTCTTCATGTGTCATTCTTTTCCGTCTCCTTCCGCTTCTTTCTCCGCGCCGCGATCTCCTCGCGGTGTGCCTCGTAGTACGCGCGCTGGTACTCCCGTTCTTTTTCCCGGTACGCGCGCTTGCGGGCGGCGTACTCCTCCTTGTGCGCCAAATAGTGCGCATGCTTCCGCGCGGCAATCCGCTCCTTGTTTTTTTGCTGGTATGCTTTTGCCTTTGCCGCAAGGATATCCTTGTTTTTTTGCTGGTACAGCCTTTGCCGCTCCCGCTTGGCATAGAGCTTTTTGTTTGCTTCCAGCGCCTCCGCGTCCCGCTTTTCGGCGGAGGCAATCTCCTCCGCCGTCTGGCAAAACGTCGCATCAATCTCCGCGTCCGCCCGTTTAAGCTCCTCCAGTTCCGCCGCTGTAAAAATGCTCATGTTGCGCCTCCATATAGTCCGCAAGCCCGTTCGCTGCCTCCGCCCTGTGGTTAGTTTTTACATTGCAAACCCCGCCGTACCGGCGCTTGCAGCAAACCTGGCAGGTGATCTTCCGTGCCGCAGTCTCCAGCGGCCGCACCTCAACGCCACTCTCGATCAGCATCGCCCGGCATACTCCGCACACTTCCATTTCAAGCCCGCCGTCTTTCGCCCTTCTCGCGCCGCTCATTGCGTTCTGCGCCCCGTTTTTTGCTTCTGCGTCCGTTTTTTTCATTGCTTCTCCTTTTCTCCCGCTCCGTCACGTCTCCGCCTCCTTTGCAAGCTCCATCTGCGCCCCGTGCACCGCCCAGAGGCTTACGCCCAGCTCCAGCGCCGCGGCGCACTCCGCCTGGATGCGGTTATATGCCCATACGCTTGCGCTGCCGCAGTCCGCAATGAGCGTCACCCTTGTCGGCAGGCCGTGCCGCCGCCGGGCCTCCATGACTTCTTCGGCTTTCATGCGCGTCTGCCTCCTCTCTGGATGCAGATATCAAAGTCCGGGATTGTGATCTCCGCCCCGCGCCAGAGGTTTTCCGCTGGGATGCCCCACCGCTTTGCAATGCGGTTGACGGCCTCCTCGATGGTAAGGCCATTTGCCTCATCGCAGCCCGGATATTGCATATCCGGGTGCCGCACGCGGATGCGCGTCCTCAGTCCGTATCGCGCCCGCTCAGCGGTGAGCGCATGGCCTCGCTCAAAAGCAGTTCGAGCGTCATGCTGATCGTCTCCTCCGCCGGCAGCTCCATCGTGCTGCGCTTGCCGAGCTTGTGCATGATCTCCAGCAGCGCCTCCGGCTCTGCAGCGGTCAACAGCTGCACGCAGCTCCATTTCCACTTGTCCAGTGTCCGCTCCGGGATCCGGATGGTAATTTCCTCGCCCATACATTGTCATTCCCCTTTTGTGATTTTTTGGTTCAGGCCCTTCCTGGAACGTGCCGGCTGCCCAGGCCGGCACGCCCCGCCCCGCGGCGTCAGCTCCGCAGGACGAACTTTCGAAAGGAGTATCCATGCCCTGGGGCGCAGCCTCTCCGCATGGCTAAACAGAGAGGTTCCGTCCCCGGCAGGGCCCGAGCCCCTGCCTTACAGGCTGTAGCCAAGCCACGCCGTCGCAACCGGCCCCGCCAGCAGGATGCACGCCGCCGCCGTCTGAAACTCGCCCAGCAGCGCCGCAACCGCCGCCGCGCCCATCAGCGTGGTCGTTGCGCCGCGCAGAATGTCCTGCGCCGGGCGGCGCTCCCGTCTGTGCTTGTCCTGCCGCACTGGCTGCGGCTCTGGCGTCTGCCCCTCCCGCTCGCGGAAAACCGTCAGGACCTTGTCCGTCTCCGACTCGTACCATCTGTCATAAATGCTCATTGGTGCTCTCTCCTTTTTTTATGCACTCCATGTGCCCCCTGCACATTCACTTTCCCACGGCGCGAATTCTTCTCCCGTGTCCTCAAAGTCCTCTTCTGCGCCCGGGCGGGGCTGCTTGGTGTCCCGCGCAAGCTCCTCATCTGCATCGAGGTAGTTGCGTCCAAACACTTGCAGAAACGTCTCATGCCCGTGCTGGGCCTCAAACGCCCGCTGGCACTCTTTTTTAAGCCGCGTGTCCAGCTCGTGGTTAAAGTGCACGCCGTAGCTCGCCAGATTGTGCCAGTCCGCGCGCAGCCATACCCAGCAGCCCCAGGCTTCCGAGCTTTTTCTACGCCCGCCGCCGTAGATGTGATGCTTGTGCAGCCCCTCGCGGCTGCCTGTGAGGTAGCAGGCCTTGCCGCTCTGCAAAATGCTCCTGCTCATTCCGGATTCCGCGCGAGATATACAACCGCGTCCCCGCTCTGCATGTCTCTCCAATAGGTTACGCTGTCCAGTTCGCTCCACGGCTCATCTGCTTCGCAGTCCTCATCTCGCAGCACGCAGATTGTCGCGCTGTCCTCCACGTGCTCCAGCAGTTCTCGCAGCTCCCCGACCGTCATACCCCGTCCCTTTCCCGGATGTACTGGATTTCTGCGTCCAGCAGCTTCGCCAGGCTGATTCCCAGCCCGTTTGCAATGAGGATCAGCGTGCCCGTATAAATCCCACGCTTCTGCTGGCCCCGCTCAAGCTGGCACAGCGTCTTCTCTCCGATCCCGTAGACCTTCGCCGCCTTCGCCTGCGTCAGCCCCCGCTGCCTCCGGAGCCGGATCAAATATTCCCGCTTCATTTTTCTTTCGCCTCCTGCCGGATCATGGCGTTGCGCGCGACCCGGTACGCCATTTTGTTGATCTCCTTCCGCCGCCGCGCGATCTCCTCCGGGCTTGCGTCCCGGTAATAATCATCCGCAATCCGGATATGCGCGCCCTTGACGTCAAACTCCTTTACAATCGCCATTCCGGCACCCCCTCTTTTGTATGATGTTTATGTGGCTCCTGCACGTCCACTTTCTAGCTTCTTTCCACCTGCTCACCCGCCACGTTTACTACATATCGGAAACATTCTTCTGTTTCGAACAACATGTTGTAAACTCCGCTTGCAAAAGTCTCATTTTGTGCTATCATGTATGAAACACATGGCTAGAAGGAGGTGAGCAGGTGGCGAATCAAAACGCAAAACAGACCAGCAAATCAGTTGCAAGCACCGCTGGACGAATTCTCCGAAGCCCCCGTTATGGCCGGAGCGTTAAGTCCGTTGCGGCCAGCGCGCTGAGCCAATCCAAGCCGCGCCGGAAGAAGTAATTCTCCCGTTTCCGGCAGGGTGATTGCCCACCATCCTGCCGGGCCTTTACTCTTTGATCTGTTCCGCGTTGATCCCGTACAATGTGCAGAGCCGCTCCAGCTTTTTTCCCGTCGGCTTCGGCTTGCCCTGCTCCCACCTGACAATCGTGCGGCGGTTGATGTTCATCGCATCTGCCGCTTCCGTCTGCGTCAGCCCCGCGTTTACCCGCGCGGCCTTTAATGTGATTTGCATCCAGCTCCCTCGCTTTTCTCCATCCATTCCCGGAGAATCCAGATCACCAGCGTGTTCAGCGACACGCCCTTTTCCTTTCTGCGTGCTTCCAGCTTCTCTTTGAGAGCCGCCGGAAGCCTCAACGTGAATCTCGCTTCGTTTGTCATCTTATTGACACCACCTTTCTGCACCATCATAGCACGTCTTGCATCTGGTGTCAATACAGTGTCTTTACTTTTCTTCTTTGTGGTGTCATAATTGCACCACAAGGAGGAATTGCCCAATGAGTAAAAACGACCCGTTCACCCGCGATGATCAGACGCGCTTCACCATGCGCATCAGCTCCGGTCTTCTGGAGAAGATTCGCCAGCAGGCCGAAGCGCATAAGCGCTCTACCGCAAAAGAGATCGAATTCATTCTTGAGGCTTATATCAATTCGCTTCCCACAGAATGAGTAATACCAGATCGTGAAACGCCATGTGCCACGCCTCCGCCTCCCGTTGCAGCTGCTCCTTCAGCTCCTCCGGGAGGCGGATCGTTGTTGCAACCCGCTCCGTCATTTCCGTTCCTCCTTCTGCGCCGCGGCCTTTAATGTGATTTGCATCCTGCTTCCTCGCTTTTCTGCATCCAATCCCACAAAATTGCCCGAATCAGTCCGCTTAAAGTCTGCCCTTGTGCCTTTGCCTGTTCTTTCAGCGCATTGTGCAGCTCCTCCGGAACGCTAACCAGAAATCGAACCATTTCTTGTCCCCCCCTTGCAATTTGATATCTTCTTGGTATCTACACAATATCACACGTGCATTTCTGCGTCAATACCTTTTTGATATCTTTATGATTACTTGCTTTGTGGATATCCAAATGATATATTGCTGATATCAGATAGGAGGAGATATTATGGTACAGGCTAACCCGTATCCATTGCGCGTTGAAAAGGCGTTGATGGAGAAATTCAAGGTTGTCGCTTTCAACAACGGGCGCTCTGTCAACAAAGAGATTGAGTCTCTGATAAAAAATGCCGTCAAAGCATACGAGCAGGAGCACGGCCCGATTGAGCCTCCATCCCGGCCCGAATCAGCCGAATGACGGTTTCGTTGAAGCTGTCTCCCCGCTTTTCCGCCTCCCGTTGCAGCTGCTCCTTCAGCGCCTCCGGGAGGCGGATCGTCGTTGCAACCCGCTCCGTCATTTCCGTTCCTCCTTCTGTGCCGCGGCCTTTAATGTGATTTGCATTGGTTTATCCTCGCTTACTAATTGTGCTCGAATTTTCATTGGCACGCACTAGATGTGCTCATCCTGCGTAAAAAAAAGTTCCTGCACGGAGACTCCGAAAAAATTGGATATTTTAATTTTTGCTTCGTCGCGCGGAACCCGCTCATTGCGTTCATACATCGCATAAGAGGATTTTGTAATTCCGATCTGCTTCGCAACCTCTGCCTGCGATCTATCTCCGCGCAGTGCCCTAAGCTTCTTCCCGCTTTTCATTTTGTGCTCACTCTCCTTTGTTAACGCACTCACTGTGCTCAACTGCTTTTATTATACACTAGATGTACTCAAAGTCAAGTCTGAGCACATAGCAAAAGTGCACAAACAACTTGAGTTCGAATTGTGCACATTGACGGTTTGGAGCCGCGCACTTATTGTGTATAATGAGGTATCCATATTTTTTGAAAGGATTGGTGCTTATGGCGAAGTTCTCGGAGCGGTTCCGTCAACTGCGAAATGAACACGGCCTATCCCAGCAAACCCTTGCAGATCAGCTCGGTTTCTCAAAGAGCAGCGTAAACATGTATGAGCGCGGCGAACGTGAGCCGGGAATTGATTCAATGGAGGCAATCGCGGACTATTTTAACGTTGATCTGGATTATCTAATGGGCCGGGTAGGCATCCCGAACCGCGTGGAATGGCTGAAATCGGTAGATCGTGAAGCCGCGGCTAGCTTGCTGTCCAATGCTGCAAAGGCTCCTACAGCCGCAGCGGCAGAAACAAGTCTCGGCGGAAAAATCAAAATGTATCGCAAAGCGGCGGGACTCACGCAAGTTGAACTTGCCAGACTCGCCCATATCTCCCGCTCATATCTCAACGACGTTGAGGCGAACCGGTATCATCCGAGTGTTGCAACGCTGAACGACATTTGTGCAGCCTTGCAAATCAAAACGTCTGCCTTGTTTGACGATGATGTCGAAAAAACCCCCAGCGTCCGGCCAGACGCTGGGGACCCGCTCGATCGGCAGATTCTTGATCTCTTCGATAAGCTGCCCGAAAATGATAAGGAATCTGTGCTTTCCCTCCTGCGGAGCCTGACGAAGGATCGGTGAATGGGGTGTAATATGGACACAATAGACAAGATCAATCTCTATCTTTGCAAGACTGGACACACCGGCGCGGACTTGAGCCGTGCGCTTGGACTCTCCAACAGCATTTACAGCCAATGGAACAAAAAGAAGACGCGCCCGTCTATGGCGCGTCTCCCAGCAATTGCCGAATTTCTCGGCGTAACAGTTGAAGACCTTCTCCCAGATAACGAAAAAAGCCCCAGCGTCCGGCCAGACGCTGGGGACCCGCTCGATCGGCAGCTCCTTGATCTCTTCGATAAGCTGCCCGAAAATGATAAGGAATCTGTGCTTTCCCTCCTGCGGAGCTTGACGAAGGACCGATGAAGGGAGGTGAGATGATGGATAAGAATGAACTCGCCAGAGATTTTGTGATCGCTCTGATTCAGGCAGATAAGATCAGAAACATCACAGAGGCTTGCAATGCTTACTGTTTTGCGGTCGAGGCCATTGCAGCGGAGAATGAAAAGTTCTCGCAATGCAGGTAATCCCCGCCAGTGATCAATGCAGAAGCGCCTGAAGCATTTCAGCCGCGCCTTGCAGGACGCCGTTGCCGCGAAGTGTTTCGTTCGGATCTTCTGCAAACCCTTGCACCATATGCAGCAGTGCACGCGCAGCTTTCTCCGTGTCTTCTCGGAGGGGCGGCGGCACTGCTGCATATTCTTTTTCCGCCGTGAGCAGATTCCCCTGCGGGTCTGACAGCAGCGGCATAACTGCGTTTGCCATTTTGACAAGGTTGTCTACGTGGCTCTGGATGGGGCCGGAAATTTTGCTGCTTGTCCGCATCCTCTGCAACAGCGTCACCATGGTCTGCTCCGCCTCTTCGCGGAGCGTGCCCACGGCTGGCGCTGCCGCTTTTTCTTCCTCTGGCTGCGACAGGTCAAATGTTGTGTTTCCGACCTTGATCCGCTCCACGCCTGCATCAAGCACATGCTGCAGCATTGCTTCCAGCTTCTCCGTTTCCTCGCGGCTCTGAAATCTCAGCGTGATTCCTTTTTTGCTCATTCTGTATTCCCCTTTCTCTGTATTTTCTGTTTGATCGTGGTTCTATTATACCGCGTTCCCGGCGCATTGTACAGCGCGGGTTTGGCGCGCCAAAAGCGCCCGGATGTACTCCAGCAGCTGCGCCTTTTCTTCGGCGGTCAGCTTCGGCAGCAGCGCCGCGAGTTCCTGATGCTTGCCCATTGCATTCTCTCTTCTTTCACAATTGTTTCCGGAATGTTACTATTTGTATCTGCCCTGTTGTTGCAATCGGTCGATAAAGGTAGTATCCTATTTGTGTCGGTGTCAACTGATGTATTCGCTGCCGGTGGGGCCTCCCCGCTCCATCGGTAAAACAAAGGACAAGAGGAGTGGAGTGTCCTCCCTGTATTCCAGCGTCAGCGCCGTCGGCTGCAACTGCACGCCATCTGCTACAATTGTAAGCCGCCCGGCCCGGATGATGATTGTCAACTCTTTCATGGCGTTTCCTCCTTTTGTCTGGTTGCTGTGAGCTTACCCGAGTATTTGCAATCATGCAAGATAAATATCTGCAAACTGCCTTGCATATTTGCAATTTCCCGTGCAAACTCGCTTGCACGTATGCATGGAGGTGCTTTTTGTGGATGTTTCGGCGTTGATTACCCAATGCAAGCAGGCAATGGAGGACAAAAGGATGACAAATCGCGACGTTGCACGGCTTGCAGATATTTCGGAATCTACTGTATCCCGCATGCTGGCTTCTGATGGCCGCAACGTTGGCGCTACGACATTGGAGGCCATTTGTCAGGCGCTGCAGGTGGATGAGGATCCCGGCGCAGAGCAGACGGAGACGGCTGCCGAGGAGGACGCAACAGAGCCAGCCGCAGCGCCGCCGGTGGAAGCGGCTGGAACTGTGGAGTACCTCCCCGTTGGCCTCTCGCATGAGGAGATGGAGCGCATTTATGAGCGCCGCGTTGAGGATTTGCGGCGGCAGGTCGATTCCAAGGAGCGTTGGCTCCGTATCACGGTTTTTATCTGCGTCTTCCTTGCCGGCGCGCTTCTTCTTCTTCTTCTTGTTGATTTTCTCTTGCCATCCATTGGCTGGTTTCGCCGCGGCGCTCCTGGTTACCTTGCAAACACCGCCTCCGGCATCTATCACCGCGCCGATTGCGTCGCAGCCGCGTCCATGTCGGACGCGCACCGCCTTGGCTTCGCCACCGCCCAGGATGCAATAGAGGCCGGTTTCCGCGCCTGCCAGATTTGCCTGAGATAACAAAGAGCGGCGCGCCCATCTTCGGGCGCGCCGCTCTTATTTGTTTGCCGGGACAATTGCAATGTTGCAATCGAGAGCAGAGGCTACTTTTATCAGCGTATCAAGCTGTGGTACCGCCTTTTTGCTCTCCAATCTTGCTATAACGGACTGTGTCAAGTTTGACGCTTTTGCAAGCTCTTTCTGCGTCATTCCCTTGCTGTGTCTCTGTTCAATGAGCCGGTCAATGATCATTGCGCAATTTTCAGACACTCGGTTTTCCTCCCACCGGGACGCTGTCTATATAGCAACTGTCCGCGCAAATATCAACCTTGTTGTTCCAAATTGTGTTGCTGTCAACTTTCGGGTCGATGTCCCATGCTATGCTGTTGGACTCATCAACGTAAACGCGGCGGAAGTTCTCCAGTTTAATAAACGGCGCGAATACCGTGTTTTCTTTGAGATATGGGCGCATGTCGTAAATACGCTTTTCTCCATTGTCAAAACTGATTGTCAGCGTAAAATCGTCGTTTGGCACAACGCCCGTGATTCTTTTTTTGCCTGCCGCAAAATATTCCGCCGCCTTTTGATCAAAGCCTTTGGAAAGATAGTATTCCACTGTATTTCCCATGTTTTCACCCCCAGATCGAGCCGCTTATCTCAGCGGCTCGATTTTAAACAGTTCTTGCTGTGCTCTTGCGAGTTCCCAGTTTTCGCGCAACTCTTCTTGGTGAAAAGCCGCCCATCCCAGCAGCATTTTCAGTTGCTTGGACGGCATTTCCCCTTCCAGCACTTCCAGCTCTTCAATCGACACAAGAATTTCTGAGCCGCAATATGATGCGTGGAAGTGCGGCGGCATGTGGTCTCTTGAGTAAATGGAAACCTTGATCCCGCGGAACATTGAAATCGTTGGCATTTGATCAACTCCTTTGTTGTAACTATAATATAGCGTATTCGCGCTTAAATGTCAATAGCGAATTTGCTATTGACTTGCGGGCATCTTGCACAAAATATCCTGTTACTTTTTGTGCACATTGCGCCCGCTCTGAGATGGTACAATCTGTGTGATAGGAGGTTATCCAAATGCCCGATTGTTTGTATTTGCGTAAGTCCCGCGTTGATATGGAGGCGGAGGCGCGCGGCGAAAAAGACGTGCTTGCCCGGCACGAAGCGGAGCTTTTGCGCACGGCGCGCCGCCTTGGCCGCACCGTCGGCGCGATTTATCGTGAGGTTGTTTCTGGCGACACCATCGCCGCCCGGCCCGTCATGCAGCAGCTGCTGCGCGAGGTGGAGGCAGGCCAGTGGGAAGCCGTGCTTGTCATGGAGGTCGAGCGCCTTGCGCGCGGCGACACCATTGATCAGGGCGTGGTTGCCCGCGCTTTCCAATATTCGGAAACAAAAATTATTACACCGATCAAAACATATGACCCAACCAACGAATTTGACGAAGAATACTTTGAGTTTGGTTTGTACATGTCCCGGCGGGAGTATAAGACGATCAAGCGCCGCATGCAGCGGGGGCGCGAAGCGTCTATCCGTGAGGGTAAATTTGTCGGCAATAAAAATCCGTATGGCTATGTCCGCGTAAAGCTCCAAGGCGTCAAGGGCTGGACGCTTGCCCCCGATCCGCCCCGCTCCGAAGTCGTGCAGGATATTTTTAGATGGTATACTGAGGGCTACACCGGCCCGGATGGTGCCACGCAACTGCTTGGCGTTACCTCCATTGCAAACCGCCTGAATGAGCTTGGTATCCATACCGCGCACGGAACATTTTGGAATGCATCCGTCGTCAATGCCATGCTGCGCAATCCGGTATATGCCGGATGGGTGCGCTGGAATTACCGCGCCACCGTCCGCACCGTCAAGGATGGGCAGGTGTCCTTGTCGCGCCCGCGCAACAAGGCAAATCAAACGCTTGTGCGCGGCCTGCATCCCGCGCTTGTCTCACAGCAGACTTTTGACGCGGCGCAAAAGCGCTTGTCTATCAATCCGTCCCGCGTTGGCCCCAAAAATGCCGCGCGGAAAAATCCACTTGCCGGGCTGATCTTTTGCTCTGTCTGCGGCTCCTCCATGGTACGCCGCCCTTACAGCAACGGCGCAGAGCCATGCGTGATGTGTCCCCGCCCGCACTGCCCCACGGTATCCTCACAAATGTACGTGTTGGAGGACACGCTTATGGACGCCCTTGCGCAGTGGCTGGAGGAGCTGGAGCCAGAGACCCCGCCGGATCCCGCCGAAGACCCGGAAGTGCAGTCCTTGCAAGCCCTGATTGATGATACATCCCGGCAACTGCAAAAGCTGGACGCGCAAATTGACCGCGCCTATGAGCTTGTGGAGACTGGCGTTTATACGTCCGAGGTGTTTTCAGCCCGCTCCATGGAGCTTGCCCGGCGGCGACTGGATGTGCAGGATCAAAAGCGCAACGCCGAGTTGGAGCTACAATCCCGCAAGCAGGCGCTTTTCTTCTGGCGGCAGCTTGCGCCCCAGGTGCGGCACGTTATCGACTCATATCGCGCATCCAGCGACCCCGATGAGCAAAACGCCCTGCTGCGCACCGTCTTGGCGCGTGTTGAGTACAAAAAAACAACCCGCGCCCGTTGGGGCGACGGCTCCGATCTCTCTCTAACCCTCTTCCCGCTCGTGCCGGATTCTGACTGATAATTCCGTGGAGCGGATTCATTCGCGCCACGGAATTATCAATGTTGCATATGTTACAATTAAGCACCGGAGCCATGCAGTTGGCTCCGGTGCTGTCTCTTTTACTCTCCTCCGGCCACACATCGGTAATATGCCGCTGTCTTGCGCTCCGGCCCGCCCGCGTCCTTGTCAAACAAAAACGCCTTTGCGAGATCGGTGTAAAACTCCGTGTGATCCAGCCCGTACTTTTTGGCCACGCCGGAGTAGTCCGAGTAGATCATATTCAGCGCCGCAAACCAGACGGCTTCCTCCGTATGGATTCCCGCCGCCTCCGCAACCTGCTGCGTCTCGGCCTGTGTCCAGTGCGCGCCGTATGTGCCATCCTCGTTCTGCATCCGGGCCGTCCACTCCTCCGCGTTGTGCTGGGTAAAGGCGCTGCGCTTGGCCACGCGATCCAGCGCGCACATAAGGCCGATGATTGCCTCAGCCTCTTCTACGCTGCGCATGGATACAGGCCCTTCCGCCAGCTGCTCCAGCTCTGCATAGAGCTTGCGCTTGTATTCCTCCATGCTCATCCCTCCTGTAGATATCTGTACAGCTTGTCCACATCGTTCGCGTCAAACTTGAGTTCGCCCAGCAGCGGGATGCGCACCGGGAGCTTTTTGTCTGCAAACCGCGCCCGCGCTGCGTTGTAGAGGCGGTCAATGTCCACGTTGCCGTCCGCGTCCATGATGCCCATCATCTGCACGGCGGCATTGTCGCGCAGCGCAAGCAGCTTGTCGCGGTTGCCGTCCATGATGAGCGTCAGCGCGATCCCCGCGCCGATCCCCTGCGCCGTCGGCAGGTGCGGCAGCACCTCCTGCTCCGCAAACCGCTGCACGCCCCGCATCGCCTGATCCAGTGAGATCATGTGTACTCCTCCCCGTCAGGGGCGGCTGTTGCCGCCCCTTGTTTTGTGCCAGTCAGCCGGTGGTGGTGGTCGTGGTGGTCGGCGCACTCCAGCTGTTATACCGCGCCATCGGCTCCGGGCAGACATTGCCGATCGGGATCACGGTCTTGGTCAGACCGTTCAGCGCGGCGATCTCGCCCTGCATGCAGGAGATGTTTGCCGTAATCTGCGCGTTGATCACGGCCTGCTGCTGAATCTGGCCCTCCACGCCGCGCAGACGGCCGTCCATGTACTGATACATCTCCAGCATCTTTTTATCGGTGTAGGTGTTCGCGTCGCGGAGCTTCACTTCGGTCTCCAGCTCTGCAATGCGCGCGCTTTGCTCCGCCTCATAGCGGCTTACGACGTGGTCGCTCTCGCACGTGCTTCTGCCGCCCAGGCCGTTAAACAGACCGCCCAGATTGCCACCGAGTGCAGCCAAACCCGTTCCGACTGCGCCGAGCGTTACGCCCAGATTGCCCTTGCCGTTGCTTGCATACTCCATGTTGTTCCCTCCAAAATGATATTTTGTGGGTGGCCACCCTCTGGCTCCATTGTCCCATAACTCGCTCCAGCGTGGGTGGCGTTTGTGTGGCATTTATGTGCAAAATTTTTTTGAATTCCCTCTTGACATATAGTGTTTAACCCTATATAATAATGGCATAGAAATAAACCAAACACATTCGGAGGTAATCATAAAATGGACAACATCAGCAGACTCAGCTTGCAGGACATCCTCACGCAGCTCGAAGCAATTAAAAGGGCCTTGGACAGCGTCGCGGCAGAAAATGAGCAATACCGCGATAGCATCCCCGAGGACATGCGCAACAGCGCGCAATACGAAGAGGCCAGCACGGCATGCGACAACCTGTCCGATGCGATTGCATCCCTGGATGATGCCATCAGCAGCATTGATGATGCAACGCTCTAAATGTGCACTAAGATAGGAGGAAAAACCATGAAAACCACAATCTATGCAAACTATGGCGTGCTCGCCGCCGATAAGCGCTGCATCTACACAGTGCGGTCAACGGACGAAGCAAAAGTATCCGAGCCTGTATGCGTCGAGATCCCCGAGTCCTTTGCGCCTTACGTCGGCGCAATGGATGATGTGGTTGTCACAATCGACGGCGTGCAGTATCTACTGCAGAACGTCCTTTGCGGCAATGAGTATCCTTGCATTGTTGATCCCTCGCCTTACAACGGCGGCGCCATCACCCGCCTGCACGTCTTGGATGCCACAGAGGATGCAGACAATGATCGATAACTCCGAGTGGACTGCGTTGATGCAGTCTGTTAAAGCAAAATACCAAGCAAACGACAAATCGCTGCGGCGAACTGCCGCGGCCTTGGATTTGTCGGAGGCTGCAACTCGCAAAATACTTATCACTGCCGGGGAGTATGACAGCCCCCGCAAGCGTGAGATTGACGCACTGCGCGAGGCCGGAATGACTGTCCAACAAATTGCAGACAAGCTTGGAGTCTCCGATACAGCGGTTGACTCTTTTATCCCGTACAAGCGCGGGACGTACCTAATACCGTCACAAACAAAAAATGCAGCGGCAATCCGCCGCTGCAGAAAAGCTAAGGGGGCGGACAATATTGACTGATGCGCAGCGGCGTGCCCAGAACAAATGGGCTGCGGCAAATATGACTATAGTTGCCTGCAAAGTCAGGCGAGATGTTTCTGATTGTTTTAAAGCAGCCGCCAAGGCCAACGGGACAACGCCCAACGCGCTGCTTCGCGAATGGATTGACGCATATATAGCAAAACAAGGGCCGGAGGAATAATCCTCCGGCCCTTGCCCTATGAAATATACCGCATCTTCCGCGCGACCTTTGCCGCCCTTGCGTAAATCTCCGGAAGCCGCCGGGAGATCGTTGAGCGTTCCATGCAGAGCCCGATTGCAACGTCAATCTGCGGCTGCTTGCCCACGATGTACTGCCGCACGATCTCCGCGTCCTCCGCGCTGTATCCGGCCTCCCGGATGATCTGCGCCCACTCGCTGGCCAAGAGTCCGTCCAACTCCGGCGGCAGGCGCACCCGCGCCCCGCTCATGTCAGCCCGTTTTTCCGGGCAAACTCATAGAGGATCACGGCCACGGCCTCGCGGGTAATGGGCTGCTGCCAGCCGTAGTTTCCGTTCCCGTCACCGTTAAACACTCCGGCCCCCTTGGCCCAGCTCGTTGCAGCCGCGGCCCAGTCCGATGGCTTGTCTCCCGTGCCCTCCACGCGCAGCAGTTCGTCTTTTGTCATGTCCAGTTCCTCCTCGTCCGGTGTCAAGAAAAGTTCCCGCTCCGCCTTTCTTCTCCGTGTCAGCCCCGCGCGGTACGCCTCGGAGCTGGAGCCGGTGTAGAGAAGCAGCTTCTCCGCGACCGTCCCCGCGTCGCGCCCCTCCACCAGCTGCCTGAGATTCCCCGGCCCGCAGTTGTAGCAGAACGAAACCAGCGCGTCAAACTGATTCTGATTCAGCGGAAACGGCGTGTACTGCTTCACCCAGCCCTCGAAGCGCTGAAGATCGCGCGCCAGCAGCGCCTCGGCCTGCTCCGTTGTCACCGTCTGCCCCGGCTTCACGTCCGCGCCATAGTGTCCGTAGCCGATGGTGTAGTACGTTTCCCCCGGAAGCCGGTACGCCGTCCGGCAGAGTCCTTCAAACGATTTGATGAGGTCAATGCCCCTCTGGCTCACCTTCAAGCGCATCACCCACCTTCTGCACCTCTTCGGCGGCTTTCTTCACGGCGGCGGCATCCACTTTGCCCTCCGTCACAATGTAGATAATGACCGAGGCCACCGTCACCACCGCGCCGGAGACCGTCGTGATAATCCCCTCGTCCAGCCCGAAGACCATCGCAAGGCCGGCAACCAGCCCCGCAGCCGCCGCCCAGAGCTTTCTGGACGAGAGCTTTTTCATCACGTTATTCATGCATCCCGCTTCCCTTCTTCTGCCGGTTTGTCCGGCCATGTGTTGTTTTTGCTGATGTTCTCAAACAGGCTCTTGAGCGCGTAGCAGAGCACCACGCCGATAATCTCCGTGATTGCAACCTTGCTCAGGCTCTCGGCAATCGCGCTCCTGCCAAGATACGCCAGAAGATACGAGCACCACACCCACGCAACGCCGTTGCCAAGGCAGAACCACACCACGCGCTTCGTGGTGGTTCTGGATACCGTGCTCCGCTTTCTGGCCGTCATGCCTTGCGCTCCAAATCTTCGATCCGGTGGTTTGCAACCTTGATCCGCTCTTCGAGCAGCTGTCCCTGCTCCTCCAGCCGGTAGGTGCGCTCAATCACCGAATTGTGCCGGTTCACCTTCTTCTCCAGCTGCTCCAGCCGGTAGGCGATGAGCGCTGAGGATTTGCGGTTTGCAAAGTAAGCCCCCGCCAGCGTGCCCAGCAGCGATAGGCAGGCCACAATGATTGTACTCGCCATTATGCGTCCTCCAAGAGTTCCCACATGGTTGTAGCGCGTTCCGGGTTCCAGTTCTCCTGCGTGGTGTGTCCCATTTTGCAATGGTACCAACGCCCGTTATAATACCGTTCATCTGCCGGGCCTACGTTGGGGTCGCGCAGCACATCATCGTCGCCGATTACCAGTTCGCCTGTCCTCCACTGCTTTTCGACTTTCTGTGCGGTTCTCTCCAGCAGGTCCAGGCGCTCCTCCTGCGTCAGCGGGCGGTCAATTGCCACCCACTGCAGCACGCCGTCTACATAGTCCAGCTCCCACGCCTTTCCGCGCCCCGCAGCCGCTTCAGGATACTCCGGCACGTCCTGCACCTGCTGGAGCGCGTAAACGTCGCTTCCAGCAGCCTCCGCGTCCGTTGCCCGCGCATAGACGTGCCCGTTTTTGGTGATGATAAGCTCCATGTTGTCCCCTCTCTTATAGTCCGATGTCCCAGTTGATGCACGCGGCCAGATTCCCGGCGGCGCCGTAGAGCGTTCCCCACTTGCTTGCACCCTTGAGCCACACTTCGATCGTATCGCCCACTGCGCACTGGAGATCCTCTGAAAACTGGGCGTCGCCGTCTCCCGTGTGGCTTTTGGACGTTCCCGCCGCTGTGCCATTTTTGTAAAGCCTCGTCTGAAACGTCGTAAAGGAGTACCCCCACGTAAACACCCATTGGAACCTGTAAGTCCCCGTGCGTGGAATCGTCAGCTTTGCTCCGGTGGCCTCATAAAAACCAGATGCGCCGTTGACGGACAGTTTGACAGTTGGCGACAGCATCACGATCTGATCCCCTGCCGTGATTGTGCTCGGCGGGGAGACTCCGGCGGTCGCCGCGCCCGTGATCGGCTCCCCGTCTGCTCCGTGCGCCGTCGCACCCTGTGCAAGGGTTGCCGCCGTTACGGTATCTCCGGAGATATCAAAGATCACCGTCCCGTCTCCACGCTGAATTTTGCTGTTCCCCATTGCCTCACCTCAGAATCCGTTGTCCCAGTCGATGCACGCCGCCAACCGCCCGGCAGAGCCGACCATGCTCCCCATCTGCGTCCCTCCCTTGACCCAGATGATGATTGTGTCGCCCGCCGCGCACGCAATATCATCTGTCCAGACGGCATTGTACTGGCTCGCGTGCTGCGCTCCCGCCGCTACTCCGTTTTTGTAGAGTCTGGATGTGATGGCGGTCTGGTAGCAGTCCGATGTGACGTAAGTAAACCTCCACGTGCCCGCGCGCGGAACGGTCAGGCTGACGCTTGTCGCGATCAGCGCGCTGGAACTGGTTGCCTTCGCAATCGCCGGATTGAACAGCACCGGCGTATCCCCGGCGGATACCGTGTCCGGGATCCCGCCGCCGAAGGAAGCAGTGCCTGTGATCGGCTCCCCGTCCGCGCCGTGCGCCGTCGCGCCCTGTGCGAGCGTCGCCCTTGCAACCGTATCCCCGGAGATATCAACCAGCACCGTGCCCTCCGACGTTTGCACTTTGTTGACGCCCATGCTGTCACCCGATCGTCACGGTGATGCCGCCTGCAGCGTTTTCGCTCTCTGTGTACGGGATTGCGGCAACGTTTACCTGACTGATATAATCAAACCCTTCGGCCGGCAGAATCGTCTGCGCTGTCCACCCGGGTGTCACAGACTTTGTCTCGGCGGTGACTGCCTCGCCGCTGTAGGTGCCCGTCACGCCGAGAATCTGCACACCGGATTTGATGTTTGCCGCGATGATCTTTGCGGCCTCCGTCGGATCGATCTTGACCTTGCCCGAGCCGTCATGAAAGCCCAGCGGCACCACGTATTCTTGCGTCTTGGTCGCGATCCCGATCGCAACCGCGCCGTTGTTGGGCATGTCGCCGGTGATCATCGCGCCGCGCGCGCCAGCCGTCTTGCCGATGAGGATTTCCGACGCCTTGACCGTCGCGCCCGACGTGTCCAGATCAAACGTGCACGTGCCATCATAGACTACGCCGTCCGGGCCGTGAAACTTATATCCCACCAGCACTTTTCCCTCGGCGACGGTGTCCGCCGTCAGGTCGATGAGCACCTTTCCGTCGCTGCGGACAATTTTATTTTTCTGTTTTTCTGCCATTTTTGCCCTCCTTAGTCTTCCGGCCCAATGACGCAGGTGACTCCACCTGCGTCATTGTCGAACTCCCACATGTGGATTGTCTTGACGGTCACGTCATCCTCCATGACCCTGTCTTTTGTCTCCAGCGTCTGGTCATGCCAGTCCGGTTCGACGGCGTACTCACCGTCATATTTTTTTACGTCTCCGGCGTAGACAATGACGGCGGGCTGGACGCTCATCTGGATTGCTTGGCCTTTGACGTGCATCGGAATGTCCTGCCGCTGCACGCGGAACTTAATCGCCATAACCGGCCTCCTTCAGAAATTCTTCCGCCGTCATGACAATCACGTCCGAGTTCCGCGCGTTGCCGTCTGCGCCCGTCAGCGCAAACTGGAGCTTGACGCCGACCGTAGCAAGCTGCATCGCGTCCTCCTTGGGGATGACTACCGCCATGTGCGACGCGTCCACAATCTGCGGCGTGTATTCAAAAAATGTCTTGCCCTGGCGGACGTAAAACTCAATGTCCGTCGCGCCGGTCAGGTCGATTCCGTCCACCTCGATCAGCAGCCGGTTTTCGATTTTTTGCGTCAGCACATCGCATCACCTCACAGTTTTCCGATTGCTACGTAGGTGTAGGTTGTTCCGGTTGCGTTTGCCTGCCGGTCTGCCTGGCTTGCCATGCCGTTTGCGTAGTACCATGTCAATTTTTTGACCGTTGCGTCGTATGCTGCCGTCTGTCCATAGCGTCCTTCACTGGTTTGGACGTACATATCCACGGCAGAGCCGTTGATGATTGCCGTCGCATTGACGACCGTGCCGGAGCCAGACTGGATCAGCACCACGGACGGCGTAAAGTCAAACGTGATGCTGTTTGCATTCACGCCGCCGCCAACTTTGCCGGTGCCGGTATAGCTTCCGGTTGTGATCTCTGCCTTGCGGTCGTAGAGGTCTTTCAGTTTCGCGTCCGTGATGTCGGCGTTGGCGTTAAAATCATCCACGTCGTAGTAGTCCGTCTGTGCAGGCTTCTTCAGATTGTAGTTTTCCGTGTAGTTCATATACTGTCCTCCGTTCTGATTCCCTCATGGGTCCATGCGTTCAGCTGGCTGTGTGTCCACGGCTTCAGCTCCTGGTGGGTGGTGTACAAAAATTCATAGCTCACCCCCAGATGGGCGGGCTTGATCTCTTCGATCACCCGCTCCAGTTCTTTTTGTTTTTCCGGGATGCCCTTTTTCCCGGAAAACCGGATCGCAAAAGAGTAATCAGCGTAGTGCTCAATCACTGCCGCCGTCCGGTCTGCGTAAGATTCCGCGATCTCCTTGATCCGGCTGACGGTTGTCGTTGCCGGTGCCTGGAGCCGGGCAATGACCGCCGCTTTTCTGGCTGCGGTTTCTTTGGTATCATCCGGCGCTATGCCGACCTGCCGCTCCCAGAGCGCAAGGCCCCATGTTGCCGACTCCACAAAACACTGCTTCAGCAGATCCTGCAGATTGTCCCGGAGCTTTTGCACCTCGCCATTCATGGCCTGCTGGATTTTTGCAAAGGATTCGCTTTCTCGCAAAAATTCCGGGTAGTGTTTAATCAGTTGCATCAATCGTCACCGTCCCCATTTCCGCAATCTCGCCGGAGGCAAGCGCAATGTTCGCCGTGCCTCCGTTAACAAGCAGCTGCGTGCAGTCCTCCACACCGTAGGTGGACATGAGCAAATACCAGATGCGGTTATAGCTCACAGTGCGCGTGCCTTCCATGGCGAGGGATTCGAGGTATTCCCCCAGCACCGCCTTAAAGTCCGTTGCCGCGCCGCTGACGGATGTCCCCTTGCCGACTGTGATCTTGCCGGATACGTTGATTGCCTTTGCGTCGGCAGATACCACCGTCACGGATGCGCCAATTGGGCGCAGCTCCTCGATGTGCGCCTTGACCGCCGCGATCAGCTCCGCCGAGGCTGTCCCCATTCCGGTGCTTGCCAGCACAACCTTGACCGTTCCGTTTCCGGCCCAGAGCGGAACGATGATTGCGGCGCCAACGCCATCCACCTCAAGCGCCCATTTTTTGTAATCGTTTGCGTTGCCGGATGTCCCCGGTTCCCTCCATTTGGCAAGCAGCCGCGCCAGCAGCGCCGCGTCCGACTCATCGTCCTCGCCGCCGGTCGCCGCCGTGGAGGAAGACACCGAGACGCGCCCGCCGGACTGGAGGCTCACAATCGCCCCCGCGTCCACGTTGTATGCCGCGCCGTTTTCGGCGGCGGTTGCGGTTGCGGTCGCTGTGCCGTCTGCGATGGTGCATTCCTCATCGGTTGTATACCGGAGTCCCGCCAGCGTCACAACCGCCGTTCCGGCCGGCACAACCGCGCCGTCCTTTCCTGCAAAGGTGACGGTCACGGTTGCCTTTGCGCCCGTCTTGCGCGTGATGCCGTATTCCGCCGCCCGGCGGTCGATGTACACGCCGGATGTCTCATCGACAAACGCAATCGGCACCAGGGCGTTTTGATCAAAATAGTCGTTTGCAATCTCCAGCGCCGCCGCACGAAGCACGTTATCCGTAAAGGATCCTTCGCGCAGATCCAGCGCAGAGCCGACTGTCTGCTTCATTGCCGCGAGAATTTCGGCCATTGTCCTGTTTTCAAGCATTTACGCTCACCTCCCCATAGATCGTATCCATATCGGCGGAGATGCGCAGCATTCCCGCGTCAAATTCTACCTGGATATTTTTGACCGCCGTGATATACGGGTTGATCATGAGCGCTTCGCGCACCATGCGCGGGGCCTCCGCCGCCTTGAGATCCGTGCTGTACGGTCTGCCGATCAACGTCGCCAGCTCACATCCGTAATTCCCCGAGTAAATCACATGTCGGTGCCGCACCGTCTCCAGCGCCATCCGCGCCCAGGATGCAACCGCACGCGCGCCGGACACCGTCACAAACGTCCCGTTTTGCATCACCGGGTGCGCGTCCTCATCGAGCAGCACCTCGTAATACATGGGATAATCCAGCTTCTGCGCGGCAATTTCAGCTGGCAGAATCGGTAACATCGCTTTCGGCATTCCCGCTCACCACCTTGCAAATAATATAGACCGTGTTCCAGCCGTCGCCGGAGGCGGCAAGCACGGTGTCCCCAACTTCCAGCCCGGTTTTTGTAATTCGGAGATCTTCGTATCCGTCGGATATCAGCATTTCTCCGTGTCCTTCTCCCGCCGAGCACGGTGGGATGGTGCCCTCCAGTTTGCCATGGATTTTTTCTGCGCGCTTGTCCACCGGCAGCAGATCATGATTGACAAGCAGCTCGTCGCCGGAATAGGTTTTATCAAACAGCACCACGCTCAGCGGCTGGATGCTTGTCACCGGCGCGGCGGCAAGCTGCACCGGCGTTGCCTGCTTCCCCCGGATACCGCCGATCATCGCCATAAACGGATCGCCTTGCACGGTCTCACTCCTCCCTGTAATACGCCCATGTGCCTTTGCTCTCGGTTGCCGTCGTACTCTTTTTGGATGCCGTCCCGCTCCCGGAGGCGGCTTCCGTTCCGGCGTTTACCTCGTTCATGACGTTCTTGAGGTTGACAACCAGCTTGTTGGTATACACGCCGTTTCGCCACGTGTGCACGTCGGAGTCAATCCAAAACAAGCCCAATACGCCGGTGTGCGGCTCATACACCGCAACCATGCGCCCCGTGATGGATCTTGTATCTCCGATGCACTCCAGCGTGATCTTTTGGGCGGGTCCTCCATCGTCCAGCACGGCCTGCGCCTGCGTCTGGGCGGAGTCGCTTGCCTGGATGACGTGCTGGATCAGGCCGTAGCTTGCAATGTCCTCGCTGTTCTCCAGCTCCGACTGCACGCTATAGCTATCGTCGAGGATGAGCACCCGGTTGACCATGGATTCAATGGTTTCCGTGACCTCGCATGTCAACAGGTTGCTTCCGCCTTTGATGACAAGCGTTTCTGCATCCTGCTTTTTCTCGCGGACCGTCAGCCGGTCTAAATCAAAACCGACGTGATACTTCACGCCGGTCTGCCCCGCCGCCATCGTGTAGGCGGTCGCGATGATCTGATACAGCGTCACGCCCATAAAGTTGCGCGTCAGCCGGTACCCCGTCGCGGCGATCTCTCCGCACGGGATCCCAAAATCCCCCGCCACCTGCGCGGCAATCTCTTCCGGCGCGGCGTTGGCAAACTTGTAATAGCCCTGATTGTTGCCCAGATAAACTCCACGGTCGTAGCACTTGACGGACAGCGTCTTATCTGCGCTTCCCTTGGTGATGCAAAAGACAAACCCGTCAAAGAGCTGCGCATCCGCGTAAAACGCGATCTTGTCGCCCAGCTCTACGCTCACCTTTGGGATGGATTCATCCGTCGCCGAGCACGCCATTTCAAACTCTAAAGACCGCGCAACGGATTTGTAATCCCCGGACCATGTCACCGTCCCGATCATGCGGGAGATGTCCACCGTTCCGGCTTTGTTGGTTCTCAGGATCTTCATGGCCTCACTCCCATTTGATTTGCAGCGTGTGCGCGGCTGTCATTGTCATCGTCAGTGCCCCGCTCGACTGGCGCGGCGTTCTGTCCAGGATGATACCGGTGCATTTGTGCCCGTTCTTGCCTCGCCAGTTCAGCACGACGCGGGCGCCGTACGGTACCATCACTGTTCCCGGCAGTGCGCCGCTTTTGGACTCGCACGTCTTTGCGTCCGTCCAGTGGTACGATGCAATGCCGCGCGTGATATCCCGTGGCAGATATTGCACGCTCAGACTCTGGGCTTCCCGCTGGGCCTCTTTTTTGATTTCCGGCTCCGTGCCCTCGCTTACCGGCGTTTGCGTGGCCTGTGTCGCGTCCAGTGTCCCCTGGGCTGGTATACGGAGCACCTGCCCCGTGTAAATCAGGTTTGCGTTGGCAATGTCGTTGCACGCAGCCAGCTTGTAGCAGAGGGATCCGTCCCCGTAATACTTTTTGGCAATCGCCCACAGGGTGTCCCCGTCCTGCACGGTGTAGGTCGTTTCCGCCGTCTGTTGCACCTCATCTTCGCGCGCGGCGTTGTCTCCTGCCTGCCGCGCTTCGACCTGCACCGCGTCGAGCTTTGTGTATTCCCGCAGCGTGATTGCCGCATACACATCGTTCGTGCCGTCCTTTTCTCCGTATTGGACCATCTGGACATAGCACGGGACGTTGACGTCCGTCCCAGAAATTATAAAACGAATTTTCGAATGATCCTTTGCCGCCGCCGAAAGCCATTCAATCCACTGGGCTTGCGTTTGCCCGGCGGCAAAGGCGGACGTATCCGCCGGAAGCATCGCGTCCACCTTGATTGTCTGTAACGTGGGATTGGCCGGAATTGTGTACTCGCCGACCTCGTACACGTCCAGCACCTGGATGTCCTTCCCGGCTTCCACGGTGTAGGTCTTCGGCGTGACCGGCAGCGTCCATTCCTGTGTACCCTTTAAGATTACTTTGCGGAGCATGTCACCCTCCATATACCAGGCTGGCGGCTACAATCTTGTCCGCCAGCGTCTGTGCAATGCGGTCAATGTCCGCCTCTTCGCGGACAATGATCGAGTCAGCCAGCTTTGCGATATTCACGCCGCCCCGGCTCTGCCGGGCCTGCTCTGCGGTGAGCACTTGCTCCCCCTGGTGCAGCATGGCGGGGTAGCCGTTATACGGTACGTATTCTAGCCCGTAGGCGTGCGAGTTTGCACGATCCTCGGCCAGCGTTGCAAAGTCAAACTGCCCGGCAGTGGACATGATCGATGTGCCGTTTGTCTTATCGTCCGTCCACTGGATTTCGTCCGTGGCCGTGCTGCCTACGGCCTCCATTGCATCCGCTACAAGTTCCTGCATGGATAGCGCGCCCGCCGCCACGCCCTTGCTCATGGCCTTGCCCAGCTCATACCCGGCGGTATAGTACGATTCCGACGCGCCCTGCTGCACGTCCTCAGCAAGCTTTTTCTGCGCGTCGATCTGTTGCTGATAGCCCTCGGTGTTGGTGTATTCTTCCTGCGCCAGCGCCTGGGCGGCTGCGATGACGCGGCCCATCTCTGCGCCGTTTTCGTCGAGCTTTGCTGCGTCGTATTCGCCCATCAGGGCGGTCATCTTGGCCTGCATCGCCTGGGATGCCGCCGCCCAATCGCCCTGCAGCGTTCCGGACATGACGCTCTGCATCGCGTCCCGCTCCAGCTCCTCCTGCTTGTTCAAAAGCTCCGCCTGGTATTCTCCGATCAGCCGGTACGCCTCCTGCATATCCGTGCCGGTGTCGCCCTGTAAAAAGTTAATCTGTTCCTCCAGCCCCTGTTTCCGGGCGCTGTAGTACCCTTCGCCCATGGCCGCGTCCAGATCCTCCTGCAGGCCCTCAAGCGTGGATTCCAGCCCCTCCGCCGTGGTGCTCTGCAGCTTGAGCGCGCCGTCATATGCCCGGCCCATCTGATCCGCAAGGGCTTCCGCAGCCTGCGCGCCGGGAATCAGGCCCTTTGTGACCATGTCTTTGATCTCTTCAGCGGTGTATGCGCCGGATGTTGCAACCTTGTCCATCATGCTTTGGATGTTTGCAATTTCCGCCGGCGTATAGTTTCCGGAGGCGATCATGGATGCGCCGTTTGCGGCCATCTCGTTGCTTGCATCGGCCAGCATCTGATAGGGGTTCATCCCGAGCATCGTCAGCCGGTTTAGCTGCTCCCGGTCCATGATGCCCATGTTCATGCGGCCAAGCACCTCCATGATGGTGCTCAGGCCGGAGCTTCCTGCTCCAAGCGCGGCGGACGCATTGCCCGCCTGCTCGATCAGCTGCATCACGTCGCCACTGTCAAAACCGTATGCAAGCGCTGTGCGCGCCGCCGGTGTCAGTTGGTTGTAGGTGTATGGCGTGAGATTTGCAAAGTTGTGGATATCCCCCAGCAGCGCGTCCGCCGCGTCATTGCCGCCCAGGAGCGTTGCAAAAGACATGCGCGTGGATTCGCGCCCGGCGGCGGTTGTCGTGCCGCTGGTCAGAGCGGTTTCCTGCCGGGACAGCACATCCTGATAGATGGAGCTGACGGTCTGCTTGTACGCGTCATCCTTTTCCCCCAGTTGGTCCAGAAACGCCGATGCAAGCCCACTTCCGAGGCCGGCAATTGCGCCGATTGCCGTACCCAGCCCGGGCGCCACTGCGCTTCCCAGCGCCGCGCCGCCGGCAGCGCCGGATAGCGCGGAGGAAATATAGTTTCCGCCGCTGCTGCCAAATAGCGACGTGCCCAGCATCCCAACTCCCTTGGAGGCCAGCTGCCCGAGCGCCGCCGTAATTCCTAGTTTTCCCAGCGTCTGCACCACGCCGCCAGAGCTTCCGCTTATGCCGGACCGTGATTCTACCTTACGGTTTGTCTCGCTCAGGCTGTTCAGGTCCCGCTGTGCCTCCCGGGCTGCGCGGGACATGTCGGACAGCTGATTTTTGAGCTTGTTGTATTTTTCGTTCGCAGCGGTCAGCTTGTCGGAGTTTGCGGCGGTCGCCGCCTCTCCAAAGGCGCTTTTTGCGCTCTTGAGCTCCAGCCGCGCCGCCTCCAGAGAGGTCTGCAGCTTGCTCTGCTTGCGCACAAGCTCATCCAGTCTCGCGGAGTACGTGCGCGCCTTTTGCTGCGTCTCCTCCAGCGACGTTGTAAAGCCCTTGTTTGCCGTCTTCATGCTGTTTGTTGCTTGTGTAAACTGGTCTTTTAGCTTGACAACAATATTTGCCTCGCTCATTGCCTCACCTCCTCCAAGTTGCAAATGCGCTGACTAGCATGCGCTCCCCCGGCGGCAAGGAATAAAAAGAGCCCGGAGTCATGCCGTGCACAGTAAAAAGCCGATACAGTAGCATTAACTCCGGGTCCTCCCCATCATCTAGTTTTTTTTTACCTCTCTGAGGGTCACAGTCTGGTATCCAGACAGCTGCTGTACCATGCGGGAGATTGCGGCGATCTCGCCCGGCAGCAGCAGCGCCTTGACAAGCTCTACCGGGGTCACGCCGTGCGCGCCCCACTCTTCGTTCTCCTGCAGCAGCCCGAGCTTGACCGCAAGCCGCACGTCGCGGAGGTTCGGCGCTGCCACGCCGGAAAGCACGGTCTGCGCGTCCATGTCGTAGCTCATTCCGGCCAGCTCCGCCGCGCGGTTGTACGTCAGCGCCTGAAGCTTAAAGATCACCGGCTGGCCGGTCTCCTTGCTCAGGCGCAGCACGTTATACTCTTTTGTCGGCAGTTCCCGGTTGACGTTTCGGGCCGTGCCGCCGAGCAGAACGTCCAAAACCTCGCTCATACCGCATCCACCCGATCCAGCCACTCCCGATCCGTAAAGGTAAACGGGATCGTGATCTCCGTCGTGGAGCCAACGCGCCAGTCCATGAGTGTGTCCTCGTCAAAGGACACGTTTTTGATGCACACGCGCTCCGCGCCATAGCTAGCGGGGTCTGCCAGCTTGCCGATGATCGTCTTACGCGTCTCCAGGCCCTGCAGCACCTCGTCGGAATTTCCGGCTGTGCGGGTGTAGACCTTTTTGATCGTCACGGAGCCGGTGCCTTTGACGTTGGCGATCTTGGTGTCTACGGCCATCTGCCCGGCCATCTGCATATCCTCTTTGGTGTAGTTAAATTTTGCCTGAAACGCGGACACCTCCGCCCAGAGTTCGCCACCGATCCACACCTGGCCCCAGGTGCCGGACATGACGCGGCCTGCATTGTCGATTGCCATCGCTACCCCTCCTTACACGCCGAAGGACATGGTCAGATCCACATCCTCGATTGCATCGAGCAGCACACAACTGCCCGTCATCCACACATGGCTCCCGGTTGGGGCCTGCCGGATCTGCTCCTCGGTCATGGTGCTGGTGTCCACGCCCTGGCTGCGCAGATACGTTGCGGTTGCCTGCACATCCAGGTCTACCGTGTACGACTTGATGACCTCCTCCGTGACCATCGTATCCAGATAGCTCTGCACAGCGGACAGGAGTACCAGCTTGTTGTCGTAGCTGTTGGGATATTTGCCGATGTAGTTGTCCTCGATGAGCACGCGCAGATCGTAGGTGATGCGGTCGAGCGCGTCCACAATCTTGATCTTTTTGTACGGCGCGCCCTTTGCGTCCGTGGTGGTGGTCAGGCTGTTTACTGCGCGCCCGGTTTTGACGTTGCGGCCATTGGAGTAGAGGATCAGCTTACCGGCGTCCACCGCTGCGTCCATCTCCGCTCGCGTCAGGCGCGTCACGTCGCTGACTTCGTCCAGCTTTGCATAGGTGCAGGAGTAGGTCAGCGGAGTTCCGGCCAGCATGCCGGCAATGCGAGAGCAGTATTCCGCCGCGCTGTAGGTGGTGTCTCCCACGTCAATCCCGCTCGTGGTAAAGTTGATGATTGCCTCACAGTCTGCCGTGACGTTCGGTAGCACCGCCTTATAGATAGCGTCGTTGTCCGCCCGCTGCGCCTTGATCCACGTCACAACCGCGTTTGCTTCAGTTGCCGTGATCGCCGGCGGGCCGACAAGGTAATCAAAGAGCTGCGTGCCCATCCACGCAAGGCCCTCGGACAGGTCATCCGCGGCCGCGCCCTCCACGTAGACAAGCACCTTGCGGGGCTTGTAGACGTAGCCCTGCAGCGCCCGTGCGAGGTATGCGCGGTTGTCCGCCGACAGCTTGGACGGGATATCCGCCTCGCTCAGCAGCGTCAGCGGGCCGCTGACGGCTCCGCTCTCAAGATCTGCCGCCGCATCCTTGAGGATCACCGCCACAACGCCGCTTTTGGAGCGCTCCGCGCTCTTGATCGCCTCCGTGCGGAATACGATGTTGATATCAGGCATTCCCATGTTGTTGATTCCCCCTTATTCGATTCTTGGTGTGATCGGCAGCGCGTAATCCTGCATCAGCTGCGAATTATCCGCTGGCAGAAACTCCGCTGCAGCCGTCTCCCACTCAAAATTTGCAAGCACCTCGGTATAGTCAAAGCCTCCAGAGCCCCGGACGCTGTCCACGCGAAGCGCCCGGTCGCCCACCTGAAAATATCCGGGCAGCAGCTGCGCGAAGACGCGCGTCTGACGCTGCGACAGCTCTGCGAACTGGCTATTGTGGTACACATCTACAACCGCAAAGCAGGTCACGCGCACGGTAACGGTCACCTGGATCATGGAGTAGTTCAGTCGCTCCATTGCAATCTCGTCGACCTCAATCAGCGTGCTGGGCCGCTCGAAGTTTTTCGGTGCCATCTCCGTATAGACCTTGTCGCCCGGAAAAACCAGCTCCATGCGCTCCCGGAGCGCCTGAAGCAGGTCGTTTTGTGTAATCATTTACAGCACCCCCGCAAGCTTTTGCTCGACCTCCAACGCGGCGTTTCGCGTCAACTGGTCGGCCTTGCTTTTGCTGGATCGGTAAAACCCGTAAGCCGTCGTGCGCGTCTTGTTGATGCGCGGGCGGTAGTGCTCCGCCGTGCCCGACGGGCGGCGCGTTTTGTGGCCGGACTCCAGATAGTTGGTGATCGCGCCGGGGCTGTCCGGGCCGGTCTTGCCGCGCGCGGCGCTGACGGCGGCATATCCGCCGCCGCTGCCATACCGCACCTGCTGCCAGCTCTGTACCTTGCCGTGCGCGTCGTTGATGCCGCTTTGCCGGATGGACTCGCGTACCTCCCACTCCAGTTGACGGCCCAGCTTGCGGACAATCTGCGGCCGGAGGTCGCGATAGGCCTGCACGGCCTTGTCAAAGTCCGGCATGCCCTGCATGGTAATCTCTAATGCCGGCATTATAGATCCTCCACCCGCCGGATTTCGTATTCGTTCTTCACAGGATCCAGCTCATGCTTGAGCTGGATGCTGTAGTCATGCCCGTCCACCGTCAGATAATCGCCCGGCGTCAGCTCGATGATCTTCGGCGTTACAAGCACGTAAAGGATGTGATTTTCGCTCTGCGGTGTCTGCTGCTGAAACTGCACGTACTTTTCCGTGATTGCCGCCTCAAACTCCGTCCCGTGGCATGCACACGCAGCAACCTGCACGCGGGCAGAGTCTACGCGCAAAAATCCGCGCTCCTCATCCTGCACCGAGGTCAAAAAGTGGTGGTGCCCGGCGTAGCGGATCGCGTCCTCCACGCTCAGATCCTGCATGCGGACGGTAAAGCGCCAGCTCTCCGCCCCGAGTCCGACGGCGGAAAACAGGTTTTTCCCGCTCTGGCGCTCCGCAATGCTCCAGATCGTACGCACCCGCTCCCAGGCGTAGCCCGTCTCCGTCTGCCGGTACCGCACAAGCTCCGCGCGGTCGCGGAATGCCCCAATATCATATTTGGACATGGCGTGCCCTCACAGCAGATTGACCGAGTGCTGATTGATCAGCGACTCAATCACGCGGTTGGCCTTGTCGTTTTCGATGATCAGCGACCGCTGGTCGTACAAAAACGCCGTCAGCGCCAGCGCCGCAAGCGACAGCTCCGCATGCTCGTAAATCTGCGCCTCCTCGATGCCGGTGTGGGACATGATGTGCGCAATTGCGGCCGGCAGATACAGGTTCTGCAGCGCCGTGATTTCCGGTTCGTCATCCTCCGGCACCCGCACATACCGCGCCAGCAGCGCCGGCGCGAAAAGCTCCTCTTTTGTCATTCTGCCGCCTCCTCATAATAAAGCCCTGCGGGGCGGGTCCCCCCGCCCCGGTAGCTGAATCTTAGTCGCCGCCGCCGCCAGACGGTGCCGCAGCCTTGAGCAGCGCAATGCGTGCGTTGTCGGTAATCCGGGAATCAAACTCAAACCACGCCACAACACCGATCGCGTGCTGGGTCGCGTACTTCTCGCGCAGCACCTCGATGGAGATGTTCTCGCGCATGTTGATGCTCAGGCCGCTCATATCTCCATAGAGGATCGAACCGTCCTTGGCATTGTCGCCCGCGAGAGAATACATGTTGTCCGACAAAAACACCGGCTTTCCCAGGAGGCGATACGGGAATTCGCCCGTAATATCGTCCTGCAGCAGGTAACGGTTGTTGCCGTCCTTGAGCTTGCGGATCGCGGTAAAGGTCGCCGGATTCATAATCCAACAAGCCGTCCCCTGGTAGGCCTGCTTGACCATGGCCTGCAGCGAGATGAGTTCGTCTGCGGTCACGGCGTGCTGGCCGGCGGCGGTCATGACGTTGGTGGTGTGGATTGCGCCCTGGCATGCGCTGGTTCCAGCGCCGAGCAGAAGCTGGCCCTCGATCCAGTTCGCGATCTGCTCCGCCATCTCGTTGACGATAAAATCAACGACGGAAAACGTCGCGTTGTTCTCTACGCTGCGGCCAATGAGCGTCAGCGCGCCCGCGAGGAAGCCGCCCAGATCCACGGAGGTGAACTTGCCGCTGTTTGCGGTCAGTTCTGTAAACTCCTGCTGATAGCCGACGGTGATACCCTTGCCGCCTGCCACGTCGTTGGTCCAGACCGGGACGCGCAGCGTGCCCTTGACGTGATACATCGTTGCGCGCGCCATAATCGGGCAACGGTCCTGCACGGCCTTGATGATGCGGTTGGCGATGCTCGTCGGGATGATCGCGCCGTTGTTTGTCATGTCGAGGTTGATTGCTCTGCCCTCGACGGTGCCGAGGATGTAATCCGCAAAAGCGCGCTCCTCCTGCTCCTCGGTCAGGCTACCGGTGCTGACGGCAGGGATGCCGCGCGCGCGCTCTTCGCGCGCAAGCGTCTCATCGATTGCGCGAATCTCGCTTTCGCACGTATCGAACTCTGCGGTTTCCTCCTCGGTCAGCGCTCTGGTTTCGGTGTCGGCCAGCGCCACAAGCTCCTCCATGCGTCTCTGGAGCTCTTCCCGGCGCTCAGTCAGGCCTTTCATGTTTGCCATTGATGTTCCTCCCTCTCTTATTTCCGGTTTTTTGCCGCCTCCACGCGCGCGTGGAATGCGGAGTTATCAAAACGCGGAGTTTCCTCCGTGATTTGCGCGTCTTCCGCCGCCGAGCGGATTTCCGTTGTCTCTTCGGTTTCTGCGCGCACCTCGACGCTTGTCGCCGAGTATGCCGGCGTCTTGTGCACCACAAGCGTCAGATGGTCCAGCTCAAAGCCCTTGACGTGCCGCAGCGGCAGCGCGTCCGTTCTGTGCTCTAGCTCGTCTCGCACGTTGCGCATGCCAAAGGACCATCCCCGGATTCCGCCGCTTCTGGCCGTTTCCGTCAGCTCTGGGTCTTTAATCCACACATCCGCATGCAGGCCGATGTTATCCTCATGCAGCTGCATGGAGCCGTCCCCTGTGGACGCATATACCCGCTCTTCATGGTCAACGGTCAACGGGATGTCCCCGCCCCGCTCCAGCGCTGCGGCAAACGCTCCCGGTTCAATCTCTTCGTTCACCCGCCCGTGCGGCGTGATGACCGGCAGCGATTCTCGCTGTACGGCGTTGACATACCCTGAGATATGCGCGCCGTCGCTCCTGACTTCTATCTTCATCTCCTTCACCTCCTTCCCGCAAATGCAAAGAAAAAGCACGGCGCTTCCGCACTGTGCTTTTTCCGTGTGTTGTCTGGTTATTCTTCGTTCTCGTCGTCCTCATCCAAGCCCTGCCCCTGCGGCGTTTCTCCGATCTTGCCAATCCGGTTGGTGTTTGGCGTGTAGAGCAGCTTTGTCTTTGGGTCATATAGCACATCCTGCAGCCCTAGTTTGATCCAGTTCAGGCCCAGCGGCTCCATGTCCTCGGCAAAGCGCACTTCATCGATCTGCATAAAGTTCGCATCCAGCGCGGTTTTATAGGCGTTAAACCGGCTCACCATATCGCCCTTGAGCAGTTCCTTGGTGTCAAACGCCCAGTAATATTCGCCTTTTTCTTTTTCCAGCAGAAAATCCCGGTTCAGCGCGCATTGGATCGTTGTCATCAGCGGAATCGCCGCCAGCCGCGCAAGCGCAGCCGTGTCCGTCTCCGAGGCGCGCCCCGCAATGACTTCCGCGGGGATGTGGAAAATTTTCGCAAACTCACCGGCGTTCGTCACCTTGTTTTCGTTCATCTGCATCTCTACGGAGGTCGCCGAAGTTTCTTGAAATTCGATGCCATCGTTCAGGACAATTGCCCGCTCATCGTTCTCGTTGCTGTAAAGGCGTGTAAAGCCCTCGCGGAGAGTATCCATTGCTGCATCCGTCAGGCGGTTTTTGGCTTTCAGGAATCCCTTGTGGTTGCCGCCGCGCCTGGCAAGATTCAGCTCCAGCAGCTGCATGGTGTAGGCCGTGGCGATCAGCTTCGCGTTTTCTTCCTGGATTGGCGTTCCGCTGGCTCCGTCCTTTGTGTTTCGGAGAATTTTCAGGAATTCGTACGGCTGATAGCTTGCCCCGTTGACGCAAATCTTGAAATCCTTGTAGATGGGATCCGTGCCCTTCTGGATTGCAATCTGCGCTTCATCCACGTAGTAGATGCCCGTAAAGCGCCCCCGCGTGCGGCGGATGTATGCATAGCCACCTTTTCCGAGATAATAGTCCCGGACGATTGCTTTCCAGAACTCGTTTGCGTTCAGCGTGTCGCCGGTCTCATCGTTCAGGAGCTTCACGCGCGGATCGTCCTTCACGGTTTCTGCTTTGCCGTCCTGTTCCCGGCAGAGCTGCAGCGGCGTGGACGCCACCACGTTCGCGATTAGGTCGATTCCACCCGCGACGGTCGGCACCTCCAGCGCCATCTGACGCGTAACCGTTCCGCCGCCGAGCACCGCCGCCAGAAGCGCGTCTTCAAACTCCGTTTCCGCTTGCACGGTGCGGTTTTCCTTGCGCCTGAAAAGTCCCATTGTTTCCTCCTCACATCTGGATCACGAACGAATACGACGCGCCCAGGAGATTCTGCTCGATCAGGTAGACGGCGTTGATCAGCGCAACGACCATATCCACCTTTCCGTTCGAGCGCTTTTTGTTTACATAGCGGTTCAGGTTCGTGTCATACACGCACCGCGCGTTCTCAAAATTCAGCTCCAGCAGCCGGTTCGGCCTGTAAGCAAATTCCTTGTTCGCGATTTTCTCCGCCAGCAGCTTGGTCGGCGGATGCAGTGTGTCCGAGTGCTGCCGGATGATGACGGTGTTGTAGCCCGTTTCTGTATCGCTCCGCCCCCGCTCCCACTTCTGCGCGGAGGACAGCGCGTTATAGCGGTCGTAGCCGATGCCCAGCACCGTCACGCCGTACTTCTTTTCGATGTCAAAAACAAAGTCCTCAATCACGGCGTAGTCAACCGTCCGGTCTCCGCACGCAATGCAGTTCCCCTCGCGGATAAAATCCCGGTAGTTCACATGCTCAAAGGCGTTCTTTTCGTCGATCCGGCCCTCTGGGATAAAGCACATCACTTCCGCAAGGATTTTTTCGTTTTCGTCAATTCCTGCCATGGCGACGGCGCAGTTGTCGTTGGTCATGGACAGATCCACGCCCAAAAACACCTCGCGCCCGCTCCAGTCGATCTTGTCCACGCGGCAGGCCTGCAGTTCTGTCACTGGGATATAGCTTTCGGTTCCCACACCCTGATACAGGATGTTGCAATGCTTGGTCAAAAAGTTCTCACGCTTCTGGTCAAACTCAATCGCCAACTGCCGCTTGTGCAAAAGATCATCCCAGATAGCCGGGATTTCCTGCGCCGCCGGGTTGGCCTGCATCATGACCCGCTCGTCGGTTGCCCATGCGTCCGGGTTGTCCGGCTCATAAAGCAGCGCAAAAAGCGTCTCGTCCTCAATCACGCCATCCAGTACGCTCTTTGCGGCGGAAACTTCCGTTTCAAACGGATTATTCGCCGTCGGGTACTTGGTGGAGATGACAAAGCCGATCTTGTTCAGGATTGTCAGCTGGCCGGAGCGCATGGCCTCGATTGCGTAGTTGTTCGGCAGCGCGCCCGCCTCATCCACCAGAAACGCCGTCGGAAGTTTGCCATCCAGACGGCTGTTGGAGTAGTTTAGTGGAACGAAGATGTTGCTGTTGAGCTTGCACGTGATATCGTCCCGCCGGAGCTTAAAAATCTCCTCCGGCATATCCGGCGGATACAGCGCGGGCGAGGATTTGATCAGCTCCACAATGGCCGTCTTGACCTCGCGGGATAGCTGGCCATCCGGGGCAACAGAAAAGAGCCTGGAAAAATCCGGCTCTGTCAACAGCAGCAATATAAAAATCACGGCGACGGTATATGTCTTGAAGTTCTTTCGCGCGATCTCCAGCACCACGGATTCATACCGGCGGCGCTTGCGGTTGTCCCTGTGGACAATGCACAGCGTTGCCGCGTACAAAAGCCACTGGTATCCGACCGTCGCGTCATAGACCGTCTTTCCGGCGGCGATGCCTTTCGGCATGACCATGAGCTGCAGGAGCTTGTCAATCTTGCCGAGCTTTTTGGTGCTCAGGCAATAGCGCTTGTCCTGCCCGTCTGCGATTGCCTTAAACTCCGCACAGGCGATTGTGACATATCGTGGAGCCTCCACCTCATGCCTAAGCACCCGCTCCGCGTACTGGTATGCTGGATGCCCCTGGATGCCGCTATTCATCGTCATCGTCCTGCAGCGCTTTCTTCAACGGATTTTCCGGCTTCTGCGCCGCCAGATTCAGGGTTCCCATCTTGGCCCGTGACTGCGGCGACATGCACAGTTCGTTGCAGCAGCGAAACAGGTCTTTCGTGTATTTTTCCTTCGCCGCAAGCAATTTTCCGTCGCCCAAAACATGCTTGTTTTCGTTGATTTCGTTTTCTATTTCGCGCAAACGGTCAATCGAAATCGCGCAAGTTGTCAGGATATACACGTCCAGATTTCCAAGAATTCCCGCCGCGTTGATTTCGCGGACAATCTCGCGGAAGATTTTTTTCTGCTCTTTGGTCAAATACGCCGGAGGCCTGATTTTATCAGCGTTTCCGCGCAATCCGCGTTCCGCTGCGAGGCGGGCGTTTTTTTCTTGATTGGTCAGGTGCTTGCTGGTCACCTCGGCGCTCTTGGCCGGTCTCGCCATCCCCATCAACCTCCATTTCGGGATTTTTTTGTG
>ERZ1034928.195-NODE-195-length-38233-cov-28.592069_pt1 | contig 38233 bp, 63 predicted proteins | sample MGYA00520627_ERZ1034928 | MGnify/ENA primary metagenome ERZ1034928 (study PRJEB33766, sample SAMN09781755) | gut metagenome | biome: gut microbiome | host: Homo sapiens | place: Madagascar | study: EMG produced TPA metagenomics assembly of the PRJNA485056 data...
ATGAAAAAGTTAATCGTAGCCGTGATGATCGCGGGTGCTGTGCTTGCGGGATGCGGACAAGCGCAGCCGGAAGAAAGAACCGCTGATGATATAAATTATTCTGTGCCTATGTTTAGTACAAAATATAAATCATATTTCAATGCTTCTGAACAGGACATTGTAGACAAAATAAACAATTTATCTAACGGACATTTCGACACAATATATCAGTTAAAAGATGATAATGAAAGATTATGGACGCAGAATGGTGAGTATTGGGTAATATGTTTTACTGATGACAAGCCTTATCGCAAAGATGATACACGGTATCCGTATAAAGTGACGCTTGACTTTTCGGCTTGCGGCGATAATCTCACAGCCGGATATATGGCCGAAGCTATGATAGGCGCGTTTGCGCCGGAAGAAGTTGATAATATAACTTATTGGCTTGACTTATATCAGGAAAATCCGGATGTAGATCATACGATCAATCTTGTCCGTGGCGACTATGGCTACTTATCTTTTGAGCTGATAAGAGATGACTCCCTATCTATCAGTGCGAATGCGCCACTAAAAGAAGAAGCACCACCCATCGCACCACAAAAGCCATAAAAAAAGAAAACCCGCCGCCAGAAATCCCATCTGACGGCGGTATTTTTTAGCCTTTATACTGCTCCCAAAGAGCATGGACTTTTTGCTCAGCCTCGCGCAGATAACTGTACTCATAGTCGAGCACGTCGCGCCCATCTGCGGACTTTATCGAGTCATAAAGCCGCCGGGCGTGCTCCAACTCCTGCGCGGAGAGGGAGTAAAGCGTTTCGGCAAGATCGGGCATCGCGGTTTTATACTCGATTGCTTTTTGTGCGTAGTGCTCAGCATCTGCGACCTCATCGCGTACATGACGGGCGGTATACTCTATCGCATTCATGATTCTTCCCCTTTCAGAATTTGGTAAAGCGTGTTAACATTATCCTTGGTGATCTCCATTCGAACGGATTTGCCCGGAAAGATGATCTTAGATAGCCCTGCGGGGAGCAGATCATCAAGCGGCAGCTCTACCTTATCCGGATAGTATTTTTGCACCGCACTGTACAGCTCGTCAAGGTCAATCTGACCATCTTTAAGACAGCCCAACGCGCCCAAAAATCCGCAGTCGGTAATTTTGTTTTTGATCGCCAGATATGCGCCGGACGCGACTAAAAACCGTCCCGGCTCGGGCAGAGCGGGAAGAATTTCCTGCTCGACATATTTAGTGAGTCCTTGCTGTAACTGCTCAATTGTAAGCATATTTCCCCTCTTTTCGAGGGGCGGAAGGATTTTTCCCGCCGCCCCCGCTCGTTATCAGGTGGTGGTCGTGGTGGTCGCGGTATCGGGTTTAATCGTTACCGCACCCCAGCCCGGGCAAACATTGGAGTTGGGGATCACAAGTTTAGTTACGCTGTTAAACGCTGCCTGCAATCCGGCAAGGGACTGCTGGATGCATCCGATCGCGGCGCTGTTTGTGCCATTGTAGACGGCCTGATTGAGATTGACGGCGTTCTGCTCGTCCTTGTTGGCTCTGATCTCCGCGCGAATATCGTTGCCCTGCTTGTCGAGGTTGGTATATACATCAACCAGTTTCTGGTCGGTATATCTATCGGCCTTTAGTAATGCAATTTCGTTATCTTTCGCGTTCATCTTAAGCGCCATGTCCAGTTCATAGCGGGTAACCGGCTGATTTTCCGAGCACGACTGCACGACTACCGGCGCGGCGTTTGCCGGAGTTACCGCCGGAGTCCCGACCGCGCCGCCCGAAAGAGCGTTCGCAAAGTTTCCGACGCCGCCCAGCATATTGGCGAGTGTTGCGATGCCGCCGATATATCCGCCGACTGCGCCGACTCGATCTGCACTTGTAAAGTTAATCATGATTTTTCTCCTTTCGACAGAATGGTTGTTTCGTTCGGAGACGTGTTCCCGGGTACGCTTCTCCTTTATCTAAATTATACATCCGTCAAAATAAAATAAACTCTCTATAAACTGCGTAAAAACTTTGTCGATTGTTGTCAAAAAATAAAGCCGTATCGGATTCTGCGCATCAATCCGGTACGGCTGTTTATTTTTAATGCTCATCCATATAGAGTTCCGCCGCGCTTGCTTTGCGTTTCGGCATCTCGCCCGGATGCTCCTTTTGCACGGCGTCATATTTTTTCTTAAGGCGTTTGATGTACACATCGAGCGCCGATACCGACAGGTTAAATTCCTCGGACTGCCGGGTGCGCGTCCACCCCTTTGCGCGGGTACGCATAATCTGTTCCTCGATCGGGGTCAGGTTGCCCTCGCGGATAAAAGTTTCTAAAACGCGCTTCGTCCAGATGACTTGTTTCGTCATGACTTATCAAGGCTGTAGCAAGAGCACTCTTTACCTCCGGTTTTCTGCGCGTCCTGCGCAGTCAAAAAATAGTACCATACATCTTTGATCTTTTTCCAGCCAGTCACGGCGATTCCCTCCGCATCAAAGTAGTACCAAAAGCCATAAATCTTTTTCCATTCAGACTTAAAGCCGCCGATCATCCAGCCTTTTTCGGTTTTTACCCATTTAGGCTCAACATTTTTTTCGGATAGTCCGTTCAGCTTGGCTTTTTTGATGATAGATGGATAATCCTTATAGCATACATCTAAATCCACTTTGCCGTTTACGCCGTTCACTCTTCCGTGACTGCTGTACTGCCAGATACCGCAGTCACGCGGTGGGTTGGACAAATCCGGGTCATCTTTGTAGTTCGCAAGCCAGAGATCATATGCGCTCAAACTGCTATCAAAAAAGTGTGAAAGATAGTCCGGGTTTGCGTAGTTAGCCGCGTAATATCCGGCTTTTTCGATGGTACTCAAAAAGGCTTTTGCGTGCGCTGTTGCCATCGCTTTTGTAAGTGTGACCCCTTTTTGCTTTAGATACCGTGCTGTATCGTATTCAAGGTCAAAAAACACCGGATATTCGATGCGAAAGTTTTTGATCGTTTTCAGGCAAAATTCCGCTTCTGCTTTTGCTTCCGCTTCTGTGGCGGCGTAGGAAAACCAGTATACGCCGATCGGAAGCCAGATTTCGTTGCACCTTCGAGCATTGCTGACGAAAAAAGGATCAACCGTCTTTTTACCCATTCCGGCGCGGATGATAGCAAACTGTACGCCGGATTTTTTTACCTTTTCCCAATCGATCGTTTCCTGATGCTTTGATACGTCAATTCCCTTTGCTATGATCGTCCTGCTCATCTTTTCCCGTCTCCTTTCCCGCTCTTGCTACGTCTACCATGCCCTCGCCGACAATGTACGCGATTAAGGTTGCTCCCGCCGTGATAACGCCGACAATCTGTGTAATATCAGCATCTTTCACGCCGAACGCCACCAGTAAAGCTGTCACAAAGCCCACAACTGCCGCCCAGAATTTTCTGCTTGTCAGCTTGCGTACAATATCTTCTTTTTTCATAGCCGTTTCTCCTTACTGCGGTAAAAAGTCGTTGTTTTCGTTCCGCTTGTCGTAAATGTCCTTGATGTACTCATATGCGCGCGTAACCTTTCCGTTTTCCCGATGCTGTCGCATCAGGATTTTTTCGTACTTTTCGTGCATATCTAAGATGTGCTCAAACTCTTCCTGCGTGTGCTTGCGCCCGTTCCGGCAGGAATTTGCAAAGTCTAAGATTTCCCAACGGAGCCTATCAATCTCGTTCTCGTCAATTCGCCTTTCTGCCGCCTTTAGGCTCTCTAAAACATCACCGTTAATGGCTCGTCCAATTGCCCTTGCGATCGCAGACCACGGATTGATCTTGATAGGCGTAATTTGTATGAGCGTCAGCAGGATTGCCAACGCACCGCCGCTATATCCGAGAATTGTTTTCAGCTCCATTCGGGAAACCTCCTAGTTACTTGCTAGCTTTGATCTCTTTGGCATCCGCTTCCGAGATAAATTTCGGTACATACCGCATCAACTTTTCCTCGCTGATAGCGCCGTTCTGATACTGCCGTTTGAGAAAGTTATAAAACATACCTTACGCCTCCGTCCCGTTTACCATGTCCATAAGCCCGAGTGTCGATTCGTTCAGCGCGTCGATCTGCGCCTGAAGGTCTTCGAGTTTCTTTTGCTCTTCGGTTTTCTCGGCCTCTTTTAGCACCGGCTTACCGTCTGCGCCGATGGAATCGACGTAGTACCCGTCCGGCACTTCTGCCGTTACTGCCGCCGCTGAGATGTTGTCCACCTCGCCGCCCGTCTGTGTCATGATGATCTTTCCGGTTGCTGTGTTGTAGATGATAAGCGATTTCATTCGTTTCCTGCCTTTCTGCCTGTATTACAGGCTGTTACATGGACAAAATGTAGCTAGGATTAGCCCGAATCTTTTATGACCAGAGGCCGAATCTTTTATGACCATTTGGGTTAAGGTTGGGTTAAGGTTGGGTTAAGCGTCCGCAAAATTTACGCAAGGTCTTGCGTATTTACTCAAGACGGACACGTTCTGTCCGGTGCTGTCCGGTGCTGTCCGTCCAGTCCGGTTAGACGCTTCCGTGTCCTCCTTATTTGTAGATGAGTGTGCCGCCAATTCCAGAAGATGCAGAATTAGATTGGGCTTTAAGCGTCAATCTATTCCCCTCTATGGCAGCCGAACCATAGTAACCCATTCTGTTAATCTCCACATGGAAATTTTTATCTGTTTCTCTAGTGGCTATAACGGTACACGTCTCAATATTGCACCATCCACCGAAGCAAAACATGGTCGCTTGGTCGGGTATTTCATAGCTTTTAGAACCATTTATGGGAATGTTTACCGTTATTATACTGTGAGTACCACCCCCGATTTGGTAAACTGTGCTGTTAAATAACATGGTGTCCTCCTTACTCGATGTATCCAATAGTAACAGTCATACTATACGTTGTACGGTTTGATATAGTAATAACTGGTGGGGCTGTGCCGATAATGAATGACTGATCACCGGAATATGGCAAATTCAGATGTAGCGTATTCCAGTTGGCGCCATCTTTGAAGGCAAATCCTCCTCCGATTCCGTTGCTCCAAATATCAGCACCGATCAGTTGCAAATTATCAGGAATTTCGATTTGTGAATAGTTCTGAGCGGGTATAGATACAGTCTTAGTTTTTATTGCCCCCCGGATTGGGAAATCAGGTTATTAAATAGCATGGTATCACTCCTTTTTGAACCATGTCTCAGTACGTGCAGCATACGTTGACCCTTGGTTCTCCGAATACATACGTGTGGGCGTTATTGTGATTGTGCCTCTGTCGTAAGCATAGCTTACGGATATATAGTTACCGATCGCCGTAGTGTCATAATAACGAGTCCCATCATAATAAACGCCAGAAGAACCGTCTCCGTCCAGATAAAGGATGTATCTGCCATTTACAATTTCTCCTTTGGTCGGCATAGTACTGCCATATTCCATCGAGTCAAAAACTTTGATGTCACAGGTCAATACAACTATTTCTCCGGGTTTAGGCTTATTCGACAGATTAAATGTGATTGTCGGCCATTTGTTGGAGTTGGCGGAATGCTCTACGGCAAAAGTCTTTACTTCTTTTTTGTACGCTTCTCCGCCGCTTCCCCCGCCCGTCTGATTTACGATCATTCTGTTACCTCCGTAATTACAACATATACGCTTAAATCCGCTGTCGGGACGGTCGATGCGGTAAAGGTAATGCTGTTTGCCGCCTGACCGGTCGCGAGGATTCCTGCGGCGTTGTAGGCGCTCTGAGACGCGATCGCCGGAATCGGCTGAATGACCTGTGCGCTCTCGTCAGCCAATACGCCGTTGACCGTTACCGTCTGCGTTTTCGCGCTTGAGTTCCAGCCGGAAGCCGTGAGGGTAACGCTTACCCGCTTGGGCGGCGCCGCTACATCAACGTCTTCCATATATCCGTCTTGTCCCTCGTCCCAAAGAATCCAACCGAGAGACTTGTCATCAGGATAATCGAATTTTCCAATAATTGTATAAGGTAAAAGGTCATTAACATATAATTCAATTGGGGTTCCCAAGAATTTGGTAACCACTTTTTTCCCTGCTTGCAGTGCCGCAAATACTGTCTCATACGATTCAGAAAACGTTACAGGGGTCTGTCCGGTTGAAAGATCCTTTTCTCCCTCCTTCAGGGTTATATAGAGCACTTTGTCCTCTTTTTTAGCAAGCTCCGTCCCTGCCCACGTCTTTGCGTCTGTAAGCGCTTGCGCCGCCGCTCCGCTTGCGTCCGCTCCGACTTCCGATGCGGTGTATGCGGGCTTGGTGTCTCCGATCCATTTAGGGAGCGTTTTTGTTCCTTCTAGGCGCAGTGAGCTGCTATCCCACACATACTGTTGCAGCATAAACGTTGCAAAGGTTTTTATATTTTGTGAGCGCATAAGGCTAGTCGAACCATCAGACGCGAGCGCATCATCGCCCCTAAGGTACATTCGGATGTAGCGATCTAGGTCATCCCCCATGCCAATAACGACCTTTTTCCCGCTTTTGGCCTGTGTAACCGCTTCCTCAAGTGTGACGCTAGGCGTAAATTTCATCGTAAGCGTAGAGCCGCTTTCTTCATACGACCCAGCGGGAGTAACCGTTACCACAAAAAGCTGCTCTTTCGCGCTCTCAATAGCCGCGCTGACCTCTGCCGCTGTCTGGTAGCCTTTGCCCTCGACCCAAGTTTCGGTAGCGTAGCCTGCGAGGGACTGGTGTTCGGTTAAAAAGCCCTGTTTGTTCGTCCATGCTTTCAGGTCGTTTTCGATGTCGGTAATGTCGGTAGATGTCCAGTAGTCAGTGCCTTTTACAGGCGTATACCCGGCATCGCCTTTATCGCCTTTTGCTCCATCAAGGATTTCAGCGGAAGTTGTGCCGCTTGCGTCAGTCATGGTTACGGTTGTCACAGTGCCTTTTTTGGCTACCGTTACGATCGGGCTAAAGCCATCAGCGCCGGTTGCGCCCTGAATTCCCTGTACGCCTTGGATCCCCTGTTCACCGCGCTCACCTTGTACGCCCTGAGCACCTTTTTCACCGTTTTTCACGGTAAAGGTTTTATCTCCGGTTTTGTCCGTGATGGTTACTTTCGTACCATTTTCCACCGTTTCTACGGCGATAGTCGGACTAAATCCATCTTCGCCATTCTTGCCATCAGTGCCGTTCTTTCCGGCTTCGCCAGTATCACCTTTAGCACCGGTTTCACCGGTTGCTCCCTGTAAACCTGTATCGCCTTTTTCGCCCTTATCGCCTTTAGGAAGGACGAAGTTCAGCACGGCGGCGTTTGCAGTTCCTGCGTTCTCTACGGACGCTTCCGCGCCACTTGTAACGCTTCCAATGGTAATGGTAGCGGCTTCGCCTGGATCGCCCTTTGCTCCGTCTGCTCCTTTTTCACCGGGATCACCTTTCGCGCCAGCTTCACCGGCAACGCCCTGTTCGCCCTTTGCACCGTTCAGCACATTAAAGCTCTGAGTGCCGCCAACGTCCGTAATGGAGACTTTGTGACCGCCTGTGATTGTTTCGACTGATACAGTAGGCGATACGCCGTCTGCACCCTTTTCGCCGGGAATGCCCTGAATTCCTTGCTCACCTTGTGCACCGGTTGCACCCGCTTCGCCCTGTATGCCCTGCTCACCACGTTCGCCGGGATCCCCTTTATCTCCCTTTTCGCCTTTCTGCCCTTTGATCGAGCCGATGTTTTCCCACTGAGCTTTCTCGGCGTCCCAGAGATAAATGCTGTTCGCTTCGCTCGTGCCTACCGCCCACGCATCACCAGAGTTGCCGGTAGGATGTGCCGCCTGTAAAGCACTCAGAGACGCATATAAGCCGAGAACCTTAAACGATGTTCCATCCTTGCCGGGTTCACCCTGTGCGCCGGTATCGCCCTTTGCGCCAGTCTCACCACGTTCTCCACGCTCACCCTGTAAACCTCTTTCGCCTTGTTCGCCCTTAGCACCTCGCGGGATCACGAAGCGTAAAACAGCGGCGTTTTCAGTACCGGTATTAGTTACGCTCGCTTCTGTTCCGGGTTCTCCGGTTTCTACCGTTCCTACAGCGATTGTAGCCGCCTTTCCGGGTTCTCCTGCATCTCCTTTATCACCTTTTTCGCCGCGCTCTCCCTGCGCCCCTGTAGCGCCAGTAGTGCCGGTTTCGCCTTTATCGCCTTTCGCACCTTTTACGCTTACAGGAGCGGGATTGTCAAGCCCGCCGTCATTAGTCCAGCTGATAACGCCGTCAAGGCTGACGTGCGGGGTAAAGGTCACGCCGGTAGACCTTGCAAGTACTTCTGTCAGTCCGGTGATAGCACTAATCGGATGCTGATCTTTTGCATCTCTTCCGGTCAACTCGCCGTGTACGAGCGTACCACCGCCACCAGCTCCGCGAATCGTCTGCACCATCCTGCCGGTCACGGTTTTCGGTTTTAGCGAATCGCAGTCACAACGCCGCATCTTCCGTCACTCCTTCCCAAACGCGAATCATGTTTTCTTGCTTTTTGAGCACAGTAACGCGCCCACCGTCCGCAAACTCCACACCTGCCTCAAACGGATATTTACCGGGCACTAAAGCCAGTTCTTCGAGCAGGAAGTGATTTTCGCTCTGCTCAATCTTGATGTTTTTTACTCCCGGCATCTCGATCTCGAAAAAATACTTATCTCCCTCTGCCGGTGCGAAGGTCGTTCCCTCTGTATCGACAAAATCAAGCTCAAATTCCAGACGGTCACCGGAAACGATGTCAACGATGTGTTGCATTTTATCACCTTACCTTAAAAGCCCGTAGCTAACAAGATCGCCTATCAGCTCGTTTAACTTGTTTGTGATGGTTGCTGTTGTAGTTGTGCCGTTAAGTTTGCTGATTGATATTCTGCTTCGGGCACTCTGATTAAAAAATGCAAGCGTTGTACCGGTATGTCTGCCGGTAAAGTTCGTTGCGGTCGTTGTACCGCCACTACTACTTGCTGTGGTGTTGATAGTTACGTTCTGCGATCCATCAAAAGTGCCAGAACCGGTTACCGCACCTGTAAGGGAAATGGTACGCTTCGTTTCAAGGCTTCCGGCTGTAGTTGCCTTGTTTGCGGAACTTGCGGTCGTAGCTGAATCCGCTTTTGTAGCTGTAGCGGCAGAACTCGCCCGGTCTGCTTCGATTTCTTTGCTCCCGGGCACTCCGACAGGGAAAAGAACCACATACGTTCCAGAATCCTTTGCGAGGTATACCCGCTGACCTTTTGCGAACTTACAGTACAGATTAGCCCTGTAATGCTTTTCGCTCTCTTCCTCCGCACCGGGAAAAATCAAAGCAAGCCCATCATCGTACACACCGCCGATGGTAGCGAAGCTGTATTCCGGCACTTTCGGCTCTTCAATCTGTTGCTCTTCCTGATAGCTTTCGACAATTTCGCTCATATCCAATACTCCCTTTCCAGCGTATGTTCCATCAGTGCGCCTGCGTCAAGGCTGATACGCCATCCGGTTTCAAGATACAGTTCATCTTCGCACTGTACCGTGTCAAGGATAGAGTGCGCTCGATCAAACTCGGTGCTGATCGAAAGTGTCTCTGTACTCGTCATGGATTTCGTCTTGAGATTATCCACATACGCTTGCAACTCGTCTTGGCTTGCGATGTTGTCCAGCCTTTCTGGCGGCGCTTGAATCCGTCCTCGATTTTGTACAGAGAGGATAGAGGAAGGATTGTCATTGATGGATTTTGCAATCATAAGCTCGTCATTATCTGCGTTATCTACATAGGCAATAAATACGTTATACTTGTCAAAAACGTCTGTTTCCCGCTCCCTGCCGACCGCTAGAACAGAGTATTTCCCATGCTTATACTCATGGTCGATCTTGTCCGGGTCTGCTGATCTTTTAGGAGCGATCCTTGCAAATCCGTCATTGTCAAACCACAACGAACCGTAGTTGATTTCGTTCAGCAGATCATTGATAATCTGCAAATATGTCGTTCCAATCTCCCAATCTTCCCGGTCGTTCGTAAAAGTCTCCGGGGAACTGGAAGCAATGATCTTTTCAACGCCGCACTCAATCAACAAAGCCTGTATAACGTCTGTGTATGAGCTACCGGCAGAGATGTGATAAATCCCCTCTGTACGGTATCTGGACGGTAGGAAGCCGCCGTCATACGCTTCTACGCTACACACTGTCTTTCCGTAATCATCCGTTACTTCGGTATATGTGCCAATGTAATATTCTCCCAACGCATATTCTGTTTCGTTGATCTTTGCCCGAACCGCAAGCGTATCATTCAGCATATCCGTTCCGGACGGAAAAATCAGATTTGCCACAAGCGTTTTCTTTATCTCCGCGCTGGACTGCATCGTGATTTCCGGCGCATCAATCGAAAAGCATTCTCCGTATTCCGCGCCGTTCCGCACCACATACACATGGTATTCAAAGCTTTTAAGAGGTTCAGGCATATGTGATTTCCTCCGAATAATCAATTTCTGTGATAGTCATAGTCACGTCAGGCCGCGTTGCCTTGCCGGACAACTGAAGGTCGTTTAAGACGCCGAAAATCTTGTTTCCGGCATAATCTTTATAGATCACAATTCGTCCGATCATTGCTTCCAGTCTGTCGGCTTCTGCCTTGTATACGGTATAGGAAAGTTGCTTTTCTCGCGTGATAAACTTCGAACTGTACGCCACCGGAAGCGTTCTCCCGCTGTAAAACTGATAGGAAATATCTTCGCTTTTCTGTGTCTGAATCTCCGGTGCGTTTCCTCTGCGCTTCAAAAGATGTACCCAATCGACCGCTTTACCGATAATCCCAATTACAGCCGCTTCCGGAAGAACCGTAGCTTTTACGATCTTTGATACAGCGTAATTTCCGCTATCGTCAACTGCCATCACTCGGTATTCATGCGTTCCGCACGCGCCGTAATCCCTGTATACCTGATCTGTGATTTTTCCGATTGCTTTCCCGTCTCTGAGCACATAATACCGTTTAGCGCCATCAATGCGCGAACTGCTGATAACCGCCGCATTATCTTCTACGTTTACACCGGCTGTAAGCTCTCCCAAGGATGCGTTTGCAATCGTTACTTTCGTTTCTGCCCACTCAGACCATTCGCCGAACCGGTTTTTGATCCTAAGCGAAATAGGAACGGTCTTGCCGTCCTCATAGTATCGCGGGATCGTAAAGGCTTTACCAGTGCCAAACATCGCGCCAGAATCATAGCCATCCGCTTTGATCTGATACCCTTGCTGACCGGCTGACTGCCACTCTGCCGTGATTCTCGGCGTTGTGCTTACCTTCGAAAAAACAGGCGGCTGCGGTGCGGCTCGGACTATGATTGATGCAATGTCCGACCATTCGGAAACAGTGTTATCCGTGTTGTACGCCCGCACACGCCACATTCCCGTCCCGGCTAAGAAAGTATTTGCCGGGACTGTTGCGCTCGTTTCAGACTGCTCTGCGTGGCTGAAAACGTCAATCCAACTTGAACCTTTGTTGTTACTGATCTGCAAGTCAAATGCTCTCTGCGGCGATGCTGTGTCAATCAGATAATTCCACCGAAAAACGTTATCTACACTGCCGTCAATACTTGCGTTTACCGGCGAAACGATCTGTACACTCGGTGTCACATCGTTCGTTGCATACCATCCAACATCCGTATAAAGGTACTCACTTGCAACATCAGATTTCCATCGGATTTGCCAGTAGACTGTTCCAGTCACCGGCAACGTGTTCGCAGGAATTGTAAAGCTGGTCGCGCTCGGCTCGATGTTGATTGCATTGCTCAAGTTGCTTTTATTTGTTCCCCAAAGGAACGCAAGTTCGGTTACAGGGTAGGTAACGCCGCTTTCGGAAGTTGCTATATCCGCGTTCCAACTGATCTTTATATCGTGGCTATCGTCTACAAAAGAGCCAGATGCGGGAGTAACGCTATCAATGAGCGGGTCACAACGTTCCCATGTGATAGATTCGTATGGCGCGTCACTGCTCCCTATGCCAGAAATGGTTGCGTATACACTCTCAGTTATGCCGTCCCTATAATATGACCCCATACACATTATTGCGCCAACCCAGTTATAAAACGGCAGCGAAATCCATCCACGATTCCAAGCTGCCCCGGCACTAGAGCTAAAAGCCAAAAAGTGCTTAACGTCGGAAGGATATAGGCCAGTTTCTTTAATTCTGCAATAATACGGCCTGTCTACTGTCCATCCTTCCGGTGATACGCCAGTTATGTAAAATTTTACTAAACGTCCGCCTTCTTTCTTTCGATAATTAGTTTTGTATTGTGATTCTGACGCCGCGCTAAGGAATTTAATAGCTTGAAAGGTTTTAGGTTCGTATTGACTTCCACCGTCAGGCCATCCGGAAAAAGAATAGTATGATGAGATGGAGATGCTAGAACTTCTCCCCTCGGTTATTGTTCCGCTCTCGTTTACCAGCTGATACTTTTTTATATAGCATGTCTCATTTACAGTCGGACGTATAAATGCCATCATTTCACCCCCACATAACCCATACGTTTCGAAATCCGTTCACGCTTCATCCTGCTTTCAATCCGCTGGTACGTTTTGATGTCATCGACCTTGAAAACGTTCGTTGTGCTCTCGTTATAGATGGTCTGCCTGCCGTTTCCGCTGAACCGTTTTGCAAAAGACTGATTCGCGTTCAGAACCTCTTCGCCGCCGTTGAATTTTACGAGTTCGGGTCCGTTTTCGCCGACCCACGCATAGCCGATAGCTGCTGACTTTGTACCACTGGCATAGCCTTTACCCCGCTGTTGCCTTTTAAGCTCATCAACCGTAGGAATATCCGGTGTTTTAATGTCAACGTCCATCTTTACTTTTTTACCGGACAACTGCCCAATGACCGAAATCAGCATTGCAATTGCCGCTACTGCAAGCGCAACCGCCGCTACAATAAGCATGATTTCCAGTGCTAAAGGCGCAAGCCCTGCACCCGCCGCAGTAGCAACCGGAGCAACAGCACTCATAGCCGTTGTAAACGCCGTCATTACAAGCTGTACGGTCGTAACAACTCCGGTAATCATCTTAATGACTGCAATCAATGCCACAACTACAGCGATAACCGCATACACCGGCGTAGGGATGGAGAGTAACGCCGAAATCAAACTGCCAATAAAGTTTACAACGCCCTCAATCGCGTCTTGATTATCTTCTAGAGCCTTCGAAAGCTGTGTAAGCAGCTTTGACTTGATAGGCTCAATAACCGCCGCTACCTGTGACATAGCCTCGTTCAGATCGTACTGAGCATTTGCGGAATCAATCAGGGCTTTGTTGTTCTTTCGGTACGATTCGTTTACATCATCAAGTCCATAGTGCTGTAACAAAAGAACGGCGTAATTCGCCCTCTGTTCCTCAGACAGGCGGGAAATATGTTTGCTAAAGGATTCAACATTTACGCCCAGTCTTCCGAGAAGTTCGGAAAACTGCCCGGTTGCTTCGCCGGTCGCAATCGTTTCCTGCAAGGAATCCGCAAGAGATTCGATTTTCATCGTGTCGGGGAACTTGATTACCGCGCCGGAAAGCGCATCTACTGCGTCAAGCAAAGCGTTATCCTTAAAACCGGATGCAAGCAAGTTCGAAACCGCTTCCACGTTTGAGTCTGTCTCTCCTGTGATAGCGTTCAAACGCCGCATTGCATCGCTTGTCACGTCCAAAGATACACCCGCCTGATTAGCATTCTCGTTCAGTTTTGACATATCCTGCCGATATTCTGCGGTCTTGTCCAGAAGGTCACCAATCGCCGAAATCGCCTTGCTGATGCCGTTAGAGACAAGATTGCCTAAAGATACATCCATGGCGCTAACGCCTTTTGTGGTCTTGTCTGCGTCCTCCGGAACACCTTTTAAGGCACTGGAAAAAGACTTGATAAAAGTCGCGCCTTTTTGGAAAGCACCGTGCACGCCTTTTGTGGTTTTGCCGGTATCATCAACGCTCTTTGCAGTATCCTCGCTTGCCTTTTCGAGATCGGACATAGCATCTTCCATTTCGCCGAGGGATTCAGCCATATCATCAGATTTCCGGACGTTCTTCTGCATGGCGTTTTCAAGGTTCAGAATCTGCTTTTCCAGTTTCAGCGCTTCGTCTGATCCTTCTCCGAACTCGTCTGCAACTTTTGCATACTCTTCTTTCAGGTTTTGCAAGGTATAGCGCTGATTGTCGATCCTAGCGTTCAGGTTGTCCAAATCATCGACAGCTCTTGTCATTCCCTCGGTAGTAGGCTCGATTTTTAGATTTTTGGCGTTCTCTTCGATTTTGTCAATGGCATCGCCGATTTCCTTGACGTTTTTCGCGCCATTGCCGCCGAACTGCTCCAACAGATCTTCCAGCTTTGTGATTGCCTTTGTTACCTTTTCAGTATCTACGGACATATCAAGAGTAACGCTTCCATCAGCCGACACGGTCAATCCCCCCAATCATCGTTATAATCCAGTGCTACCTGAGCCTTAGCTTCCGCATATTTCCGCCGCATATCCTGATCTTTGATCTCGCTGAGATTCAGCGCACGCAGAGAGATCGTCTGCTTCATGCGTGATTCATCCGGAAGCGACTGGAACGCCGCCAGAAACCGCCACCAGTGCATTTTTTCTTTATCAAGGTCAATCCCCACATAAACATAGAAATCGCCCCAAATAGCCGCAGAATCGCGTTCCCAGTCGATTAAGCGTTCTGCACATGGCTTTGATGGTCTTTCTTCCTCGCCGCCCCTGTAAAAATCGATGCAAGCCTTTAAAAATGGCTCAATATCCACTTTTTGTTCAAAAGGTTCAATCTTCCGCAGCAGTCTAAAGGTCAGCCGAATCTTTTCTTCCGTGAGTAAATCCGCTTCCCAGATTCTACCGAAGCGCATCCACGTCCGGAAATCTGTCGGCACTTTGTACCCACCTACAGTATCAGGCGTTTTCCGCAGAAGCATCTTCATCACCCAAATATTCGTTCAGTACATCTTCCCTACCGTCCATCATGGCACGGTACAGGAAGGTGCACAGCTCAACGTGTTCAGAAGAGTTCGGGCGGCGTTTGTGAAAGATTTCGTTATACTCATCCTGTCCCAGACAGCCGATGATAAAATCTTTGCAAGCAAGCGTCAGCTCCGTATTCTTCTCAATCAGTTCAGACGAGACGGTTTTCTCGGTTACAATCCGTCTCTGAATATCCTGAAAATCATGCGCTAATGCAACAATTTTCGGGAAATTCTCAACCACGCCCTCAAGCAAAGAGTTGTTCGAAGGGTCGAATTCATAGTCTTTCCCACAGATGCGCACAGTCGGTTTTTCCCGAAAATTGAATTCCATCGTTAGCCCTCCTTAGGCGTAAAGGTGATTTTGTTCGTACCGTCAGACGTATCAAGCGCAACGGTTCCTCTGGTGGGCTTTCCAATAATGTTAAGCCCGATCCCGATCGTTTCACGGTTCGCGGTATCGCCGGAACCATCATCACTAATCGTAATGGAGCCGTTGCCCTTCCAGCCGTTGTCGCCGGTTGTAACGTTGTCGTAGTACTCGATATACTCAACGTTTCGCTTGTCAAGGTCGTACAGCGCATCAATCAGGATCGCGTCCTGTGCTTCGTCTCCGATTACTCTAAAGCCCGACCAAGTGCGGCTGACAGACTGCGAAGCCGTTTCAATCTCCGCCGTTCCGCGCTGATCCATCGGATAATACGTCTCGGAGGATTCCGAAAAGTTGTTCCCTCTGGACGTAATGCCGCGGGCGACCTCATACCATTTCGGGACTTCGGAAGTTCCGAAATTGAGGAAAAACCGCTTGTTGTATGCTTTAGGCTTGATAAAAGTCCCTGCCATTTTATCGCTCCCTCTCATAAATTAAGTTACAAAGAATCTGATATGTGCCGGTCTGCCCATCTTCGGAGACATCGATAAACTGCCCATTCTGCGCGGTGATGCTCTCAGCGTCCAAACCGGCTTCCAGCGCCGGAAGATTGCCGTAGTTTTGCGCCTGCACCCACTCAATAAAGCGCTCGATAAACTCCTGATTGCATAGCCGTTCTGCGTCCTCGGCAGTAAATCCGGTAGCTTGCAAAGAAAAATCATACTGCCATCGCGTAGAACCCGCCGCATCGACCGTTAGGCGCGTCTGACCTGTAGGGAAAATACCGTACTGGTCGCTACTTTCGCTGTTGATATAGTCGACGTGCTCACCGCACGAAAAATCATCAAGAAACGGACAACCCATCATCCATTCCCGCAGACACTCGATAATGCTCATTTTTTCACCACCGTTTTCACATATCTTTCCAGTTCTTTTTCCATCTGTTTAAGCTCATTCTGCTTTAAGGCTTTATCCCAAAAAGCGCCAGCCTGCCGGTTGATCGTCTTTGTATAATGCAAGTCTTTTCCGGTTGCCCTTTTGGGCTTGCCTGCCATGACTTTGCCGTAATACAAATACTGCATCTGCGGACCTTTGATTGTTACCATGCCATCTTTGTGGGTATTTGCTCCGATTACAAGCTGTTTCTCCGGCTCCTGTTTATCCCTTGCAGGCATATACTTTTTCATGCGCGGCGCGCATATAGACTTGATCCAAAAATCTTGGATTTTCTTCTTGGGCAGTCCGCGCCGGATGCCGGATAAATCCGCTTTGACTTCCATCTTCATACGGCAGTCACTTCCCAGTGCTGCCCGCTAAGACTTCCGTAATCGCATCTGGTAACGGCTGTAATGCTAAGTGCGCCGTAATCCCTTGTAAGCTCTGCAATCGGATGCTCTTGCGAATAGAGATAGTCGCAAGTGCCGCGCACAATGTAGCTTCCTTTTGGGACGTCCTTGAGCGCGTCTAGCGGGATAAAAACCCGCGTGGATTCACTACCTTTTTCGCCGGATGTACTGCGGCTTGTGCTTGCGCTCCCTTGCCACATCACAGCGGGAAGATACACGCAGTCAAATCCGCACGCCGTTGATAGATAGATCGTCGCATCCGCATTCGTTATCATAGTCAATCCCTCTGTAAAGCAATCCGGTAGAAAACAGGTACAAAGCCGCCGCCGCGTACATCTCACTGTGCAGCTGATCTGTAAAACTTTTGCTTTCGCTGTATGCCTGCGCGTTTGACTGGCTCTGTCGATAACTGACCGAATATGACCCGATTGTTTCGCTGGCTTTATTGCCGGTCTCAATCGTCTGCTTGTCGGAAACAGCATATCTATACGCCACTTCTGCCGCCGCACATACCGCGTCCTTTACCGCTTCCTGCTCTGCATAGTCTTTAGCTTTGCCCGCAGTCAAAGCATCTATATATCTGCTTGCGCGTAGGCAAGCAGATGTGAAAGAGGATTCCGGAATGATTTCTCCGCCGAAATCCTTAGTGTAATAATCATACGTTGCGTAATTCATTCCGGCTCTCCTCCTTACACGCTATTTAGGCGCTTGCAAGTGCCGAATAGACTGCAAACGGGTATCTGGTGGAATCAGTAGTATTGAGCGCGTTCGGTGCGTTGAAGGTCTGCCAGCCGAGACGGATGACCATACGAATTGCCTTCATATCGTTCTGCATCAGGTTGTAAATAACCTTGCCGGTATCGTCCGAAATAACGCCGGAATCGAAAACATCAAAGGTTACATCCTGCCGGATTGCGTAAACAGCCTGCGTCCAGTCACCTGCGATCATTTGAGCGACAGCAGGATCAAAAGCACCATTTCTCGGAAAATCCATACGGATGCCGCCAAGCGTATACTGTACAGCATTCTGCATATTCTCGATAAACAGCGGTCTATTGTTGTTGTCTCTCAGCTCACGCAGTTTTGCTCTGGTTTTCATTGCCGAGACGATGCCATCGACAAAATAACCGTCCTCTTCGACCTTTGCAATTACGCCATCAACGCCGAAGATATTTTTATACATATCCTCTTTGGTACCGGTGTAGACAACGTTCCCTGCCGCAATGGACGCGGGAACAATGCCCTCCGGCCACGAAGTCGGCTTAGACGTACCGAAGAATACAGCCGCGTCAATGACTTTGCCAGCTGCCGCTTCCAGTTGAGGACGAAGCTGTGCGAAGATGTCAAAATTGGAATCAGCCGCAACGTTATCGGGAACAGGAATGATAGCTGCGATTTCCTCCGCAGTGATTGTCTTTTTGCCCCAAGTCGCATTGGTAACAGGTTTCAGACCGGTATCACCGGAGACAAAACCCGCGATAGGCTCAGTCTGTGCAATCGGATATTCGCGCGTATTGCTCGACATATTGGGCAGTCTCCGTGCCATACGCAGGAAGGTGGACTGCTCCGTTACGTTTTTGATGATCTCGTTAGCCTGTTCGACCGGAATCAGCGAAGATGCGCCAGACCTGGTGATAGCTGCGTTGTAAGTTGCCATTTAGATTTCTCCTCTCAGTCTCTTGTTAATCATTTCGTTTAAGGAATTGATACCGGAATTTCCCTTGCTTTCTGGTGCTAACTGGATGCGTCCGGCATTAACCGGATGATCCTTGAAATACTCCTCAGCCGCTTTAGAGAAATCCTTGTCTTTGCTTACCATCTTCCCAACTTTGAAGCTGTAAAACTCCGCGTCATCGGGATCAGTAACGCCGTATTTTGCAAGCACTGCCGCGTTTTCGTATGCGGTCAGCTTTGCTTTTGTCTCTTCCAGCTGCGTTTTATAAGTATCTCGTTCGCCTGTCGCGGTCTGCAAAGCTGTAGCCGCTCCGGAAGCCGCCTGAATCTGCGAAAGCAAATCCGCAATCCCGGTCTTGTCAGTAAGTCCAAACTGCTTTAAGATTGCTCTCTCTGCTCGTCCTGCTTCGCGTGCACAAAGGGTCGATACCTCTTCCTGCGTGAATGTCCGGGGAGTATTTTCCGCGCCCGGTTCGGTAGTGATCTGCTGTCCAGCAGTATTGATTTCAGCCATTTTTACCTCCATCCGGTTTCCTAACCGGTAAATCATCCGGGATTGCGCCCGGTCGCATTAAAAAGCCTTTTAGGCTCAATAATCAATTCTTGCGCGTTCGGGCTGTAACCGCAGCCCTGCGGCCTTGCTAAAATTCCTGTACTCTTTCTTTGCGGCTTCTAGGCGACTCTGTACGGCTATGTAATCTTCATCGGTATCTTTCACTCCGATGCTGTCAAAAGCTTTCAGAACCCGCTTGTATTTCCGCTGAGTACGTTCTAGCAATCTCTGCCGCTGCGTTGCCTCGTATGTCGTGTATTTTACGCCTTTGTACTCAAAATCGGGATCGTCAATCTCTTGCAACTGCTTGTCTGTGTACATCCTTTCGGACACACCGTCCACAAACACCCTTTTGGAGTGTCGGCAGTTCGCTCCCTCGATGCCGTCAACCTGTCCGTAACCGGTCACGCTAACAAAATCCGGGTACTTCCACGCAAGGTCTGCGCGGTTCCACTTGTCCTTCTCTTTCCAGTAGTAGACTTTTCCTTGCCACGCTTTATGATTCTGCCATCCGGTGCCCTGATCGCGTGCACCGCCGTGCGCAGATACCTCTACAAGTGGCGATTCAAAGTCATTCAAGGTCTGATCGTTCATCGTTTCGGCGATCTGGTTAAGCCCTGTAACGCTTGCTCTGCGCACTGCTACGTCCAGCTGGTCAACGTGCCCACTTGCGTATGACACCGTTTTTACACCGGATGCAGCTAAATCCTTGACAGCTCTTTTGATCGCTTCCTGACCGGTAAAGCCGCCCGAAAGAATCTCCATCTGAGCACGATCAAGAATGTATCTGTACGCCTTTGCAAGCGGCAAAAACTCCATTTTCCCGTTACGGTTGACGGAAAAGCCAAGCGAACCTGTGAAATTCTGGAAAGTGCTGTGCGTTTGCTCTGCTAAGGCTTTTATTTCAGCCTGTATTCGCTCGTTTTTTTCGACCGGCACGGGCTTTTTACCTAGCTTTTTGTACACCTCTTCGTCAAACCGCTGGCTCTCTTCGGCAGCGTTTTCATACATCTGCATAATGAGCAAAAACGATTTATCCGTTAGCTGTGCAATTTTGAGCATTAAGTCATTGGCACTCCATCCACGATCAATCAAGGCGGAAATCTGGATTTCGGAAGTAGCAGTGATATATCCATCTTGCGCGATCCTTTTGCAAATGCTTTGTAATATTTCATCTTCCACACGCTCCGCTAAAGCTTCCATTGGTTCTGGTAACGAATTGTACTTTTCCGGCGCAATCACTCAGCACCACCACCCGCATAAATGTATTCGGGTTCTGCATTCGGGATCATTTCTCGCGCTTCCTCAATCGACACATTGTACTTTTTAGCCAGATAGATTTCCGGTTTGAGCACACCGGCAGAAACATCAAGTCGCATATCGTTATTTACGCTTGCTTTATCCTCAATGATCGAATCGTCAAAATCAACCGTGATTTCTCCATCCCGCAACGGCTGATGGAGATAAAACCGCCCGTAGAACGTGATAATGCGTGCAAGCCCCTTGAAAAAGCTGTCAAGAACGATCTCATGCTTTTTAAGCGTGCGGAACATATGGCTGTTCTCGCTGATGACCTGTGTAGCCGTCGTGACGTTGCCGTTGTCAAAGTTATAATGCCGCTCGCCGAACCCGCACCTCATCGACAATAGTTTTAGATTGTCCTCTAGTCCTAGCCGCATCTCTTCGGCTCTGATCTGCGGCTGTACAGTCGTAATCATCGGCTTTTCGTCCGCTCTGCCGGATGCAGGAAGAGCATAAAAAACAATGTCATCCGGATCAAACACCGGAGAGCCGTTATCAAAGTTGACTGCTTCGGCAGACACCATGACGCGCGTCTTGCCAAGAAGATACTCGTTTACATATGCATCATAGACTGTATCAAGACCTTTGAGAACGTCCATTGCACCGGCAAACACCGACATCCCGAACGGCGAGTTGCTATCAATGCTGTTTTTGACGTTAGGCTTAATGAATACGAACGGCGGTTCCGCCATGCCAGTCTCCCACTTTGATACAAGGTGTTCAAAGCCTTTTACCGTAGACGGATTCTCGATTTCGCGAAAGTTGCCTGCCGTAGTCTCGAACAGCTTGTTATGGATCACATACAAGCCGCTATTGAGCACACACATCTGCAACGATGTATAAATTTTATCTCCGATCTTTGTATCAGACTTAAATGCGCACTCTGTACACACGCCGTTATCTACCGTTAATGGAATGATCTGATCACCTACAGAAAAAGCAAGCTTGATCCCATCCGCACCAGTGATAACGCCATCTCTCCCAGTCCGCACGCCGACCGGATAAGGGACACACGCCACAAGCCCAGACCAAAACGCATCTTCAACAGCTTGATTGCCACGCACCCAGAAGTCGTTACTATCGAGCACGCTCACAATAAAATCTTCGGTCGTTGCGCTCGTATGATTGATGTGCACCTTCTCGTTCAGAAGCAAATCCGCCCAATCTTGACAGACCTGTTTTGCCATTCCTAAAGACTTCCGCTTGCAATCAACGTGCCTTTTGCCGGTGTAAACCCGGTAGTTGTGGAAGCCTTTTACGTCCCCAACATACCACTCATGCCAGTTCTGGACGTAACTTTGCATCACGTCCGATACTCTGTAACCCTGCTCTTTGAGCCAGTCTAAAAGATTCATGTTTCATCACCCTTTCAGCTTCGCCAATTGGTATAGATACCGCTCCCAGCTGTATTCCGCCGCATCCAAGCTATCAATATCTGATGTTCCGTTATCAAGGCGAACATCCTCAAATTTGCTCTCGTCCCATACTGCCGTTGTCATTGCATCCACAAGGCTTTTGCAGTCGCTTGTATAGTGCAGCTTGCCTTGCGCCACAAGCGCGTTTACGCCCTTTATACGGTCGTTGATCGGGTTTTTGAGCGAATTTCTCACACCCGGAAAGCGTGAAGCCATACCGGCTATAAGCGTCTGCTCTGCACAGTCTGCGAAAATATACGCATACTGTCCCGAATACTTTTGCTTGCATTTGCTCAAAAAGTCTCCGAAAAGGCTATACAACTGATCAGGCGTAACACCTTTAGCAGGGATCCTCTGTGACATCAAATACACAATGCTTCCGGCTCTGCTGATTCCGGTAGCGACAAAAGAATGCGCGGACTTGTTGCCGCCAAAGTCAACACCTATCTGCACAAAATCATACTGCGGATTGTCCGTCAGATAATCTTCCGGCGCGTCCGAGAACTGCGGGAAACATAACCCATCTGCAACGCATCGAATGCCGAGAATGTCGCGCTTGTACCAAACCGTTTTCGGGTCGTACTGAGCGATGATCTCTTTTCGCCTTTCCGTGCTGATCGTTTCGTTGTCCGTCAACGTGAAAAGCTGATAGTTGCACCCACCCGGAAGCCCTCCGGCATCATGCTTGCGCCTGTACAGGTCGATGTAGTCGCTGTAAATAGCTGCTCCGGGGTTGCTGGGGTTTAAGTCCCAAAAGAATTTACGCATCTTCGCGGCGGCTGTACGGTTGAAAGCCTCTTTGATAAAAGCATCATGGTGTAGGTTGATTTCTGTCGCGATCCACATGCCGTAGGAGTTACCACGAATGCGCTTGAAACTGTCTGCCTTGCCAGCACCAGCAAAGATAACCACCTTTGTTCCGGTTTTCGTCTGGATGGACAGGCATTCGTTGCCTTTGAATTTGCCCCATTTGCAACGCCCTCTGAACTGATATTCCAGCCCAAACCCGTTTGAATCGCCAATGTTCAGTTTTGCCGTAGCGCTCGTGGAACCGCTTGCAAGGTGTATTTTATCCGGGGTGTATTCCAATTCAGTTGCGAATGCAAAAACGTTGTCAATGGTCTTTCCGGCACGCACAGCGCCTTCCGCAATATTGTATGTGTTCCTCCGACAATTGCGGATATACTCTTTATGCTTTTCCGAAAAGACAAAATCAACCGTCTTGCTCTTTGTCATCTTCCTCATATACATCCGCCCTTGCTAAGTCAATATCCTCAATGCTAATCTCGTCAGAATCACGCGCTTTTTGATATTCAAGCTCTTTTTCGCGCAAGATCAAGTGCGGGTCTTGCCCGACCAGCTCCAGAACCATTTTCGTCGCTTTTATATCGCCGCCCATGGCTTTTCTCACCATCGCGGCGGCAATAAGTGCACCATATGTAGCATCGTTTTCGTCCAACCCTAACGCCTTTACAGCCTTTGCGGCGTTCTTCGGAACCTTCGTCTCCATAATCAGCCTTGCATACTCTTTGATTTCTTTTTTTCGCCGTCTTGACTGTACAGATGCTTTCCCGGCTTTAGATGCGAGTTCTCGCCGTTCTTCAACGGTTTTTTTGTCGAACCCGTGATCCCTCAGATTTCCTTCGTTCGCCGTCTTTAGCACCTCCAATCAATCAAATAAACCACACATCTTTACGCTTTTTTTCGGCCTGCTCCATAAAGGCATTCTCGGCCAACGATCACACATTCCAAGATGCTGTTACATAATTCCCGTCTGGGATAGGGGCGTTTCCCGCCCATCGCGGACAAGGGTAACATCCTGTTTGCCCGTGACGTTTATATACCGCCGGACGATTACGTCACAGAATTTAGGATCGAGTTCAACCAGACGGGAAGAACGTCCGGACATTTCTGCTGCGATCATCGTCGAGCCGGAACCGGCGAAGATATCTAGAACCACCCATCCGGGCTTTGAGCTGTTTTCAATCTGATACCGGATAAGATCAACCGGTTTCATCGTCGGATGATCGGCGTTTCGAGCTGGCTTGTCAAAGTCCAGTACCGTGACCTGCTTGCGATCAGATCCCCAGTAATGCGTCGCGCCGTCCTTCCAACCGTAAAGGCATGGTTCGTGCTTCCACTGATAATCCTGACGTCCTAAAACCATTGCGTTTTTATTCCAGATCAGGCACTGCCGAATTTGCCAGCCGATTTCAAAGCACGCATTACGGAAATTGTATCCTTCGGAATCTGCGTGCCAAATATAAAAAACAGCTCCCGGTTTCATAGCCCCGTCGGCTACCGAAAATGCGCTTTTTAGGAATTGTCTGAAATTTTTGTCGTCCATGTTGTCGTTTTTGATTTTCCCGGCGCCACCCTCATAGTTCACATTGTAGGGCGGGTCGGTTATAAGCAGATCTGCCGTTTCGCCGTCCATCAGCATGACCGCCGTTTCGGGCTGTGTACTGTCCCCGCATATAAGCCGATGCCGTCCGATTTGCCATATGTCACCGGGCTGTGTTACCGGTTTTGCTGGCGGTTCTATTTCCGCATCCGGGTCTTCGAGCGTTTCTGATTCCAACCCAGATAAAAGCGTCTTCATGATGTCTCCAAAGCCGAAATCATCCATGTCGATATTTAAGATGCCGGACAGCTCTTCGCTCAACAGATCTTCGTCCCAAAGCGAACTTTCGCCGACCTTGTTATCTGCCAGTCTCAGCGCCTTTACTTGCTCATCACTAAGATCATCAGCATACACACACGGAAGCTCTTTGAGCTTTAGCTTTTTCGCGGCTTTAAGTCTTGTGTGACCGGCGATTATAACATTTTTGCTATCAAGCATGATCGGCACTTTGAATCCGAATTCCCGAATACTAGCCGCCACCTTATCAACGGAATCATCATTAATGCGCGGATTTTTATCATAGGGAATAATATCTTGAATTTTTACATACTGAATCGAGATTTTACCCATATCGCACACTCCTTATCTGCTTAACAAAAATATACCGCCTGAAAAATCAATAATCAACTGACTCCTCAGGCGGTATTATGAACTTTTATGAATCCACCGGCATTAAAATGCTCCGTTTAGCCCGGCTGAAAATTTCCCGCTCCCATCTTTCGGAAATTTGAAGATCAATCGCCGCCTCCTTGTGTGACTGATCCAAAACGTATATTCTAGTCAGAAGATTACGCTGAGTACTATCATGTACCATGGATATAGCCTTTTTTACATCATGCATTTTGGCGATCATACGCTCTATCTGCTCTTTGTGCTCTCGATCATACCGAGATAGTAAGGCAACCGTCTCGCAGCTTTTGGATTTAGCGGCAATGTGGCGAATGCTTTCCCGTTCTGCTTCGATCAAGATTATCGACTCTTTAGCGTCTTTGTATTGTGACAGAAAATCGTTCGCCGTCATTGCGTCCTCCTTACTTGCCAAATCTTTTCTGCGCTCTTATATGCCGTTTCTCAGCCGCTTTTGTTTTTGCGTACTCTCTTTCTCGCCAATCGTGTAAAAATGCCTTATTGAGCCTTTCAGACGTGCTCCATGCCTTGTACTTATCGCAAGTATCATGACACGCTCTTGCGCGCTCTGAGCAGTCCTTACACGGCGGTACGCTCGTCATGTGCTATCACTCCTCCGGCACTTCCGGCAGCTCTGCCCACCATCTTGGCATCATCACGATGCCGCCAAAAAACTCCCGATCACCATCAAGACGAACCGGCCTTAACTCCTGACCAAAGTAAGCCATAAACCCCTCGCCGGAAAAGCCGTCCTCGCACCCAAAGATAACCCGCTTCCCCGCAAGTGGCGGGTCTGTTTTAATGAGATGCCATTCATTCCATTCATCCTCCAGTTCTTTAATCAGTGCATCGATTTCTACCCTTGCTTCTATTGTACCGATCATGATCCCGCTATCCATATCAGCTGCCACCCCGCTTCCTGCCTCGGCTTCTTTTTGGGCGCACACGCCGTACATTTCCACCTTATCTACCAGATAGTTGCTCAGCTTCCTGAGCTTTTTCAGCACGTCTTTTTTTGTCATACGATTCTCCCTATCCGATGCTCTCACTCATATGATGGTCATCAAGCCATGCTCTTGCCTTTACTTTTACCTCTTCCGGCGTATCTACAATCGCCAAGACGGCTTTGTATACGCCAGCCCAAAACACAACGTCATTTTCCGGCCAATCCATTCGGTATTTGTTCAAAAAGGCTTTGATCCTCTTCTCGTCCAAACTCCAAAGCGCCTCGTCCCGCTCTTTTGCATATGCAATCATTTTTCGTTTCCCTCCGCATCGTGATGTTCCCACCAATAAGCCACCATCTTTTTAAAAAGTTCATACTCTTCTTTAGTGGCGATCTCGAGGCAAATATACGGCTCCTTTTTCACGTTCCACGCGCCAATTTTCTCGTCATAATAAATATCCATCTTATTCCTCCTTTGTCTCATCCCAAAAATGCAGCTCCATCAAGTACGCAATTATAAGATATTCCTCCGCGTATTTACTGCCTCCGTGCGTCTCCTTTACCTTGTCAATAAACCGCTTTATTGTCCCGTGAAAGCATCCGCAGGATACGCCAATATCACCGTCTTTTAATCGGTAAAAAGTTGTTACTCGCTGCTCTCGTCCAAAACCTTGTACAACAGTATAATCCGCATTTCGTAAAATTAAGGCGTAACCGCCGACTCTCGCGTAACCGCCGACTCTCGCATACTCGCAGACTGTCGCATCCCCGCCGACTCTCGCGCGCCCGTAGACTGTCGCGTGCCCGCCGATTGTCGCATCCTTGTAGACTTTCGCGTGCCCGCCGATTGTCGCGTTATCGCAGACTATCGTGTGCCCGCAGACTGCTGCATACTCGCGGACTGCCGCGCCATTGCAGACTATCGCACAATCACGCACTGTCGCGCCATCGTAGACTGACGCGTTATCGCGGGCTGTCGCGTTATCGTAAATTGACGCTTCCCCGCAGACTGTCGCGTGCCCGCAGACTGTCGCGTTATCGCAGACTGCTGCGTTATCGCAGACTGTCGCACAATCACAGACTGTCGCGTTATCGTAAACTGTCGCGTCATCATATATCCAGCAATTCCCGTCCTGCGATAAATTGTGCTCCGACTCAACCCATCCGCCCAGTTGTCCGGCTTTTACAGAGCCAAAATCTTTGAGCGCCTTGATCCGGTGCAGCGTGTAGCCACACCACTCTTTTGTCTCGTTGGTTAATTCGTATTTTTTATTTTCGGCCATTTTCGTTTCTCCTTTCCCGTACCCATACAGGCGGCTTTTGTTATTTTCCTTTTCCTTCTTTCGTGAGTTCGATTATCGTAACCGGCCTTCCGCCAGCTGGATATTTGAGCGTCTTAATCCGGATGTATCCGCACCGCTCGAGTTCTTCCAGCGCTGCCTCGCGCGCTTCGCTCGTTTTAAAATAGCTTTTTCCCCTGCATCGCTTTTGCAGCTTGGTAAGCTCGATCTCCCCGTTTTCCGCGTTTTTGCGGATGTACATAAGCAGAGCTTTCGCGTGAGTTTCCCGGATCAGCTGCCATTTCATCGCCGGGTTCCATCGGCAGCTGTCCGTATCTTTGCTATAGTCACAAGCAAAATCGTCATCGTGACACGCCGAACAGAGCATCAACCGCTCCCCACAAACGGGGCAATACGCCTTGTATCCGTCTTTTTCCGTGTCCCAGATGATCGTCACCTCATGCCCGCATGATGGGCACATCTCAGTGACTTCCGGCGGCTCGTCAGCGTGACCAATGACTAGCTTATCCATCGTCTTCAGCTCCTTTTTTTATCCCCCAACTGCAAAAATCGTTTGCAAATCGTAGTGCATTTGTGCGCATACAGTTTCCGCCAAAAATTCCCGTTTTTGCGTACTCGTCAAAGTCTTTGCACTCCCGACAATAAACCCCGCCCGCCGCGTGGACTGGATCAATTTCGGGTTTATTTTGATAAATCTCGATTGTTTTTTCTTCGGCGATCAGCCCTTTTGCCAGCAAAAGTCCATCTGCCACGCCTTCGTAATAGGTTACCCAGCTCCCCGCCGCACGATCCTTCGCTTTGGCAATATCGTCTTCCTTGTCTCCAATCGCGCCAAAAAGTTTCTCTGCATCAGTCAGTCTCATCGTCCTCAACCTCCTGTTCCCAGCACCCCTTATAGGGATTTCCTCTGGTTTCGCATCCGGTACAGGATGTCCGCTCTTTCCCGCAGTAGCCCATCGCCCTTGGTAGAGCATAGGGACATCCGTTATAAAGCGGCGCGTTCGGATATTTCCTCAAAAAATCCATGAGCCGCGTTTTTTTCGGGTGTTCCTCGCTCCACTTTTTTACCGTCTCGATCATCTGCACGAGGTTGTTCGCCCCAGTCGGCACATAGCACAAGTGACAAATTTCCCCATCGTATGCTGGACAGTCTTCGCAATCATGCTGCGCCTTGCACAGCCTCCGTGCTTCCTCAAAAAAAGTCTTTGCGTCCATATTTATACCTCCTGTTCCCAACACCACGCCCACGGTTTGCCTTCCGCTTTTTCACAAGCGTAGCAAGGTGTATCCCCGCAATAGCCCAAGCTCCACGGCAACAAATTCGGCGCCCCGTCTTTGCCCATTGGCGCGTCACTTCGACTTGATTTCATAAAGCATCACCTCCACCCGCGCAGGGAATCCGTATTTTTTGAGGATAACCGCGCTTACGATCTGTGAATCATCGTCATAGGCAAGTCCGTTCAGCGCATCCAAAACCGCCTTAGCGATATTATCGCAGTCCGGCTTTTTTACCGGAAGCACTTGCCCGCTCTCTTTTTGCGCCCATGTACGCTTGCTGTCGCTTTTCAGCGGCGGGAAATATGCTGTAATCATCACTGAGAGTGCGCCAGACAGCTTGTCTCCCTTGCACGACTGTTTATAGCAGGATCGTACAAGGCTTTCGTATGACCTCGTTTTCTCCGGTGTAAAGGCGTGACCGGACTTTGTAAAGCGTGGCCTGCCTTTTCCTACCGGCATACCGGGGATGTTAAAGCTCTTGTACATCGCGTAACCTCCAATTCTTCTTGATGTCCGGAGCGGCCGAAAGAACGTTTTTCCCGCTCCGCTCTTTGATCCGTCCCGCGGTAGCAGCATCTACTTTGATAAGGTCAAAAAGTGACAGCTCGCTGGACACGATCGTTATCAAATTGCTGTTGTACCGCCAGTTAACCAACTCATAAGCGATTTGAATATCAGCTTCGGAAATCTTGCCTTTGAAAAGATCGTCTATGTAGAGCACTTCGGCGCGCCTAAAACGATCCACACGGCTTGCATACTCGTCTTTGGCATTGGCTTTGATCTCTCTAACCTCGCTTGTCCAAAGCATATATACGACCTGTTTTCCCGCTCCTAAGAGCCGGTTACAGATAGCAGCGCACAAATGCGTTTTCCCACATCCGGACTGCCCGAACATTGCGAACCATCCGCGATTTCCTGCAAGAACGCTTTTTGTGTAGGCAATCGCAGTCTCTAAAAAGCGTTTTTGCCAGTCCTCAACCGGCTCGTAAGTCTTAAAGCGCTTGCAGGTGAGATCACCCAAACCGGATTGCTTTGCGTACCGGATCACGTTGCGCTTTGTCATGCAGGTGCACTCCCGAAACACTTCGTCTCCCGCATCCGATATATCTAAGATTCTGCCTTTGTTTTTGCACACTGGGCAGTCAATACCGGTTAGCTTTCCGGGAGTGTCGTTGTAAGCTCTGATCTTGAGCGCTTCAAAGTATTCGTCCCGGTGCTCGATGCTCGGCTTTTGCATCATGTACCGCAGCATATCCGGCGGGGACATATGCGCGATTGCTTCGCCGTCAGACCTGTATGATCCCAGATACCGGTCTGAAATCGTGTCCGCCCCCTCCTTCGACAATTTTTTGACCAGATTCACGTCCATCTGATGTTCCGTCTCCTTTCCAGTCATCATAGTTTCCGTCTAAGACCTTAGCCATGTTTGCATCTTTGATAAGCCAATCAAAAGATGCTCTCCAATCACGATCATTCCCGCCTTTAAGGAATTTGCTGTTTTCCGCTTTTTTGAAAACCGTTTCGAAATCCTCTAAGGTATACCCAGATGCAAAACGTGCTTTTATAGCCGATTTGCGCTTATCTGATAGGATCGTGCATCTTTGCAAGCTCTTGCAAGTGCTTGTGTATGCGTCCAGAATTGCTTGATAAGGGATTTTTTCTTTGGGTTCGTCAGTGACGGTAGACTTACTAGTATCTTTATTACTCTTAATATTACTCTTATTATTTTTCTCTTTATCTCTATCTATCTCTGTGTTACTCGCTGTTACAGAAACGTTACCAAGTAACACTTCGCCGTTACATTGTAACGCTTTTCGCTCTCTGTAGCGTCTTACACGCTCGGCACTGTCTACCTCACTGCCGATACAGCCGAGAACTTCCGGGAGCAAAAAGGTGTTTTCGTCCTCCTGCTCTAAAAGCCCCTGATGCAACAGATAAGAAATCGTAACCTGTACATTTTCTGGATCCTCATCGATTTTCAAGGCAATTTCTTCCACAAAATTTTCTTCGATCCCCTCAAAATACAGGTGCCCCTCGTCATTGATTGAAAGCAACTCCATCTTTAAGTAAATGATCGTGTAGGTATCGCCACCGGCGATTCTGCGCAGTTTTCGCATTTTGGGCTGAGAAAAAAAGTCTTTTTTCAGCCTGAGCCAATAATTTCTTGCCATTTTTTCCTTCCCGCTCCGGAAGTGCCAGTCCCTTGACACCTCCGGAGCTTATCTTTACTTAAAATGGTAAATCGCCATCGTCGACATCTTCCATCACCGGAACACCCTGCGCTTCGGCACGCTTGGCGATCTGCCCGGCTCCATCGGGCATCTTGATTACAAAATCGCACACAAGTTCTGTGTACGTCTTCCCGTCCGTGCCTTCGTAGCTTCTCAGCTTGCCCGCCGCAAGAACAACATCGCCCTTGCGTAAGCTTGCTGTGCGCTCTGCTAAGTCTCGCCAGCAGGTGCAGTTTGCCCACACTGCTTCACGCTCTTCGCCACGCTCGTCCACCTTTACAGAAAAAGATGTGCGCGGAGTGGACTTCTGCCCTACCTCTTTGTATTTAGCATCGCTTCCGAGAAAGCCGGAAATGATAACGCCGCCGCTCTTAGAACCTACCTGCATTTTTTTACTCTCCTTTCTGCGCGTCTCTTGCTTTGATGGCGATCATCTTAAAGCAAGTCATGCACAAACCGTCTGTTTTTTTACTCACCTCTTCGGAGGTCATCATGTGACCGTCCATTGCTTTACCGCCCCGGATCACTTTTCCACATTCTTTGCACTTCGGACGATCGTCCTGCGGTGGAAGCGTATCTGCGTCTTTGGTATCATCAATGCAGAACAGTCCGTTCAGCGCGTATTTTCTCGCGTAACTGGAGGCCGAACCGGTTACCTGCTCGTCAGACATCCCTTTTCTGCTGTCCTGTTCCCTTGCGTATGCGGTGTTGATTACCTTGCCTTCATCTTCGATGTCAACGACAGTCGCAGTTGCCTTGACATATACGCGATCTGATACGGTCATGATCTCGTCTCCGACTGTGAGTGCAAGCCCGCTCTTTTTGAGCAAAGGCTTGACGGCTTCTAAAATGTCTTCGCAGGAGCGGTAGCGGTAACCGCCGAATTTATTTTCCTGCCCTTTAGGCGCTTTCAGCTCGGACTGCACGTCCAGTAGCTTTTTGTATACGCTCATCTTTATACCTCCTCAGCTAATGCAGGCGTTACGCCCAGATATTTGAGTACTTCGCTCGGTGTTGTACCTACACCGGCAAGTTCCAGAATCTCGTCTGCGTCCATCTCATAGACGCATTCCTTATGGTACAGTTCTCCGGAAAACTCTAAAACGAGCTGTCCGGAAGTGATTTCCTCCTCGCAGTATGGGCAATGCCCAAAAACGATTCTTTTTTTCACGATTTACACCTCTTGACTTTTTCTTTCGCTCGGCGTATAATACTGGTACAACATTCTGTACACGTTGTTATTTTTGAGACTCTTTTTTTCTGACAACCGCTTTGCGTTCCCGCGCAAGGCGGTTATTTTTTTATCTGCAAGCAAGTCCAGTACACCCGCTTTCGTTTGGGGCAAGTGCCTTGATGCTTTCCCAGCTTGCTTCCCTCTTGTGCGGCAGCTCCTGCCGGAAGCGAATTTTTGCTTTACGCTTGTGGGCATTTGTTTTACGGACGCGAAGCACCTCCGCGCATTTTTTGCGAATTGCCCATCCTGCAAGGATGGACACGGTTACGATTGCAATCATCTTTTTACCTCCCGCATTGCATACGCCAAAAAATTTGCGCTCGCAATGATCTTTTTCAGCTCTTCCGGCTCATATCCGATTTGCTCGAACTGTGCAAGCCGGATGAACGTTTCCCGGAGTTCAGGGTATTTGACAGCCGGTATCATGTCACCGGTATCAGTTTTCACGGACATCCGCCCGTAGTGGATGCTTGTGCGGTTACTCATATCTCAACGCCTTTCCTTCCCTCGCATGGCTGATCTCTTCGTCGATCAGCACGGCGATCATGCTTTCATCAGGAGCATAAAAACGTTCCCACTTTGCATACGCGCGATCAAACGCCGCGCACGCTTCCGCTTTTGTAAGCTCCATTAAAGATCAAGCTCCTTTTCGATATTCTCAGAGATTCGCCTGATGTCTTCGGACAAGCGGCTGAGTTCCGCCGTGATCCCAGCCAGCTGTCCCGCAAGATCATCTTGTTTCTTCCGCAACTCGTGATACATTCCACGCATTGCGGCGCTGTACATCTCACGCGATTCAGCCGCCAACCGATCGAAATTGTCTAGCTGTTCTTCGATTTCCTTGATTGTCATTCCATTCTCCCCCCTTTCGGAAAGAATTCAGTGAACCGATCGTCTGGAATCTCTAAAAGTTCCAGAATCTTATATGCATCATCCACCGTGAACGGCTTTTTACCGCTCATGCGAAAGGAAACATATTGCTCCCCTCTGCCGATCTCCCGACAAAGTTCTTCTTGCGTCAGCCCCAACGCGAAGAGCTGTTGACGCAGCTTGAAATATGGCTTGTCGTTACGCATTTTTCTTTTCTCCTTTCGGTCTCCCTTTCTGGGGCATTCCGTTTTTCAGAAATGCTTCCAGATCGGATTTTTTTATTCTGAGGGTTCTCGGACCCAGTTTATAGCCCGGGAGCCAGCCTTTTTTGATCCACGACCATACGGTGCCCTGAGATATGTTAAGCTCCCTCGCTATATCCGATGTTGTCAAATAGCGGTCAAAATCCATAATTTCACCTCTTGCTTTTTCCTTAATCAGTGGTATAATGTAGATGTAATTGATTTGTTTATCTCTTACAGCTATTATTATACTACTTAAATTTAAGCAAGTCAACATAAATTTAGGCATTTTCTTATATTCGTACATATGTACAAAAATTATTGCTTAAATTTATGAAATGTGTGAGAGGAGCAATTGCAATGAATACCGAAGATGTAGCACAGAGAATCAAGACAGCGTGTGAAGCCAAGGGTGTTTCGCTGTATAAAGCAGGGATTGATTCCGGAGCGGGAAGAAATTTGTATTCCAATCTTTGCCGCGGCTCTGAGCCGTCAGTCTCAAAGCTAAAGCAGATTGCAGATTATCTCGGTGTATCTGTGGACTATCTCTTGTCTGGCGAAGAATCAAAGCAGATCATCAGCAACTCTAACATCGTGGGAGAGATCAGCGGAACCGCGGCTATAGGCGAAGGAAACTCCATCACGATTGCCCCGGCGTCTGATATGTCTGAAGACGAAAAAGAGCTTTTACGCATCTTTAAAAAGCTCGATCGAAGAGGACAAAACGACCTCATGCATCTGGCCTATCAAGCCGAAGATGCTTTTGAATCAAAAAAATAGGCACCGGTTTTCCGGTGCTTTTATCATGTACAGATTAAAATAGTGCTATTTTCACCTTTTGTAATCATATAGAAAGTAGTTTTAATTTACGGAGGATTTATAAAGACGGAGGATTTATGGAGAATGACATTTTAAGCAGATATCCGCATTTGATTATCATCAACTCGAACGTAGTCATGGACGCAAGCGGGACAGGATCACTTACCATCAGATCGGAAAAGATGACGGATGAAGAGCGGGAGTTGTTCCGACTATGGCACATACTGCCAGAAGTCGACCGCGCACAGCTTTTAGAGCTGCTTTATCAGGCGGAAAAAGCCATAGCCGACAAGAAAGGAATCGAAGCCCATGGAGCATAAAAATGAAAACGTGATTGCGGCATCTGCTAAGGTGGCAGTGCTTGCAATGCAGGATGGCGGTGTTTACGCTGACGTGGTGTGTAAACTGGTCGAAGCGCCGGTTGAAGTATGGGAAAAGGTCAAAGATATGCTAAACGAGATCAAAAGCGAGGAAGAATAATTATGTTTACTGACAAACTCGAATTTTACGGAAAATCTTGCAAATGGCTGAATTTTTATCTTAATGTCGCGTGGCCGGTCTTAGCGGCTTACAGTCTATACATGATCGTAGTTTTTGCGCTCAACTGGCAGACGATCAGCACGGCAGTGATTGTCGTGAACGTTTGGCTGATCGTTGGCTATCTTGCAGGAGATCTCTTTACAAGGTTTTTAGATCGTGCCGCCTATGGTTGGTGGATTGCGGCAAACGCATGGCCGATCCTCTGCAACATCGTACTCTCTATCCTTGCTAGTCAGGCGGTTAAGGCAGATGCGGCGAAACTTTTGGCATCGGATACAAGCACGGCGTCGGGGACGCTGAGTGCAGGCATCGGCTTTTTGACCGGAAGTGCTCTTAGCTCACTGCACGTCATCATTGGTGTTGGTATGGCTGTAAATGCCGCGATCCTCCTTGCAGTCAACTGCGTATATGCAAGCAAACGGAAAGACCTCTTTTATTCCTCCGAAGATGCTTTAGAGCGCGCATAAAAAAGGAAAAAGCAGTCGCGGTGCCCAGAAACCGCGACTGCTTTTTTTTAAGGAGATTTGATAGAGAAAGCAAAACAAAAGGAGTTAAAAAACAAGGAAAACTATATGTATCAGCTACGGTAGCTGATACTATCAGTATAATACTTTTGAAAGGAGATGTCAAGAGTGAAAAGCGATCGAACCGGAACGGCAAAGTGGGAGGAAAAGCACAGCAGATGGAGAATCGCTGTACAAAAGGACGGAGAACGGAAGCAATTTTACTCGTCTACTCCGGGCAGAGCCGGACAGCGTGAAGCAAATGCAAAGGCTGACGCATGGCTTGACGGAAGCATGGACAGTAGCAAGCTAAAAGTAGCGGATGTATACACGCTCTTTATGGAGCAGGAAAAAGGACGCGGAAGCTCGATGAACTTCGCGGCGGTCGAATCCATCGGGCGCATTTGGATTTTACCGAGGATCGGAAAGAAAAAAATGAGCACTATCAAACTGGGAGATTATCAGTCGATCCTGATAGATGCGGAAAAGGAAGGAAAAGCGCGCAAAACACTATCTAACATTCGTAGCGTTATCTCCCGCTTTACAAAGTATTGCCGTCAGAACGGCTATAGCGATGTATACGCGGCAGATTTAGAAATCAGCAAGCATGCGCCAAAAGGCGAAAAGAAGATTTTACAGCCGGACGAGTTGCGGGCACTTTTTACCTGTGATACAACCGAGCTAAAAGGAAAAGAAGAGTACGACACCTATATCAACGCATACCGTTTTCAGGTCGTTACTGGTCTCAGGCCGGGTGAGTTGATCGGTTTGAAATGGTCGGACATAGATGCGCATGAAATCCACATCAGACGTTCGATCAACTCCAAAGGCGAGATTACGCGTGGAAAAAACGATAACGCTATCAGAAACATCCCGGTCACGCCGATTGTACAGCGAATTCTTTACGATCAAAGGCAGATAACCGCATCTGGATATGTCTTCGGGATCGCGTCTGAACACACCTACTATAAAAGATGGAAAAGGTATTGTGCTTTTAACGGAATCCAACTCCACACGCTCTATGAACTACGACACACCTTTGTAAGTATAGCAAAAGTGTTGCCGGAAGGGAAACTGAAAACAATCGTTGGGCACTCTAAGTCGATGGATACTTTTGATGTGTACGGGCATGAGCTAAACGGCGAACTAAAAGAAAGTGCTCAGATTCTGGATGCCGAATTTGAGCGGCTTTTACTTGGAAAATAACACACATTTTAACACACATTTTCCCGCATCTACTCACAGGCAAAACGCAGACGTGAAAATAAAAGCAACTGAAAACAAGGATTTTGCTTGCCTTTTCACAGCTGTGTTTTCCTGCCCAAAAGATGGCGAGACGTTCGATCCTCTTCGTCTCCACCATATAACAAAAGCCCACAAAGCCCGTAACTGCGGCGCTTTGTGGGCTTTTGCTTTTGTGCGTTCAAGGCGGAAATAACACACTTTTTAACACACTTTTGATTTTTTCTCTGCCATTTCACTACTGCCAGATGTTTAGCCCAACAATTTTTCTGCTTCTTCCGGGTCAAGGAGCAGAATCGTTTCCCAACCTTCCGGGTTCTCTTCGTCTTTCGGAAAGAGAGAGTAGACGCTCTGGAGGTTGTCAAGTCTTACGCGGCACAGTCTGATTTTGTCATCGTTGCACTGCTCTTTCTGGCACCAGTATTTGTATTTGTTGTTGTAGTCGATCTTTTTTTGACTTGCTTTTGCCATTGCTCCACCCTCAATTCCATTTCAATCCACATGCCCCACACGGGGCGTGACTATTCAAGTACGCGCTCGACGTCTTTAGCGCAGAGGATCAGCAGTGTTTCCCATCCATTCGGGTTTGTCTCAGATGCAGGGCTAAGAGATGCGGTTGTGTCTGCGGCTTTAATGCCGATCCGGCGGACATGGAGTTGCTCCTTTGAGTCGTCGCTCCAAGTCCAGTAAACATATTTTTTGGTGGTGACGTGCTGATTACGGATAACTTTTCTCAAAAAATCTTTTCTCATGGTGGGCACCCTTTCTTTTCAGCTTTCTCCCCGCCCATCTCTGAGCGGGGAAGGTTTGGCATGACTTTATTTGGTCATCATAGCTTTGGCAATTTCGCGAAGAACCTCAAGTTCGCCGCGGTCTCTGCGATCGATCCACCAACTTGCGGACTTGGTGTCTGCGTTGGTGTTAATGTACTGGATCAGATTTTTTACTCTTTCGTCCTCAAGGTTCATCGTCTTATCAATGTATTCCATGACCTTTTCACGGATTGTATTTGCCCATGCAACCTGTTTAGGCGATCCGCTGAGTTCCTGCATTCCGCGAGTTTCAGCAGCTTCAGCGGCCTTTTCGTTTTCCGCTTTGCGCTCTGCATCTTTCTGGGCTTTGTAGCACTCAGGGCAAACGCAGTTGCCTTCAAGATATTTGATTCTGTTTTCTCTTTCGGACGTTTTGCCGTAAAGCTGGATAGTTGCAACGTGTCCGCAGGTGTAAGTTACATCGTATTTCATGATTTTTTCCTCCGATTTGGTTTTTTAGTAGTGTCTTTCAGCTTAGGTTCTTTTCCCTTGCTGTGATTATATTATACCATGAACATTCTAGAATGTCAACGGTTTCTGATAGAAATGTTGCACAATCATTATGACGATATTTTAGCTATATTTTCACACAAAAAAACCGCCTGCCGTAAAGACAGACGGAATTTTTGGTTTGACCTTAATTGCTTGACTAGACACTACTCAAATCAGAGGATTTTCGGTCAAATTCGTTTCAATCCACTCTTCATTTTTGTTCAGGTAGGGTTTGCGGTGCCCTTTGCTGTTATCCGAAAACGATTGAAAAAAAGAAGAGACACAAAGATTACTCTTTGCATCTCTTAATATATCACAGCTTTTACGGTTTGTCAAGGTTTTTTATACAGCAGTCTAAAATATACTGTGTTATATTCTTCCCGGCGGCTTTTGCGGCGTCTTTGATAGCTGCGATGTTTTCCGGACGAGTGCGGATTGCAAGCTGAGCGTAATTTTCTTTATTATATTGTGTGTTATAATCAAGTTTATGCTGCGTGTGTTTTGGCATTTTATCAATCCTCCTTTCGTGCGGGTGTTTATTTTATTCCTCGTCCAGATCATCGCAGAGGATTTCATAATATGTGTCGGAGACGGTTTCTTCCTCGGTATCTACGCTCCATTCTTCTTCCGCATCTTCGGCAGACTCGCGGAGGAAATCGACCATCGCGTCTACGTCCTCGCGGGTGCCGAGGTACAAACCCGGCTCAATCGCGGGAAGGCCGGGATCATCGAGAAATTCGTCCGCCCAATCGCCGCTCCAATGGCCGTCACCGGAAAAGCCGCTTGTGCCTTCTTCCCAACGGGTAAAGGTTACGGAGATAATTTTCTTTTCGTCTTTGATAAATACTTTCATGATTTTTTCCTCTTTCTTTTTTTGTTGTAGTGTCTTTGGGGTTCTTTCGTTCCCTGTGATTATATTATAACATAGGCATTCTAGAATGTCAACATTTTTCTGAGATTTCTTTGCAAAATAACGCACAAACATAAAGTCATGTTTTTGTGCAATATTTTGCTATCTTGAAGCATAGAAAAGTGGTATAATATCGGCTATAAGCCCAAAAGGAAGGAAAGAAAAAGATGAAAAAGTTAATCGTAGCCGTGATGATCGCGGGTGCTGTGCTTGCGGGATGCG
>ERZ1034928.197-NODE-197-length-38041-cov-4.996973_pt1 | contig 38041 bp, 50 predicted proteins | sample MGYA00520627_ERZ1034928 | MGnify/ENA primary metagenome ERZ1034928 (study PRJEB33766, sample SAMN09781755) | gut metagenome | biome: gut microbiome | host: Homo sapiens | place: Madagascar | study: EMG produced TPA metagenomics assembly of the PRJNA485056 data set...
GTACATTATCGCACTGGACAATGCGATTTTTCACGTTTTCCGCATCGTAGACGATCGAGCGTTTGTCGTGCGAAGCGGTGATGCGTTCAACCAGAATATCTCCAAAATGTTTTCGTACATGCTGCTGAAAGAAGAGGTGTGAGTAGTGGATAAAGCCACCTTCTGCGCCCTGTTTCGCGAGGCATGTGCTTATGAAGCCCCGCAGCTGATTTTCGTCAAGCAGTACGCAGAGTATGCTGATGCTGCGCAGCTCCGAAGCATTTATGCCATGGCACACGCTCCGCAGCGAGATCTGATTTATGCTACGGGGTATACGCTCCGGTCACTCGGCGCAATGCTTCAGATTCCTGTAAAAACGATCGAAAGTTGGACTTCCGGGCGAAGACCCATGCCCTATCACGTCCGGCTGCTGATCGCCATGATCTGCTGCAATCCGAAGCTGGATGTTCCGTGCGACTTCTCGCTCTGATGCCTCCCATGACGCCGCTGTTTTTTTCTCCGACCCCCTTGACATCCGCTGGCGATTGTGCTATACTTTCCTTGTCAGCTGATGGGCGGCATCCACAGCTTCCCCTTCCCCGTACAGACGGGATTTCTCCTGCTTCGGCAGGAGCGGAATTGAAACATATGCATTATTGCGCATAAAGCTTCGGCTGAAGACGCAAAGAGTATCGCCTACTCTCTTAGGCGTTGAATTGAAACATGTTCATTATCGAACACCCAAATTGCCGCCAAAATCTCTGATATCGTGTGAGTTTAACACTCCCACAAAAGAAGATCGCAGTGATTCGTCACTGCGGTCTTTTTTTTGTTGCCAAAAAGCCGGAATTTCCTCTTTTGTGTGCTTTTGCCGTTTTTGCAAGTTATATCCCCGCATATGGATATCTGCCACGCCAAAATAACTTGATTTTTGTCTGATTTTATGGTTATATACCATAAAACACCAAAGGAGGACGCGCCCATGCCAGCCATCAGCATTCCAACCGGCTCCAGCCCGGCGTCGTATACCACCATCTACGATAAGTTTCGCGGCGTGGACATGTCCACCGACCCGGCGCTCATCGACACCACCCGCAGCCCGGACGCTCCGAACCTGATCTCCGACACCGGCGGTTACCCGGAAAAGCGTCACGGCTGGAAGACCGTCGTCGAACAGCCGGAAGCGGATTACACCGCTGGAAACCCCGGCAGGGTCAACGGCATTCACCGCGCCGTGCTGTCATCCGGCGAGGTTCGCCTCGTCCATATCGGGACAAAGCTGTACCAATGGACAGGCTGGGACACGGCTGCGGAAACCCTGACCGCGCTGACCGGCACATACGCAGACGCCCGCAGCACATCGTTTACCTGCGCCGGGAAACTCTGGATCCTAACCGGCAGCGAGTATCTCGTCTATGACGGACAGACCATCGCAGACGTCTCCACCGTCGCATATGCCCCGCTGACCACATTCAGCGCACCTCCGGCAGGCGGCGGCCAGACGCTGGAAGGCGTCAACCTGCTCACACCGAAGCGCCGGAACGCCTTCCAGGCAGACGGCACCTCCAAAGATTACCAGCTTGACACCGCCCCGATTACCGGCGTTTCCGAAGTCAAGGTCAATGGAACCGTGCAGGAAACCAGCGCGTATACCGTCGACCTGACCGCAGGCAAGGTCACTTTTTCGACCGCCCCGGCAAAACCGACGATCACCGGCGAGGACAATGTGGAAATCGCCTTCACCGCGACCGTCGAAGGATACGCCGACACCATCCGCAAATGCCGGTTTGCCGCAAGCTACGGGTTCGGCGGCGACATGGGCGAACGCATTTTCTTCTCCGGTCATCCCGATAAGCCCAACGTCGACTGGCACTGCGAGATTCACGCGCCGGATTACCGACCGGACCCGGCATATGTCCCGGATACGTCGTTTGCCTACATCGGCAGCGACGCCAATGCCGTCATGGGCTACCGGCGCATCAACCAGTATCAGGCGATCCTAAAATCGACCAACAGCGCCGACGCGACAGTCTTTCTCCGCAGCGCAGGGACGGATGCAAACGGCAAGGCCGTGTTCAGCCTCTCGCAGGGCGTCGCAGGCGCAGGCGCGGCAGGCATGTACAGCATTGCGAACCTCGGCGACGAAGGGCTGTTCCTCTCCGAAACCGGCATCACCGGCATCGCGTCTCAGGACATGGGTTCCCACTACGCGCTGCAAAACCGCAGCTATTTCATCGACGCGCAGCTCACCAAAGAGCCAAACCTCGCCGAAGCGGCTGCCGTCGAATGGAATGGATACTATCTGCTTGCGCTGAACGGCCGCTGCTATGTGCTGGACGGCAAACAGTATAAATCGTATAAGCCGCAGTCCAGAGGAGATTACGTCTATGAATGCTACTACTGGACGAATATCCCCGCCCGCTGCTGGCTCGAATGCGGCGGTTCGCTCTGGTTCGGCACGCCGGACGGCAGAATCTGTAAATTCAAGACCGACGAAACCGGCATGTCCCGCTTCTCCGACGACGGCGCAGCCATCCCGGCGCGCTGGGCGACCAAGGCGGACGACGACGGCAACTTCGCCCTCTTGAAGAGCATCCCGCTCCGCGGCACGGCGATCATGATCAAGCCCTATACCCGCTCCGGCGCGTCCGTCGCCATCCGCACCGACCACGACTTCGGCGTCAGCGTCAAATCGGAGCGCACAAATATCTTCGACTTCTCGGACATCGACTTCGACAGCTTCACGTTTGAAACCAATGACAGCCCGCAGGTCATCCCCATGAACCGAAAAATCAAACGGTATAAAACCTGTCAGATCGTCGTGGAAAACAACAAGCCGAACGAGGGCTTCGGCGTCTACGGCATCGTCAAACGCTTCCAGAAACTCCGCCCCGCAAGAATATAGGAGGGTCATATGGCAGTCTATAACTTAACCGGCGGCGCGCCGAAAGACGCGAACGTCAAAGCAGAAAACATCAAAAAGGGCGTCACGATTCAAGGCGTGACCGGAACGCTGCCGCCGACGGTCGTTCTGACCGAAGCGGCGTACAACGCCCTCACATCAAAGGACAGCCAAACGCTGTATCTGGTGAAAGAATGAACATCGACTTCACCGCCGTCAAAGACGCGCGCCTCGGCACGGATAAAATCAAGCGCATCTATCAGGGCGAAAAGCTCGTCTGGAACAAATACAACTGGGAAAAGTTCGACTGCATCAAGGAGAGCCAGACCGTCGCCGGATTAAAAAAAACCGGCACGCGGGCGTTTTCCGCCGGCGCAACCGAAACCGGCCGGTGCTATAAACGCATCTCCGGCTATTATTTCTGGGGGATTCAGTTCGCAGATGAAATCGAAGTCAACCAAATCTCAATTGATACGCTGTATGAATTGGGCTATCGGTATCTCGATGTTGGCAGCGGCATCTACGGACAGAATGCCGTCGCCATGTACAGCTCATTTTTGGAACTGGCAGGCTACAAAAACGGCGTCATGCAGGCCAACGTCTATGAAGTCGTCCCGGTGGATTCCGGGGAAACGGTCTATGTCAAGGGCGGCATTTCCTACGGCATCGTCAACGGCAATCCCGGCGATTACCCGGCGAACGGCAGACACTCCGACGGCTACTGGTACGTTTCCAAAGGCGCCATCGGATATCCAGCAGAGGAAGGTGAACACGCATGACCGGCAGAGAAGCACTCGAAACCGCAGCCAACATCGTCCATGAAACGGACGTTTCCATCTATACCGCAACGGCAAAATCGTGGCTCAACGTCATCCTCGGCGAGCTGTATGACGTCGCCAACCGCAGACGCGAATTCCGCGGCGAGGAGCCGTTCCGCAGCCTGCCGCAGATCGACGCGCTGGACGACGAACTCCCATACGACGAAGAGCTGGTCGTCCGCGTCATCCCGAAGGGGCTTGTCGCACGGCTCTTTTCGGAGGACTGCGACAACGCACAGCTCGCCATGTACCGGCAGGATTACCTGAACGCCATCGCCGAATGCGACCGCGCGGTGTGCAGAATCGTCACGGAAGGAGGCGGCAAGCGTGAATCTTTTGCGCCTTTCGGTATCTAAAACCACCCTGAAAATTGAAAAGACAGAGCTGACCGTCGAAAAATGCGTCAACTATGACCGCGTGGCGTTCACGTTTGACGAAAGCTGGGCAGACCTCGTCCGGACGGCGACGTTCTGGCGCGGCAGCAAGGCGGCTGACGTGTACCAGATTCTGCTCGACGATACGAACGAATGCGACATCCCGTGGGAGCTGCTGCAAAAGGACGGCTATATCCAGATCGGTGTCACCGGCATCGGCGCAGACGGTTCCCTCGTCACGACGCAGCCCATCGCACAGAGCGTCGCGCGCGGCACCTACCGCGATGCCCGCATCCCGTCCGACCCGACGCCGACGATTTACGAGCAGATCAACCAGCAGCTGAAAAGCTGCACGACCCGCGTCGATACGCTCTATGAGGATGCCCAAACAGGACGCTTCAAAGGCGACAAGGGGGATAAGGGCGATCAGGGCGACCCCGGCAAGGCGTTTACCTATGCGGATTTCACCCCGGAGCAGCTCGCCGCACTGAAGGGTGAAAAAGGCGACAAAGGCGACCCCGGCGAAAAAGGCGCACAGGGCGCCAAGGGCGAACCGGGCAGCAAAGGCGATAAAGGTGACACCGGCGCGGCAGGAAGTCCCGGCGCAAAAGGTGATAAAGGCGACCCGTTTACCTACGATGATTTTACCCCAGAACAGCTGGCAGCCTTGAAAGGCGCCAAAGGCGACAAAGGGGACAAAGGCGCGCAGGGCGAAAAGGGCGCAGCCTTTACCTACGAAGATTTCACGGAGGCACAGCTCGCCGCGCTCAAAGGCCCGAAAGGCGATCAGGGCGATAAAGGGCCTCAGGGTGAAAAAGGAACCCCCGGCGCCGCTGCAACCGTCGCCATCGGAACGGTCACAACCGGCGAACCCGGCACAGACGCCAGTGTGGAAAACACAGGCACAAGCGCCGCCGCCACCCTGAATTTCACGATTCCAAGAGGCGCCAAAGGGGATAAAGGCGATACCGGTTCCCCGGGCGAAAAGGGAGACAAGGGCGACAAAGGTGACAAGGGTGAAACCGGTTCCCCCGGTGCCGCCGGTCACAGCCCAACGGTCACGGCGTCCAAAACCGGCAAAGTGACCACCATCAAGGTTGACGACGAAACCGTCGCCACCATCAACGACGGTTCAGACGGTTCTCCCGGCGCGAAGGGCGACCCATACACCTTGACAGACGCCGACAAGCAGACCATCACAAACGCGGTGCTTGCCGCACTGCCGACGTGGACAGGAGGCGATTTTTAGTGGCATATGACAAAGTGGTCGATTCGACCGTGCTGGAAAACGGGCTGACGCAGATTGCAGCAGCCATCCGCGCAAAAACGGGAACAAACGGCACGCTGACCTTCCCGTCCGGATTTGTAAGCGCGGTTGAAGGGTTGTCCGGCGGTGGAGCGACGGAACCGTACATAGAAGAGACGTATGATGCAAATGGAAAGCTGATAAACGCAGTGATGCACGGGTATACAAAGGTTAGAAAATGGTGTTTTTTTATGAGCGACCTTGTATCCATTCAATTGCCGCCTACCGTCACTTCACTCGAAGAGGGCGCATTTAATAATAGTTTGTCGTTACAGTCAATCCAGCTTCCTGATGCAATTACTGAAATTGGAAACAGCGCGTTTTCTCTATGCCAAAATCTGGCGACAATTCAATTTTCCTCTTCTCTAATTACGATTGGATCAAGCGCGTTCGATGCCTGCCTTTTCACCTCACTTCGGCTTCCTGCTGGACTCCAAACAATAAAGGCCCGTGCATTTAATCATAACCCCGTTCTGACAACCGTAACTTTTCAAGGAACACCGACAAGTATTGTGTCAACTGCGTTTAGCTTGTGCAACAAGCTCACCACCATCAACGTCCCGTGGGCAGAAGGCGCAGTCGCAAACGCTCCGTGGGGCGCAACAAACGCCACCATTCACTACAACGTTTCGGGGGTATAATCCATGCAGACCATCACACTTTATCGCTACACACGTCCAGACGGCGGCGTGACCGTGTCGCCGGAACAACCGGACGAAGGAACCGCATATGAGCTGCGCTACCGGCTGATTGCAGACGAAGGGCTTTCGCTTACCAACGGCGAGGTTTTCACACAGTGCACAGATACCGCTACACCGGATGCATGGCAGGAAGTCGCCGATGGCGATGATTCCGACGAACTCTCCGACGCCGCCGCGCTGAACATCCTGCTGGGAGGTGCAGACGCATGACAAGAGGCAAAGCAAAACAGCTCCGCGCCCTGATTGAAGCCATCTCAGCTTCTCTGCCGGACGAAACTGCCCTGACCGGCGTGGAACTCTTCCAGCCGTGGCGCAGCGGCAAAGCCTACGCAACCGGCGACCGCGTGCAGTACGAAGGCACGCTGTATAAATGTGTACAAGCTCACACGTCACAAGCTGACTGGACCCCGCCCGTGACACCGGCGCTCTGGACAGCCGTCAGCCTTGACGAATACCCTGCATGGGTGCAGCCGACCGGCGCACACGACGCCTACAGCAAGGGCGACAAGGTCACGCACAACGGCAAGCGCTGGACGTCAACCGCGGACGCGAACGTGTGGGAGCCGGGGACTGCGGGCACGGAAAATCTGTGGACAGAAGTCACGGCATCAAACTGACAGGAGGGGAAAAATGGACTGGACAAGCATCATCTGCGCCGTCGTCGCCCTGCTCGGAACGGCGATCGGCAGCTACTCCGGCCTGCGCCTGACATCCTACCGGGTGGAGCAGCTGGAGAAGAAGGTGGACAAGCACAACCGCTTTGCCGAACGGGTGCCCATCATGGAAGAGCAGATCAAAGTCATCAACCACAGGCTCTCAGACCTTGAACACGAACATCAGACAGGAGGAAACTGAAATGGATTTTTTGCAGTACATCAACCCCGAACTCTTTCTCATGATTCCCGTGCTGTGGATTCTCGGCAAGATTCTCCGCGCCGCGTCGTTTCTGAAAAACAAGTGGATTCCGCTGATTCTGGGGTTCACGGGCATCCTGCTCGCCGTCTGCTGGACAGCCGGTGAAACGCGCCCGTTCACGCTGACGGCGTTTTTCACGGCGGTCTGTCAGGGCATCCTCTGCGCAGGCGCAGCCGTCTACGGCCACCAGCTCATCAAGCAGACGGGCAAGGATAAAGACAAAGACGGTGACACCCATGATTGAACAATACGGCATCGATATCTCCACCGCCCAAGGCAAGATCGACTGGGATAAACTCGCCCGGAACGAACATCTGTCGTTCGTCATCATCCGTGCCGCGCAGGGCACAGCGCAGGACAGCGCCTTCGATCGGAACATCAAAGAAGCGCTGCGGACGGACATCCCCTTCGGGCTGTATTTTGCGTCCGGCGCCACAACGGAAGAAGGCGTCGAAGCAGAAGCCCGCTTTGCCGCAGAGTTCTGTGAAGCGTTTCACCCGCAGTTCGGCGCATGGTTTGATATGGAGCTGAAAAAGCACGCTGCCCTCGGCAAGCGGAAGATTTCTGCCCTGCTCCGGCTCTGGCTGGAAATCGTCGGCGAAACCGGCACGTCCGCAGGCGTCTACACAAACCGCAACTGGCTCAAGAACCTGATTGAACCGGCGGTGTTTGAAAAGCAGGACGGCGCCAGATACCCGCTCTGGTACGCGGCATATCCAAATATTGAAGGCAAGTCGCTCACCGACGCATGGAAAGACAACCGGCAGAAGCTCAGCTATCCGCAGGCCGCCATCTGGCAATGGACGTCCAAAGGCCGCATCGATGGGATTTCCACAAACGTCGACATGAACGTCTGCTATGAAGATTTCGCCGCCCTCATCGGCGAAGATGAAACGCCGGAAGAATACGTCACCGTTGAAGAGGCGGCGCGTATGCTTTCCAATCTCGGCGTTCGGGGGGTGATTCTGTGACCGGCATCTGTCTGTTCTCCGGATTCCTTGCAGGCATCGCGTTTGCCTTCTTTGCCAAGCTGCTCTTTGAGCGTCAGCGCCCGCCGGAAGCCCCGAAGCCAAGGCACGACCCGCAGCCGACACCAACGTCCGAAGAGCAGGAACGCTTGAAAAAGCAGCTCGATGAAATCAACCGGTTCCGCGGCTGAATCCGGCTGAATCAAAACGAAAGGAGGCGGTTCCATGGCTGCCCTCGAAGCCACGCACATCTGGCAGAAATACCAGAAAGGCAAAAACCACCACAACCAGCTGAATCTCTATCGCAACACGGAAAAAGCCTTCCGTTTCTTTGAAGGCGACCAGTGGCACGGCGTTTCCAACGCAGACGAGCTGCCGGTCTATAACTTCATCGCCCCGACCGTCGAGTATAAGTCGACCATGGTCAGTATGCAGCAGGTGCAGATCGTTTTCAACGCGCAGGGCGACTTTTCGAAAGAAGCCGAGAAAATCTGCGCCGACCTGAACACCTACGCCCAACAGCACTGGGAAGCCCAAAAGATGGATTACCTCTGCTGGCGCATCGTCCGCGACGCCTGCATTTCCGGCGATTCCTACGTCTATTTCTACAACCGCAACCTCGACGCGCAGGTCATCGACAACACGGCGGTTTACCTCGCCGACGAACAGCAGCGCGACCTGCAAAAGCAGGAATACATTATCCTCTATGAACGCCGCCCGGTCAACGACGTCAAGCGCGACGCCAAGAAAAACGGGCTGAAAAAGGAACTGATCGAGCAGATCACGCCGGATGAAGACACGGAAACGGTCGTCGGCGACGATACGGAGGTCAAGGGCGACGGCAAGTGCAGCTGCCTCCTGTATCTCTGGCGCGACGATAACGGCGAAATCCACATTGCCCGCTCCACGCAGACGGTCATCTACCAGCCGGACACGCCCATCACCGGTCTGACCAAATATCCAATGGCGTCGTTCGTCTGGATTCCCAAAAAGAACTCCGCGCGCGGCACGGGTGAAGTCCTGCCCATCATCCCGAACCAGATCGAGGCAAACCGCCTGCTTGCGCGGCGCCTGATCTCCGCCAAGATGAACGCCTTTGCCAAGCCGGTCTACGCGAAGAACCTGATTGAAAACCCGGCAGACGTTGACAGCGTCGGCAAGGCCATCGAGGTCAAATCGTCCAGTGTTCAAAGCGTCAAGGATATCTTCACCTACATAGCCCCCGCGCCCATGAGCCAGGAGGCTGGGCTGCTGCAAGCGGAAATCATCAAGAACACGCGTGAACTCGCCGGTGCAGGCGACGCCGCGCTCGGTCAGGTCAACCCGGAACGCGCTTCCGGCGCGGCCATCATCGCCGTCCAAGACCAAGCGGCCATTCCGCTGAATGAGCAGATCGCCATGTTCAAGGAATTTGTCGAGGACGTCGCCGTCGTTTGGCTCGCCATGTGGAAAGCCTACCAGCCGAACGGCCTAACCGTCGAGGAGTACCAGTCCGACGGGCTTGTGCGCTCGGATTTCATCGCGCCGGAAGCGTTTGACGAACTCCGCCTGCGCGTCCGCATCGACGCCAGCCCGACGAACCCATTTTCCAAATATGCACGGGAACAGTCCATCATGAACGCCATGGCAGGCGGCTATATCACGTTTGAGGAATATGTTGACGCACTCCCGCACGATTCAACCGCGCCAAAGCAGGATTTCCAGAACATCCTCTTGAAGCGGCAGGCGACAAACCCGCAGAACGCCATGCAGGCGCAGCAGCTCCCGCTTCCAGAATTTCAAACCTTAACCCCGCAGGACGCCGCGGCAAAAGCCCCTGTTGAAATGGCGGCGACGCTCGGCGGATCGACTTCGCTGTAAAGGGGTGAAAAAATGAGCATTTCCAATCTCAAAGTCCACGATACAGACTACCAAAACAAGGACGTCGCCAGCCTGCCGGTCAAGCCGCAGATGTCTGCCGCCGATTTGCAGGCGTCGTTTGACAAGCTCGTCAAGCTGGTCGTCGCCCCAAAGCTGAACGCCCTGATAGACGCCCTCGCCGCCTCCACCGGCGCAAACGAAATCGGCAAAACCGTCAGCGGCATGACGGGGTCAACCGTCGGCGCACTGCTCGAAGAGCTGTATACCGAAAAGGCAAACACAGACGGCGCCGCGCTGACCGGCGTTCCGACCGCCCCGACCCCCGAGAAAACAACCAGCAGCGCACAGATCGCTACGACGGCGTTTGTGCAGGCGGTCGTCGCAGACGCCGTGTTCCAGTCCGGCAGTGCCGACATGGCAAAGGCGACCTACGACCCGCAGACCAAAGCGCAGGATATCTTTGCCTATGCCGACAATGCCGCCAAAATGCAGGAGCTGACCGTTTCGCTGCCCGCAAACGGCTGGACAAAGCAGACAGACAACACCTACCGCCAGACGGTCACGGTCACAGGGCTTTCCGCGTCCGGCGCAAGCTACATCGTCAGCCCGTCCCCCGCCAGCTTCGGCGCATACGGTGAAAACGGTGTCTATATGCTCGACGTCTCCACGGCAAATCAGGCGACGTTCTCAGCGAAAACCCTTCCGACCGCCGCAATGACGGTCAACATTTTAAAGATAGGAGTGAAAACGACATGAGAAAAAAGGTCGAACCCCCGGTTTCCAAGCCGGAAGTCGATGAAGACGGCATCCCGCTCGACTGGTGGAAGCCGCTGACCCATGAGCAGAAAATTCAGGTCGGGCTTCGCTACCTGAAAGAACTGCAAGAGGACCCGCGCCTCGTCCCCATGCTTTCCGAATATGCGCGCCGCTGCCACATCTGCGATGCCACGCTGCAAAATCACCGGCATCCGACCCATCCGGACGGAGAACCGAAATATTCCGAAAAAAAGATGAAGGAAATCGAAGATTTCAACTTCATCTGCGACCGGATTGAACAGCTTGCATCCATCTACAACCAGCAAAAACTCTATAACCGCGATACGGTGCAGGGCGCCAAGTTCTGGCTGGAACGCCGCGAAGGCTGGACGGAAAAGAAAGAGATGAAAGTCTCTGCGGAGGGCGGCGTAAAGGTGCTTCTCGGCGACGCCGCTGATTTCGCCAAATGAAAACGCTGGTTTTAGGCAAGCCAAACCCCAAGCAGGAGCAGTTTTTCCGCGCAGATACGCGCTACATCGCCTACGGCGGCGCGCGCGGCGGCGGCAAGTCGTGGGCAGTCCGCGCCAAAGCGTCCCTGCTGGCGCTCAACTACCCCAACTGCCGGATTCTGATTGTCCGCCGGACGCTGCCGGAACTGCGCGAAAACCATACGCGCCCCCTGATGGCGCTGCTGAACGGCATCGCAAGCTACAAAGAGACGGAAAAAGCGTTTTTCTTTGAAAATGGCGCGATGATTCGCCTCGGCTTCTGCGATCAGGAATCGGACGTCCTGCAATATCAGGGGCAGGAATACGACTTCATCTTCATCGACGAGGCGACGCAGCTCACGGAATACCAGTATATGTGGATTTCGTCCTGCTGCCGCGGCGTCAACGACATCCCAAAACGAATTTACCTGACCTGCAACCCTAAAATGGCCGCCAAAACTGGGGTTGTAAAACCGGGCAAAAACGGTGAAGGCTACATGCGAAAGCACATGCGAACACCGTGGTAAGCTGACAGATTGCGAAAGGCTGTCAGCCACCGTAACGCGTAGAAGCTGAATAAATATAATGCTTCCAAGAGTGCCCGGCACTCAAACAGAGTGATAATGTACGCTGACCTCATGGGAAATCATGAGAACCATCGGATAAAAAGCCGGTGGGATAACATTTTGGGCGGAGTCGGCCATTCATGGGTGAAACGCCTCTTCATCGACCGGGATTACCGCCACGGCGAATACGAGAAGGACTACACCTTCATCCAGGCCAAAGCGTCCGACAACGACGCGCTGAAAGCAAAAGACCCAGGCTATCTTGTCTGGCTCGACAGTCTGCCGGAAGGGCAGCGTCAGGCATGGCGCGACGGCAACTGGGACGCGTTTCTCGGTCAGTATTTCTCGGAGTTCAGCCGTGACATCCACGTCTGCGACCCGTTCGACATCCCGCCGGAATGGCGGCGCTACGTCTCCATGGACTACGGCCTCGATATGTGCGCAGTGCTGTGGTTCGCCGTCTCCCCGGACAACCGGACATACGTCTACAAAGAGCTGCACAAGCCGAACCTTCCGGTCTCCGAAGCGGCAAACGAAATCCTGTGGATGAACGCTTCAGAACCTATCTACGAATTTCTCGCGCCGCCGGACTTGTGGAGCCGCCAGCGTGAAACCGGACGCACAACGGCAGAAATCTTTGAAGAAGCCGGCATCCACCTCACGAAAACCTCCAACAACCGCGTCGCCGGTTGGCTGGCCGTCAAAGAACAGCTAAAACCCGTCAAGGATGAGTTCGGCGCAGATACGTCCATGCTCAAAATCTTCAAAAACTGCACGAACCTCATCAAATACCTACCGCAGCTCTGCCACGATGACCGAAATCCGACAGACTGCGCGACGGAACCGCACGAAATCACCCACGCTCCGGATGCGCTCCGCGGTTTCTGCGTCTTCCGCACAAGCGGCGTCAAACCGCCCCCGCCCATCATCCCACAATTCCAGTTTACCCGCTCTTCCGCGCCCAAAGCAAAGATGGAGGATTCCGTCGGGCGCGGCACAAAAAATAAAATCGTCTGACCCAAGGAGGAAAACCCATGGAAATCAAACCTGAAACCGTCGTGGAAGAACCGACCGGCGCAGGTCAGGGCGAAGTCGTAGACGCCCCGCTTGAAAGCCAGAGCGCACAGCCGCCCGCTGGCCAGTCCGAAACCGTTGACGGACAAGCAGGCACGGAGCAGGAGCCAGCCGCGTCGGCGGCAAAACCCCAGACCCGTGCAGAAAACGCCGCTTTTGCCCGGATGCGCCGGGAGCTTGAACAGTCCCGCGCAGAGGTCGAACGCTATAAGCGGCTCAGCAGCGTCATCCAGAAAGAAGCGGAAATCACCTCGCAGGATCCGGATGACATCCGACGCGCCATTCAAGCGCGCAACGAAGGCGTTGACCCCGCCGTCATCCGCCAGCGGGAAGAAGACGCCGAACGTCAGGCGCAGGAAAGGCTGAAAGCCGACCCCGCCTACAAAAAATCCATCGACGAGCTGAATTTTTACAAGGGCGAATACCTGAAATCGCTCCGTGAAAAAGACGTCGATGCGCTCAGAAAGGCCTATCCAGATGAAAACATCACCATGGAAAGCCTTCCGGCCGACTATGTCAATCTCCGCGCCGCCGGTGTGGAAAACCTGACCGCCTACGAAGCAGTCCGCGCGGTCAAAGCGAAAGCCGAAGCGTCCAAAAAGCCGACGCCGCCGGATACCGGTGCAGTCGGTACGGGCAAAACCGAACCGGAGTTCTTCACGCCGGAAGAAGTCGACCGCCTGACTGACAAAGAGCTTGACGACCCGAAAATCATGGCGAAAGTCATGAAATCCATGTCCAGGTGGAAAAAATAACCGAAAAACAGGAGGAATTTTATCATGGCATACGAGAATTTCAAACCGACCGTATGGTCGAAGCACATTCAGCACGAACTGACCAAGATGATGGTCATGGAGGACGTCTGCAACACGCAGTTCCAAGGCGAAATCGGCCTCGGCAAGCGCGTGAAAATCATCGGCGCTGCCCGTCCGACGGTCAAAACCTACACGCCCGGCGTCGATATCGCCGCCGCCGAAACCCCGGCAGATACGTCCATCTTCATGGACATCGACCAGTACAAGTACACGCACTTCATTGTTGACGATATCGACGAGGCGCAGGCCGTCGAAGGTCTCATGCAGGCGTATATGAGAGGCTCTGCCGAGGAGCTGGCCGAAGTCCGCGACACCTACATCGCCCAGGTTGCCGCAACCGGCGCCGGTTTTGCCTCCGCGTCCACGAAAATCGACACGGCCGACAAAGCCAAGGCCGCCATCGATACGGCGTTTGTCAAGCTGTGGGACAACGGCGTCCGCCTGAATGCCGACGTCACCATCATCATGTCCCCGTGGTTCTACAACTTGTTCAAGGACAAGCTGACGCAGCTCCTGACCAACAACGTCGATACCATCCGCACCGGCGAAGTCGGCAAGTACAACAAGGCGACGGTCAAGCTCACCAACAACGTCCACAACGACGGCACGGACGATTATATCCTGATCTGCACGAAGGACGCGGTTTCCTTTGCCTCCGGCATCTCCAAGGTCGAGCCGTACCGTCCGGAAAAGCAGTTCTCCGACGCCGTCAAGGTGCTGGATACCTACGGCGCAAAGGTTGTCCGTCCGAAAGAAATCTACGCCATCAAAGCGCACAACGCGTAATCAAAGGAGGTCTTATTTATGGCAGCAGCAAACGTTGTAACGAAAAAGCTCATCTGGAACCAGGGCGAAGAGTACGCCGCCACCGCGGTTGATGCCACCGACGGCGCCTTTCTGACGCCGGGCAACGACGAAGCGACCCTGATTGTCCTCACCTCATCGGCAGCCGTCACCGCCACCATCAAGGCGGGCGACGGCATCCAGGGCGTCTCCGACGTCACCGTTTCCGTCGGCGCAAACAAAACGGCGTATGTCGCGGTCGAATCCGGCCGCTTCAAGATCACGAAGGGCGCAAACGCCGGAAAAATCAAGGTCACGACGTCCGCAGCCGGTCTGTCCGCCGGCTGCATCGTCCTGCCCAGATAGCAGCCAACAAAGAGAGGCGGAGGCGGAAAAACCCGTCTCCGCCCTTTTTGTAAAATGAAAAAGGAGGATGAACCAATGCCAAATCTTCTGAAAAGCGCCCTCTATGACCCCGATTCCGGGCGTCAGGTCTATGACATCAGCGACGTCAAGTCCGGCAACATGCAGCAGGCCGCAGAGCTGCACGGTCAGTCCCCGTCCCCCGCCATCCGCATGAACTACACAGACCCGACCGGCAAGCAGGCCGTCGGCTTCTCCATCGACAACAAGATGTATAAAGATGCAGCAGGGACGCAGCGGATTGACAACGGCTCCATCGTCTCCAACGCCGCAGGGACGCAGTCGTGGGTCATGACGCCGTCCGGCGGCGTCGATTACCAGCAATGGCTCGCCCAGCAGCAGGCGCAGAATAACCCCCAGCCCGCTCAGCAGACGAACTATCTCCAACAGGCGCAGGAGGCCGCACAGAAAGCCGCCCGCCAGCGCATGGAAGCGAATATCCAGCAAATCGAATACAACCGGCCTCTCTATAACCAGCAGTATGACGCACTCGCCCGGCAGAACTATCAGGGCTATATATCCAGCAAAGAGCAGCTTGCAAACGAGCTTGCCTCGCAGGGGCTTTACAACAGCGGCTATTCCGACAGCGCCAAGGTCGCACAGACGACGGCATACCGCGAACGCCAGAACCAAAACGAGCAGGAACGGCTGCGGCGCCTCGCGGAGCTGGACCAGCAGATCGCACAGGCGCGCTTGAACGGCGACGCCGACCTGAACGATCTGGAAGCCGAATACGCCCAGCTCCTGCAAGAGCAGGCCAACAAAGACCGCGAATTTGCTTATCAGAAAGAGCGCGACGCCCTCGCAGACAGCCGCTATGATCAGGAGTGGCAGTATCAGCTCGATCGAGATAAAGTAGATGATGACCGATATAACCAAAAATGGCAGTATCAGCTTGACCGCGACAAAGTGGACGATGACAGATATAACCAGAAATGGAACTACAACGTCGATCAGGACGCCAAGGACTGGGCATGGAAAGAGCGGCAGTTTGCCTACCAGAAAGAGCAGGACGCCATTGCCAACGCCCTCAGCCAGGCGAAGCTCTACGGCTCCGGCAGCAAATCCGGCGGCGGTCTCTCCGGCGCCTCCGCACAGTATGCCGCTCAACTCGCCGAAACCGACCCGCTCACCTATGAGGAAATCATCGGCTTTGCCAATCAGGTTGTCCAGAATGCCGAAAAACAGGGCTACTCCACAGCACAGGTCTTGAACCTGCTGCGCGACAATGAGCAGCTCGTCACCAACCTCTACGGAGAAGACGGCTATGCACTCTACCGCGATTCTGTCCTGGCCAATCTCCCCGGCTCCTCGCAGTACCAGGCGCCGGAAGCAAACTACCAGTACGACTACAACGACCTTTCCAAAACCGTCAAAGACCGCCTTTTTACCAAAAACAGCCTCGGCGAATACACAAGAGACGATTCGCAGAAAACCAACGTCATCGGCTTCATTTCCACGCTCGTGTCCAGCGGCGCCGTCTCCGAAGCCGACGCAGAAGCCGTCTTAAAGGCTTATGGTCTTTATGATGACTTTGTAGACATGGTCATGGCGGCAGAAGCAAAAGCCGGAACCGACAGCCGCGACCGGTCTTCCGATGCATGGCGCAACATCGTTCGCAACCGCCTGAAAAACACGCAGAACTAAATGAAGGAGGTCTCAGCGATGGCTGACAACCTTTTCCAGCGATATGCCGCCGCACAGGCGAAGCTGAACCAAAGCGGAGGCGTCCGCCGCGGTGCTTCGACCATCCGGCAGTATGAAAATACGACCCGCCAGAAAGAACGGCAGGAAGAAGAAACGCGCAGACGCCGCATCGAAGCGGCAGAAGCGTGGACAACGCGGTATAACAACGGGCAGGAATCCCTCCCGCAGGACGATGTGGAAATCGCGCGGCAAAAAAGAGCCACTGCCCGCCGCTACGAAGCCGCCGAAGACGCGTGGCGCACCGGCGAAGACAACAGCATATCCATGACGGCGGAAGCGGAAACCCGCCGCCGCACGGCTGCAAGGGCAAATCAGCCCGCTCCGAAGCCGGAACGCAAAGATTTCGAAAGCCCCACCAACCGGAAGGCGTTTGACCGCCTCGCCCTCTCAGACGAAGCGCAGAAGGGCGGCAAACCGTCTGAAATTCAATACCGGCTGAACAGAGCCGGTCTGCATGACGCCGCAAACAGCGAAGAACTCAAACAGGCAAAAGCCATCCAATACATGCAGGAGTGGGACGGCAAATCCTACGCCGACTTGAAAACCGCCTACGACGAAGCGCAGGCAGCATATGAATCCGAGCGGCAGAAGGCTCGGCAGTCGCAGAAAGACCGGGAAACCGAAACCATGGGTGTGGGGAACGGCCTGACGCTCGCAAAAGCCGCCAATCTGGGGCAGTCCGGCGCAGACGCCTATGACCGCCAGCATGAAAATGAAAAATTTCACCTCGACCTGCTGAAAGCCTATCTCGCTGACCGGTATAAAACGCAGGACTCCCCGGAAGCACAGGCGAAAAACCGCATCGAAAGCGAAGTCACCAGCGCTCCGGATTTCGCCGCCAACAAAACGCCCAAGGTGCTGGAAGGCGACGCGCCCAAGCTCTTCACAAAAGACCGCGAAACCTATGAAACCGCCCGCCGCATCAGCAAAATGCTCGCCGACCCAACCGGAACGGACGCAAAACAGCTCTCCATGGATGAAACCCTCGGCAAAGTCAACTTCATGGAGCCGTCGGAACGCGACGTCGCCAGCTATCTCCTGAACACCCGCGGCTATAAGGCGGCGGTCGACTATTTCAACAGCCTGAAACCCCTGCTCGACGACCGCGCCGCAGAAGACCAGCAGCAGCGCATGGAGGCGTTTGCAAACAAGCATGAAACGCTTGCAACGGCGGCATCCATCGCGCTGTCCCCATTCGCCGGTCTGGTCGGCGCGGCAGACCTCGCCACACAGGGCGTGAAAAAGGCATTCACCGGTCAGCCCATCGATTTCAACACGCCGTCGCAGCGAAACAGCGCGATGCCGGAAACGCTGTCCGGAACCGTCGCTGAAAAAATCAACCGGAAATACGGTTCCGGTTGGTCTTTCCTCTACCAGACCGGTGTCTCCATGGCAAACAGCCTGCTTGCCTCTTATGCGGGCGGGCCCGCGCTCGGCGCAGCCATCCTCGCAACCGGCGCAGGCGCTTCCGCGGCAAGAGACATCGCAGCGCGCGGCGGCTCGGATGAACAGGCGCTCGCAGGCGGTCTGCTCGCCGGTGTCTTTGAAGGGCTGTTTGAAAAATACAGCCTCTCCGAAGTCAAGGCACTCCGGACGACCGGCCGCTCCAGCCTCCGCTCCGTCGTCGCTGATGTGGCGAAATCCGCGCTCACAAACGCGCAGGAAGAAGCGGCCACCGAACTGGCAAACGCCGTAACCGACTATCTCCTCATGGGCGATCTGTCAAAGCTCAGCCAGAAGGTCGAAGCCTACAAAACGTCCGGCGGCATGTCGGCGAAAGAAGCATCCAAACAGGCCATTTTAGATACCATCGGTGAAATCGTCCTCGCAGGCGCAGGCGGCGCACTGTCCGGCGCAGCCATGACCGGCATCGGCGCTGCGATCAACGCCATCGGCGACGCCAAAACAGGCAGACAGACCGCGTCCTCCATCCTCAAACAGGCGCTTCAAATGGACGATCGCGCCGAATCCTACCGGCTGGCCAAAGAACTGGCAGCCAAGCAGGCGCCGCTCACGGCGGCAGAACGCGGCAATCTCATCCGCTTCATGCAGTTAGACGCGGCAAACGGACTGTCCATCGACCCCGCCAAATACAAAGCCGCGCAAACCACGCAAACCGCCGCGCAAACCGCCGCACAAACCGCACAGCCCGCCAGCAAAACAGCAGACGCGCTGCAAGCCCTGAAAGCCGGAAAACCGCTTACCAACTCGCAGGCAGAATCCATCCTCGCCAGCCCGGAAGCCCTTCAGCAGCTCAGCAACGCCGGTATTCGGCTCAACCTCGAAGGCAAAACAAAAGCCGAACAGCGCGCCGAGTTGAAATCCCTTTCCGGCACACCGGAATTACAAAGCATTCAGGCAATGTCCTTTTCGGGCGCACAGGCCGTCCAGAACGGCGCGTTTGTCGAACCGCTAACCAACACCGCCCAATCGCAAAACGCTTCTCAGCGTTCGTCACAGCCGCAGGAAACGCAAGCCGCGCGTTCTCCATCATCCCAATGGCTTGGAGACGCCAAAAAATCCGGCGAAGGGCAGAGCCGTTCCCTGTCTGATCTGCGGAAGTTTACAGAGAGTAAGTTGAAACTAACCGTTGCGGAAAAAGAGATGTTTCTGCGCAGCGCCATCGGCGAATTTATGACGAAGTCGGAAAACGTTCACGTCCGCCAGACCAACGACCTTCCCGTCCTCGCGCATGAAGCCGGTCACGCCATGGATAAACGGTTCAGCCTGCTGAAAAAAGCAGACCCCGTCGTCCGGTCGGAGCTGGAAAACAACCTCTCTCCTGCGATGAAGCAGGCTTATCCCGCACAACTCCATGTGGTAGAAGGTCTCGCCGAATTCTTCCGCGAAACCATGCTGAACGCTGACGCCGCCGCAAAAGCCTACCCCGCCATGACCCAGTACCTCAAAACGGCGGTTGACGCCAAAACGTGGCAAAATCTGCAAGAAGTCTTTACGGAATCAAACCGCTATTTCGGCAGTGACGCGCTGACCAGATACGGTCTCGCCTTCAACCCGACGACAACAGAGACGTCCAAGCTCGAAGCACTCAAAAGCAAAGACACATACACCCAAGCAAAAGAGTGGTGGCTGACACACATCACAGACGACCTCTACGGCGCCAAAAAGGTCGCCGACCTCACAGGCAGCCGCGATATCGAGTTTGCCGTCAGAGCCACGCGCAACGCCCAGTCTCAGGCGGCGCAATGCGTCCTGCAAGGCGTCACAGACGTCAACGGCCAGAAGACCGGCGGCAGCCTCGTCGAAGCAATGAAGGCCGGAAACCTGAATTTCGACGATCAGGCGCACAGAGCTGCCTTGAACACTTACCTCGGCATTCAGCACGCGCTCGAAGACCAAGCCCGCGGTGTCCAGATCTTCGCCGACCCGACGCTAAGTTCCGCTACAGCCATGCAATCTGCGCTCGCCAGCCTCGAAGCACAGTACCCCGGCATTCAGGACGCGGCCAAAGCGACCGTCCAGTTTGTCAAAAACGTTCGGGATACATGGCTCGTCGGCACGGGGCTGATCTCCAAGAATCAGGCGGATACCTGGGACAGAGAAGCGCCGAACTACGTCCCGATGAACCGCTTCTTCGAAAACGATACCAAAGTCTCCGGCAAGAAAAAAGGCAAGTCCGGCGACGGTCAGGTTGTTCACAAACAGTACGGCTCCGCGCGTGACGTCAACCCGATTCTCGACAACATCATCAGCTTCACCAACAACGCCGTGCAGGCGGGGCGGCTGAACCGCGCGCGCGCCATGATCTTTCAGTCTATCCACAACACAGAAGGCCTCGGCTGGCTGGCGGATTTGGCGCCCAAGCAGACGAAGGTCGAAACGCTGAAAACCGATCAGGCCGCTGCAAAGCTCACGAAAGACGCCATCGCCGAAGTCGCGTCCCGCGGCTATGACATCGACGCGGATGAAGTCGAGGATATCCTGCAAGCCGTCCTCCCGTCCGTCCTGACTCGAACAACCAAGGTCGCCCGCAAAGGCGGCGACTACGTCAGTTATTTCAAGGACGGCAAAGAAATCTCCTACCATGTCCACGACAAAACGCTGTTTGCCTCCCTCGAAGCCATGAAGCCGGAAACCATCGGGCCGGTCGCCCGTTTCATCGCAAAAATGAACCGGAAATTCACGTCGTTCGTCACGACGATGAACCCGGCGTTCAACATCGCGTCCAACCCCGCGCGCGACTTCCAAACGGCCATGATGACGCAGGACAGCATGGCGGAGTTCGGCGACCTGCTTGCAGAAGTCGCCCGCAACACAAAACCGTTCTTTCAGGAAATGTTCACCGGCTCCGGCAGCGACCAGACCATGCGTGAATATTTCGCGCTCGGCGGCTGGGGCGACGGCGTCTCCGGCAACACAGACGCCGTCTTCGACAGCAGCAAGGACTCCCAAACGGTGCAGAAACTCAAGCAAGCAAAACGCACAGCCGGTGAAGTGTGGGAAGGCTTCTCCGGCGGCATCGAGCAGTACCTCCGCGCAAACGAATATGTCCGCAGCCGAAAGGCAGGCATGTCCGCCGAAGAAGCGATGTTCCGCGCGGCCAACATCACGACGGATTTCTCCCGCGGCGGCGTCTGGTCGAAGAAGATCAACCGCGTCGTCCCCTTCTTCAACGCCGGGCTGCAAGGCCTGACGAAAGAATACCGTTATCTCACCGGTCTCGACCGAAAAGCAGGACAGTCTCGCGTAAAAACGGCGACCAAGCGCCTCACCCACTTCGCCCTTGCGTCCATCGTCCTCGGCTCGCTGGAAGCCCTCGCAGGCACAGGCTTTGACCCGGACGACAAAGAAGCCGAAGAAGCCTATACGCGCCTGTCCACTTACCAGAAGAATAACTCCTACTGCATCTATATCGGCAACGGGAAATTCTTCACGGTGCGCAAGCCGCGTGAACTCGGCATCCTGACGTCCCTGACCGCCCGGCTGGTCGAAGAAGAACTCTACGATAACGAGAATGCCCTCTACGATTTCGGGGGTTACAGCATGGACCAGCTCCTGCCGAAAATCGTGGATTCCCTGTACCTCGTCCCCGGCGGCATGGGCAGCACAGACGGCGGCAGCCAGTTTTTCGGCACGGCTGTCAACTCCCTCGGCTGGATCGGCTCCCCGCTCGGCGCCATTCTGAACATCGACTACCGCGGCAATCCCATCGTTCCGGCAAACCTCGAAGGCGTTGAAGCATGGAAGCAGTACAACGACAAAACATCCAAGCTCGCCCAGGCGGCAGGCAAAGCGCTCGGCTGGTCGCCGATGAAAATCGACTACGCGCTGAAAAGCCTCGGCTTTGTCCAGACCGTCCAGCAGAATCTTTTCCCCGTCAACGGCTCGCAGGCGGCAAACCCGCTCTCGCTGGAAGGCCTCAGCACAACGCTCGGCTTCACCAAAGACAGCGTGTACAGCCAGGACATCACCAACCGCTTCTACGATGCGCGCAGCGACCTCACAACGAAAGCAAAGACCTACCCGGATAACAAGGCACTGCAAGCCGAAAAAGCGCTCTACGACGCTCAGGCGACGTTTTACAGCCGCGCCAGCGGCCTGCTCTCTCAGGCAAGCAGCAGAAACGACCCCAATACCCGCACGGCAAAGGTCACAATGCTCCAAATGCTCGACCAGTTCATGTCTGACCGTCAGACAGAAGACACGTCCGCAACCGTCGAAAAGCTCAAAGCCCTCGCCGTCGAAACAGGCGATATGTCCATCCTCCCCAAAGCAGTTGAAACGTCCATACGCGTCGGCCATCAGGACATCCCGCTTAGCTATGCGGAATACTTCGCCTACAACACCGGCTATATCGCGGAGTATTACCAAAATGCAGAGGATATCCTCACATCCGACGCGGACGCTGAAACCAAAGTTTCCGCCCTGAAAAAGCTCAGCACAGCAGCCAAAAAAGCCGCCGTCCGACAGGTCTTCCAAAACTCGGAAGCCTATTTCAGCCAAAAAAATTCTACGGCAAAATAGCCCCCAAAAAGCCAGCCCGGCGGGTCTTTCCCGTCGGGCTTTGCTTGCGCCTTTTTACATAACGTTTTGTTATATGCTATATTCCAAACTTTCATAGTAAAAATCCCTCGTTCCCTGTGGAAAACCCGCTCCGGTCGATTTTTACTGTTCACTTTACTGTTCACTCGGGGTGTTTTCATTCTTGCATACCACTCCAAAAAGTACGCAAAACTGGAAATTCCGTATATTTTCGTTTCGCGTGAAACGCAGTGTTTCACAACAAATCAGTGGCATATGGAGCAGATTTCGTGCATTTCTGCACATTTCACAGCAGAAATAAAAGAAAAAAGACGCTGGAACAAATCAGCGTCTTTTGGCGGAGAAGGAGAGATTCGAACTCTCGGAAAAAACACTGTTTTCCTTAGAGCCGCAAGCGTTTTCAATTTTGCTGTTCACTTTCCTGTTCACCGTTCCCGTTGAAGTGCGTGAGGATTTTGCGACGAATTTGCGTTTTTGCACCGGACATAATATGCCCATAAACCCGCTCCGCCATACTATTTGTTGCGTGTCCAAGCTCATCTGCAACATAATTGATTGGTACTCCGATGGATAAAAGCACCGATGCATAGTAGTGCCGCAGCGTGTGAATCGTGAATGGCGGAAGCCCCGCACGCTGAATAATCCCCGGCAGTTTGCTGGTCAGCGTGCTGGGTTTCAGCTTGCATACATTCCCCGTCGGTTCACGTTTTTCGTCCAGCACATTCATCACCCGCTCAGGGATTAGCAAGACCCGTTTTGACGCTTCCGCCTTCGTCGTTTTCTTGACCCACTGGTTTTTGTCGTCCTTCACGAGTGCGCTTTTCACTGTCAGGCTTTTTTCCTCAAAGTTGATATCTGTCCATGTCAAAGCGCAGATTTCTTCCCGGCGCAGCCCCATGTGAGACGCCAGCAAAATCGGGATTTCATAGTCCGTGCCCTTGACGAATTGAAGCAGGGTTTCAATGTCTTCTGGCTCCGGAACGGAGACTTCTTTCCGTTCCAATCTCGGCAGAACAACCTTCGGGACCCTTCCGTCATTCGCTTTTTTCCAGACCGCGATGATCAGATCAGCTTGCGACTTAACCGTTTTTGGCGCATGTGTTGCGGCATACCGGTTGACCAATTTTTGAATGTCTTCCGCCTCGACCGATGCCAACGGAAGCATTAAAAACCATGATTCGACGTTCCGCGCGATTCGCTTATATGTTCGAATGCTGGACGGTGACAAAATGTTTGAACGCTCTTCAATGTAATCGTCAATCGCCTTCCCAACCGTCAGATTTTCAGCCCCGACGTTGTGCTGCTTCTTTACCTCCCACTGCGCCGCAGCAAGCTCCGCTTCCCGCTTTGTCCGCCCGTAGATGCGTTTTCTTCGCTGCTTTCCGTCCACATCGCGCCGGACATAGACCTGTACAGCCCAGCGTCCATCGTCCTGTTTTCGTGCCGTTGCCATCTGTCCACCTCATCTTGCAAAAACGCAAAAAATATTTTTCCAGAATTTTCCGGTTGCTTTTATGCCCAAAAAAGACTATAATTTATCCGTCGTTCTTCTTTTCTGCCAAAAAAGAAAGGATGTGAAAACCTCTCTGCACTTGACAAAACGAATGAACAAGTGTATGCTATATACATAGAACATTCGTTTGAGGGGTGCAGAGAGATATTTATGGGTCAGGCAGAAGAGTTCCGCACGTTGATCTTCGCAATCAACCGCATCGAAACTGTCCGCGCGATTTTCCGGCTGCTGGAGGAGCGTCATGCTTCGGGTTCGCAGCCAAAGCCCGGAGGATGGCTATCGCCTCTTCCCGCGAAAGAGAACTAAGGCAGAGAGAAGCTCGACAAGGCTCGGCGTCAGCAAGTCTGACGTCGGGCTTTTTTTGTTGTAGAAAAACCGCAGCCATTCGCGGTTTCGCCGTGAACAACTACGGTTGAAAGCTCAGCCGCGATTCGCCTCGGCCAGAGCGCGAAGGATCGTCAAAGCCTTCTGCCGGTCTTCCTCCGAAAGCGTCTCAAAAATCGCGGTCAGCTCGTCGGCTTCCTTCGCCGTGATCGCCGCGTCAAGTCGCTGCTGGATGGAAACCCCCGGCTCATCGGTCTTCCCCGTCAGATAGTCTACGGTCGTTTCAAGCCGCGCCGCGATGATCGTCAGTTCGTTTTCGTCGATACTGTTTTTTTTGCGCTCTACATCAATAAGAAATCCTTTTGGTTTCCCAATCAATTCACACAAGTACCGAATGGAAACTCCTTGCGCTTTTGCAAGCGTCCGGATGCGATTTGTTTGTACATCTTTCACATTTTGCGCTTTCACATATGTCATCCTTTTGTGCATAACAGAGAATCCCAACTAAGGTACGCTTTTTCGCTTGACATGCGTACTAAAGTTGGGTATAATATACATGTACTCGATAACGCCGACCGACTTCCGTTTGCTTCATATGCATCTCCTTTCTTGTGGGGAAAGATGGTCACAGTTTTTCTCACTTCGACTGTGGCCGTTTTTCTCCCCGCAAAAGCCGTTCCCATAGAAGCACGACGGATTCGGAAAAAGCATTCCGAGACAATCATAACACAAGAAAGCCCCGTTGTCAAGTAGCAAAATGAAAGGAGAACCGCAAAATGAAAAAAATTCCAAGTGTCCCGCAAGCGGTCGTCGTCAAGACGGATGGAACCGCGCAGCTCGTCCCCTGCGATGCAAGCAAAACCTTGCCGCTGGACAAGCTGCATGAACTCGTCGGCGGCTATGTTGAGGTCGTCCGCGCCAGCAGAATCGCCCCGCTCGTCATGATTGTCAATGAAGAAGGCAAACTGCTGAACCTCCCGCTCAACAAAAACGCCACGGCATGGCAAAGCGCCATCCATGGCTTTCAGCAGATTGTGGGCGACGTCGTGGTCATGTGTCAGCAAGGTGAAGACCTCGTCGGGCTGAATCCCAAACTTGCGAAACAGCTCAGCGGCGCGTTTACGATGCGCCTGCAAAATGATGTCATCTCAGACTTTTTAAAAGAGCACGTCGAGTGCGAACTGACGAAGGTGAAGCGCCATGCAAGATGAGATTCCCTGCACAACGTGTAAATACGGCAATAGAGACGCCATCTGCACTTACATCCTCGCCGCCCAGCGCAGGCGTCCTTGTCCTGCCGGAATAGGATGCACCGTCTACGAGAAAGTCGAAAGTCGGCGAGAGCTTCAGCAATTCTCGTTAGCGCCATCTACAGAGAACCTCAACAGAAAGTCGCTTGACAAAGCAGAAGCGTACCGGCTCTACAAATCCGGCGCAAACGACCGGGAAATCGCAGAGGCTATGCACCTTCAAACCGGTACCGTCGCCAACTGGCGTATACGAAGCAATCTTCCGTCGCAGGCAAGCATCTACGCCACGAAACAGGCAAAACAGCTGCGTGACCTCTTTGAAAACGGCGCGTCCGACAAAGAGATCGGCGAAGCGCTCGGCGTCGGGATATACCGAGTAAGAGGTCTCCGCAACAAATACGGCTTGCTTCGGCGTCCGTCATCTACGCGCAGGGTCATCTGACCGGCCGCAGAGATAGTCGAGCGAGACGTCGAAGTAGTCGGCAAGACGGCATAAGACAGAAGCGGTCGGTTCGCTTTTTCCATATTCATAGAATTGATACATCGTAACTGTCACGCCAGCCGCTTTTGCCGCCTGAATTTGTGTTAATTCAAATGTTTTTCGAAACCGCCGAAGAGCGTCACCAAGCGACATAAAACCCTCTAAAAAAAAGAAGTCAGGGGCTTGACACCAAATATATTTTGTGCTATAATGAGTCTAACAACCAAATATGTTTGGTATTCTTCCCAGAAAGTGAGGACAAGTGAACACGAAATTGCAAGTAGCCCGAAGGGCGTCCGGGAAGACGCAAAGACAGGTCGCAGAAGAATGCGGCATTTCAACAACCATCTACCAGAGCTACGAATACAACACACGAACCCCGTCCGTCCGGACGGCAATCCGGATTGCGACGGCGCTGAACAGCACGGTCGAAGCCCTGTTCAGCGGAGAAAAGAAAGGAGAATAACCCATGCAGCCAATCAACCCGTACCGCATCCGCCTGATGAACCTCGGCAAAACCTATCAAGACCTCGTCGCCCCGCTCATGGACGTCCACGGCATTCACGCCGACACGGCGGAAATCTCAAACGCCGTCACCGGAAAGCGGACATACCCAAAAATGCTCCGCATCAAAGAAGGCGTCGATGAAATCATCACCGAATGGGAGCGCATCGCGAAGAAGAAGGGAGGAAACAGAAATGCCGTATCGTCCGTGGAATCAGAGCCAAATCTGGAATAACAAGGTGCAGCCGCTCGGCACCATCAACCCGGAAGTCCTCCGCGAGAACCTGATTGCCCTGATTGCTGTCTACCGCTACAAGCGCAAGGAATTCTGCGCCCTGCTCCAAATCTCCAACCAGACCTTCCAGAGCTATCTGGAACGCCCGGAACAGTTCCGGCTCTCGCAGCTCTTCGCAATTGCAGAGTTTACGGACATTCCGCTCAACGTCCTGCTCTGCAAGAAAATCCTGTCCGATGAAAAGTGAGGGACAAGCCATGAGAAAAGCAGCATCGATTCTGTTCGAGCTTGCGGCGCTGGTGGCACTGCTGCTCTGCATCATCTTCGCCGGAACCGTCACACAGGCGTCCGCAGCTTCCGTACGCGACGCGGCATACCTTTCCGTCTCGTCCCTGATCTGGGCAGGCATCTTCGGCGGCGTCTCGTCCGTTCTGCGCAGAGGATAAAAGCCAAATATATTATACGACATAAAGGAGGCAGAAGTCAATGGGCAAAAACGGATATTTGGCGAAAAGACAGGAGAATTTCAAAAAAATCTATGAGTGCGCCATCAAAAGAACCGCTATGGTCATGATCAAGATCGCCGTCATCACACTCAACGACGAGTTCGGCTTCGCAGAGAAGCGCGCAGACCGGTTTCTCACCAAGCTAAAAGAAAACTTTGACGCCTACGGAAAATCATCTCTCGAAGACACAGAGCTGACGGACGCCCGGCTGGATGCACGCGTTGATAAAATCCTGAAAGGACAGGTGGTGCTGAAATCATGATGGTCTACGTCTCCGCCCGATATGAAAACCAATCGCGCCGTATTTTTGACCTCGCCAAAAAAGTCGCGGCATTTCAGAAGCTCCGACCGGATGACTGCCTCGTCTGTCCTCCGCTCATGTATGACATGATGATCGAGCGCGTCGGTTCCCTTTTCCCGCTCCTGCGGCATGATCTCCTGACCGTCTGTGACAGCGTGCTGGTGGTCTCCATGCCGTGCGAAGAAACCATTGCAGACGTCGAACTGGCAAAAAAGCTCCATATGCCGGTCGAATACGCATCCCAAACGACAGCAAAAGCACATCAGAAAATCTTCGAAGAAAGGACAGATGAAAAATGGGCATCCCCGTCTTAATCCTCGGCGAATCCGGCAGCGGCAAATCATCCTCCATGCGCAACTTTGATTCCAGCGAAGTCGGCATTTTCAACGTTGCTTCAAAACCACTCCCATTTCGGAAGCAGCTCGCACACGTCGATAACCCCGGCTACCAGAAAATTCTGGCCGGGCTGCAAAAACCAAAGCTCAAAACCTATGTCATTGACGACAGCCAGTACCTCATGGTTTTCGACAGCTTCGAAAAAGCGCAGGAAACCGGTTACGGAAAATTTACCGCGATGGCGCAGAACATGTATGCCCTGCTCCGCACCATCCAGGTCGGCACGCCGCCGGACATACTTGTCTACTTCCTGCACCACACCGACAAAACGGACGACGGCAGGACCCGCGCCAAAACGCTCGGCAAAATGCTGGACAACCAGCTCAGCTTTGAAGGAATGTTTTCCGTTGTCCTGCTCTGCAAAACAGACGGCAATTCTCACTGGTTTGAGACCCAGTCAGACGGCATGACCTGCGTCAAGTCCCCCATGGGCATGTTTGACACGCCGCAAATCGACAACGACCTGAAACTGGTCGATACCAAAATCCGTGAATACTGGGGCTTGACCGCCCCGCAAAAATAACAGGAGGAACAAAATGAGACAGTTTAAGAACTATGCACCCCAGCGCATTCAGGCGTTTGAGCCGCTGCCGGTCGGCGGCTACGTCGCCGTCATCAAAGGCGTCGCCATTGAAAACTACAACGGCAGTGAACTCATGAACGTCATGGTCGATATCGCCGAAGGTGACCAAAAGGATTACTACCTGAAAGACTATAAGTCCCAGAGCAGCGACAACAAAAAATGGCGCGGCAACGTCAAGCTCTGGCTCCCGAAGGATGACGGTTCCGAAAAAGACGATTATACCAAACGCACGTTTAATAACTTCATGGCGTGCGTCGAAGAATCGAACCCCGGCTATCACTGGAACTGGGATGAGAACACGCTGAAAGAAAAGAAAATCGGCATCCTCGCCCGTGAGTTTGAATGGCTCAACAAAAACACCGGCAAAACCTCGTGGCTCATCGAGCTGGTCAACCCGCACTCGGTCGACGATATCCGAAACGGCAAATTCAAGATGCCGGAACGCCGTCCGCTGAAAAATCAGCCGGTTGCCGCTCCGGCGCCGGGCAGCTTCCAGCCCACAGACGACACAGACGACGACCTCCCGTTCTAAGCCGTGCAGGGCGGGTTGGCGGGAAAACAGAAAACCAAAGGAGGTTGGGCTATGCATCCGGCAGAAATGGCAGCGGCAGAAAAAAACCTGACGCTGCTGGTCGATACCAGAGAACAGGACACGAAAAAATTTCATGAACGCATCACACAGGTTGGCTGGCCGATTGAGCGCGTCGCCTTGAACGTCGGCGATTACAGCGTAAAAATCCCCATGCCGGACGGGTCAAATGCCGACCTGTCCGACCGCGTTGTCATCGAACGCAAGTTCAGTCTGGACGAGCTGTGCATGTGTTATACGAAAGACCGCGCCCGTTTCGAGCGTGAGTTTGAACGCGGCAAAAATATGAAAATCTACCTCCTCGTCGAGAACGCAACGTGGGAACACATCTACAACGGCAAATACCGGTCGCACATGGATGCCAAAGCGCTGACGGCATCTGTCCTCGCGTGGCTCTCGCGCTACAACTGCGTGCCGATTTTCTGCAAGGCCGAACTCGGCGGTCTGCTCATCCGCGACATCTTGCTGCGAGAAGCCCATGAGTTTTTGTTGGCAGAAATCCGGAAGGAGCTGGACGCATGACGGTTTTCGAGGCGGTCAAAGACCGCGCCGACCCAGCAGATGTGCTCGCGCTCTACGGGCTGCACGTCAACAAGGCGAACATGCTCAGCTGCCCGTTTCACGGGAAGGACGAGCATCCGTCCATGCGCGTCTATAAAGACGGCTTCTACTGTTTCGCCTGCGGGTGGCATGGCGACACCATCGCCCTCGCCGCCCAGATGGACGGAAGCACCCCGTTCGAAGCGGCAAAAAAGTTGAACGAAGCGCTGCATCTGGGGGTCGAACTTGACAAACCGGCGACGAAAGCAGAGACGGACTACTGGCAGAGCCGCGCAAAGCTCAAGGCGGCGGAGGCGGCGTGGGACGCCATGGCGGAGGACATCCTCCGCGCAGAGGTCTCCGGCGAAACGGAAAAGGCGCAGCAGCTCCGCGAAAAGCGTGACCAGCTCGACAAAGAAATCACCGCGCTGTCCGCGCCGTTCGAGCCGTCCGCAATCGATATCCCGGAACACTCCAAGATTGACGAGGGCTTCATCTGGGCGGAGAACGGCGTCTATTTCATCTTCACGCCGCCAAAAGGTCAGCCGCAGATGCAATACATTTGTCACACCGGCATCCAGATTCAGGGCGTCTACGCCGATGAAGACACGGGGCTGCACGCGGTCGTCCTCCGCTTCCATGATGGTTTGAAACATCGCGAAGAGCCGTTCGACCGCCGGACGCTGACAGACCCGCAGCTCGTCAAGGCGCTCAGCGGCTACGGCGTCACCATCACGGATTACCGGCAGATGGCGGTTGCGTTCGCTCTAAGGCTGCACAATCAGCCGGTCTCCCCGGCGTCCTCGCGCCTCGGATGGTTCGAGTCAGAGTTTGTTCCATTCTCATCGTCCATAGTCTGCCTGCCCCGCAGCTCGACGACAAACACCATGCTGCAAGCCGTCCGCCGTCCGCACGGCGATCCGGACAAATGGCAGGCGGTCGCCGCACAGACCATGGCGGCATCCAGAGCCGCGCGGTTCGCGGTCGCCGCATCGCTGGCGTCGCCCCTGCTTGCAAAGGCGAAATACCTCGGCTTCGGCGTTCACCTGTTCGGCAAATCCGGCACAGGCAAAACCGTATTTCTTATGCTGGCGGCGTCCGTCTGGGGGCTCCCGCAGGAGCTTGTCAAGTCCATGGCGTCAACCGCCGTCGGCATGGAAAAAACGGCGGCGTTCCTCTGCAACCTTCCGCTCATGCTCGACGAGCTTCAGGAAGTCCAAAACAAAGACGTGCTCGAAAACGTGATCTACATGCTGTCCAACGGCAAAAGCAAAACCAGAGGCACGAAGGACGGCGGCATCGCCTCGGAATCCCGCTGGCTCTCCGTCGCCATCACGACAGGCGAACAGGCAATCCTCGACGACAACGTCTGCACCGGCGCGGAAAACCGCATTATCTCCGTCGATGCCACCGGCGAAACCTACGGCGCAGAACACGGTGCCGAAATTGTCGAAGACATCGCGGCAAACTACGGTCACGCCGGCCGCCGCTGGACAAACTGGCTGAAATCCCCCGCCAACGTCGAATCCGTCCGTCAGCGTGCGGCTGAAGTCCGGCGCCAGCTCCGCGCAGGCGGTTACCTCGACAAGCAGCTCCTTTCTGTCTCGCTCCTGCTGGCGACAAGCGAAGCGGCGCAGCAAGTCCTGTTTCCGGACAATCCGGAGACCGCCCTGACCGAAGCAGACGTCCTCCCGCTCCTGACAACCAGCGAAGAAGCCGACCGCGACAAAAAGGGCGTCGAGTACATCAAGGAATGGATTGTCCAGAACGCCAAGAGCTTTGAAGGCGCGCAGACCGAAACCCCGACAAAAGAAACCTTCGGCCGCTGGGATGGGAACATCTGCTGGCTGATTGCAAGCAAATGGCAGGAAGTGTTGAAAAAGGCAGGGTTCTCGCCGAAGGATGTTCTGAACGAGGCGGTTCGGATGAATGTGTCAATGCGAAATGCCGAGACAGATGGCAAGCGTTCTGCTCATCTGCGACGCATCAACGGAAAACAAGTCCGATGTATCGCCGTCATTTTCCGAGACAACGGAGACGATTTAGACAGTGACGAACTGCCATTCTAAGCAAAAACCGGTCACATCCCGCAACCGGTAACACGACCGGTAACAGCCAAATCCGTTGGCGCTCTAAGCGTTTCGCCGTCCCGTTACCGGTGTTACCGCTGTTACCGGCAAAAAATAAGATATATACGCGTGTGTATACGCGTACGCGCGTGAGAGAAAAAAACAGCGGTAACACCGGTAACAGCGGTAACACATACGATTATACATATATGATTTATTCTATAAAATATAAATATCAGTCTTTTTTCTTTACTTTACCGCCGAAAATGTTCTGTTCCGCTGTTACCGGTTTTGGTTTTGAAACCGGTAACAGCACAAAAACCGGTAACAGGAGGTTCGCCCATGAAGCTATCCCCAGATGAAATCTGCCGTCTGGCGTATGCAGAGAAGCCGCTGCCAACGGAGGCGACGGTGGTTGACCGGTCTCTGTATGCAGAGGTACGGCGGCTGTACGATGCGTGGGGCGTCAGCAAGATGACGAAAGAAGCCTGCGCGTCTGCGAAGACAGAGGCGCTCTTCCAGTACCGCAAGGATGCGTTCGACTATGACCGGCTGCTCGAAGCGGCGCAGGCAGGCGCAGCACTGTACAGGGATATCGACGCCGCCGTCACCGCGTACAACCTTTGCCCGTCGAGGGAAAACGCCGACCGCATGATCGAGGTCATCTACCACGTCAAGAAAAAACAGGCGCAGGATTTCCTGAAGCCTGAAAACAACAAGGAGGAATCCGCATGAATCTGTCCAGCATTGAGCAGGAAACGATCATCAACTACAACCAGGGCGAAGCGGAAGCAACCGTCTTCACCTACGACAAGGCGCTCATCCGCAAGCTGGAAAGGCTGCGTGAGAAGAATCCGGCGGTAGAGCTGCTACGGGAGGAAAAGACCGGCGCAAGGGAGTACCGGTTTCCGAAACGGTGGCTCAAGGTTGTACCGCCCAGAGAACTCAGCGCAGAGGAAATCGAACGAAGAAGACAGCAGGGCAAAGCGTCTTTTGCGACAAACTGGAACCGGCAGGAAAAAGCACAAAGCGACATCCCCACAGAAAGCACCCCTGAAACCGCAAATCTAAGCGCAGAAACAAGGTAAACTAACAGGCTTCCGACACACTTTCACGTCAGGGGGTATAAGAATACCACCAAGACAAACCATGTCTCAAACCCTATGTAGATACAGGCAATCTCACGTCAAATTCAATCCGCTCAAAAGCGGTCAAAACAAAAAGGAGGCATCCCCATGTTAGCAACCCCGTACCCGGCAGGAGACCAGTCAGCAAAAGCAGACGCAGGCAAACCGCGCCCATCTCTTGTCCCGCCAGAGCTTGTGCTGGGCGTCGCGGAAATCCGCGGCTACGGCAACCGCAAATACGGCAGCAGCGAAAATTACAAGCAGGTCGAACCAGAACGCTATGTCGACGCGCTCTACCGGCACCTGCTGGCGATCATTCAAAGGCACGATATTGCCGCGCTGGATGCAGAAAGCGGCCTGCCGCACATCTGGCACCTCGCCACAAACGCCGCATTCCTGTGCGAATTTGCGCAAGAAGAAATCGAAAGGAGATCAGCCTTATGCCAAAAAACGTCAACCGCCAAATAGAGGGCATTGCCCGCGGCCAGAAGCAAAGCAGCATTCTTCGAGTGACGACCATGCAATGGACGGAAAAAGAGAAACTCGTCAAAATGCGCACGACGAACCCGCGCATCATCAAGCAGCTCCGGTCGTATATGCTGAACCCCAACTGCCTGTACAAGCAGACCGCCGTCAAGGAATTTGCCAGCGGTTATACCATAGCCGAGTTTGAGTTCCCGCTGAGATGCCTCCGCTTCCGCCAGCCGAAAAAAGTGTTGACGCCGGAGCAAATGGAGAAGCAGAGAGAGAGAGGCAAAAAGGCATTGGCGGCCAGACGGGAAAGCATCGCCAGAAAGGCCAGAGAAGCAGCAGGTGAATCGAATGGCGCAGAGTAGTATTCGGTTATCCTGTATGGAAAACCCGCGTCTCAGTGGCTCTCCGCGCAAACCAGAGCTATCTGCGCAAGAAAAACGCGAAGCAAGGCTCGAAAAAGATATTCAGTCGGCAAACCGCACGCTAAAAATTACGCCGACCGACGTGAAGCGTGCGCTCCGCGCCTTTGCCGCCGTTGCTCGCCGACGGGATGAATACAAGGCGGAAATCCGTCAGCTGCTCAAAAGCCGCGAAAGCAAGGTTGCGGCGCGTCAGGCAGCCAGGCTGCTCGAAGCAAGCAGCGCGCTGAAAGCCCGGCTCAAAAATCTGCTTGACGCGCTGGACATGCTCGAAGACAACCAACGCCGCCTGACCTACCTGCTCTATATCGACGGACAGATGGTTAATGATGAAAACATTCAAAGCGACTGGGGCGGTTATCCCGGAGACTGGCGGGAAGACGTCAAAACCGCCATCCAGACCATGGCGGATTACCTGAACCAAAACAAAAAGAAAATATGAAAATCAAAAAAGGAGAACTTGAACATGGCAACGCTGTATGAAATCACGAAGGAATATTTGGATGTGCTGGACAACCTTGAGGTCGATGAAGAGACCGGCGAAATCACCGGCGCGGAACGCCTCGACGAAATGGAAGGGTCGTTTGACCAGAAGGCGGAGGCAGTCGCCTGCTTTATCAAAAACGCCACTGCAATGGCAGAAAGCATCAAAGAAGAGGAAAAAACGCTGAAGAAGCGCCGCGAATCGCTGGAACACCGGAACGACTACCTGAAGCAGCTCCTGCAAAACAGTCTGGATGCCGTCGGCAAAGCGAAGCTCGAAACGCCGAAGGTCGTTGTCAGCTTCCGCAAGTCGAAAGCGATTCAGATCGATGACGAAGCCGCCGTCCCCGCAGCCTTCAAGTCCGAGGTCGTCTCCGTCAAAATCGATAAGACGCTCATCAAGCAGGCGATCCAGCTCGGTCAGAAAGTCCCCGGCGCCGCGCTGGTCGAAAACCGGAACCTTCAAATCCGGTGAGGCGCACAGATGGACTGCCCAAACTGCGGCGCTCAGACAAAGGTCGTCAACACAATTTCCTACGGCTGGGAGGTCTATCGCCGCCGCCTCTGCCAGACCTGCAATCGCAGCGTTGAAACGGTCGAGACAATTTGTGTAGACAAGAACAAAACAACCGCAAAAATGCGCTATAAGCGTAAAAAAGCCCAGAGATTCTACAAAAAACAAAAACAGTCTATCACAAGGGAAGTGGAAAGCAATGCCTGAAACAGAACGCAATTCCGTTATCATCAACTTGCAGAAAATTGCGGATACAAAAAGCGTCAGCTGGTGGAAGCGAAACGTATGCCTGAAAGCCTCCGAAATGCTCCGCGCCGTTGTTGACGGCCGAATCGAACACCGACGAGGACACTGGATAGACGCGCCGGCACTTTCAGAAACAACCTGTTCCGCATGCGGGAAAACGTGGAACTGCTGCGACAATAACACCGAAGAATTTTTCTTTTGCCCGGCGTGTGGAGTAAAAATGACGAATGCGAAGGCAATATGATTCGAAAAGTAATTAGCAAGATGCAGGAGGTGGAGTGAATGAACGATATCACAAAGCAACCGTATTCCAAGTGGCTGGAAGAATCCCTGAAAGTTATTTCCGAGTTTAAGCCAGCGTGCCTGTGCATTGCAGCAACTTCCCCGGATGGTGAGACATTTACCGGATACTATAACGCTGATGCAACAGACAAGGCAGTTTTTGCACACCACATCCAAAGTGATGTGACAATGGACATTATCCGGGCGAACATCGCAACAATAAAAGCGATGCTTGAAGATTGCGATGCGGAGGGTGAATGATGGCTGAATACATCGAGCGAGGTGCGTTGATGCAATTCCCCATCCGTCGCGATCATTACGACAGAAAGAACGGCAACAAGCATTTTATAAACGGCATTGAATCGGTGTTGGAATATGCGGAGAATTTGCCCGCTGCTGATGTCGCACCGGTGGTGCATGGACGATGGGTGCATCTTGGCGGGGACGAGTGGTGTTGCTCTGCGTGCGGCTTTGTCATCACCACTGAGGTCAGTTGGGACAAGCCTACTAAAAAATACTGCGAGGATTGTGGAGCAAAAATGGATTTGGAGGAAGAATGAGACTAATTGATGATTTACAACTGACAAGCCGTGTTGCGGGGTGTAACTATGAGCGGTGAGATTGCTTTGCGCCCTTCCTACTGGGCGAGTGTTTCTGGCGGAAAGGACAGCCTGTATATGCTGAATTACATTCTTCATAATCTCGACAGATACCCGCTGGACGGAGTGGTTCATTTTGAGCTTGAAATCAACTACCCGTTCATTCACGATGTAATTGATTACATGGAGTCGGAGTGTAAAAGGTTCGGTATTCGTTTTGTACGAATTAAGCCCCGTAAGGCATGGGAGGAATGGTTCTACAATGCCAGTCCCAAAACAGGGCGTATCTATGGTTTCCCGACACGGACGGCAAGATGGTGTAATAGTGCCTATAAGCTGGACGCAAAACGGCAATTATCCGAATGGTTAAATTCCATCGGCTATTATGTTGTGCATTACATAGGTTATTGCGCCGATGAAGAACGCCGTTTCAACAAACGCTTGAACGCTCAAAAGGTCGAACGCTACCCGCTTGCGGAAAACGGTATCACCGAGGACGGGATTTGGGAATGGGCTAAAACACAGCCGATTTTCAATCACTTCTACGAAACCAACAAGCGTTGCGGTTGTATGTATTGCCCCATTTCCTCGTATCTCAACTACGCTTACCTCTACAAATATTATCCCGATAATTTCTCTTATATGATTGAGAAAATGCGGGAAACGGAAGCAATGCGAGAGAGAGAGCTTGGTAGGCCGTTTTCGGTTATTTCTTCAAACCCAAAGTACAACGCAGACTACTTGGAGAACATCATCAAAACAAAATGGCTCAAAAAACTCAACGAAAAGGAGAAAAACGATGAGCAAATGGGTTAGCGTAAAAGAGCGATTGCCGCCATTTGACGAAAAAGTGCTTTGCTATTACAAAGAAAAAATAGATGGACGGCATGAAGAAGGATGCATTTCGTTTGCACTTTACTACGGCGAAAATCGGTTTATTGTGTTAGATCAACATGCTTTCGCTCACGTTATCGCATGGATGCCGCTGCCAAAACCGCCGAAAGAAGCAAACAAATAAGTAAACGAATAAGCAAACAAAGGAGTAAAAACATGGATGCAGTTGAATTTTTGAGAGATTTTAGGCGCATGTGTTTGAGCTACGACAATTGTACCGGCTGTGAATTCAAAGGCGCCGAGTGCAGCCCAATGGAAGAAGATTGTGATCACGAAAAAGTGATTCGCATTGTCGAAGAATGGGCGAAAGAGCACCCGGGGAAAACAAAGTTGTCGGAGTTCAAAAAGCTGTTCCCAAACTACAATTATCCATCTGATTTACCGAGAGCCTGTGTACGCGTATTTGATTGCACTGCAACATGCAGAACAAACTGTCACGAATGCAAAAAGAAATTTTGGCTCACGCCAATCGAGGAGGAAGAAGAATGATCAACCTGTTCATTTCCATGCCCATGCGAGGCAAAACCCACAAAGAAATCGCGAAAACCCGTTATCGCGCCATCGCCCGCGTCAAGTCCAGATTCCCAAACGAAGACATCACGGTCATCAACCCGCTCCCCTTCACATCAGGCGAACGCCCTCTGCCGGTCTGCTGTCTGGCAGATTCCCTGAAACGCATGACCACCGCAGACGTCATCTTCTTCGCGAAAGACTGGGAGATCGCCCGCGGCTGCCGCGTCGAACAGTTCGTCGCCTGCCATTACATGCCACAAATCCTCCGTATGTACGAATCCAAGCAGAACCACCGTGAAAAGGAGCCGTTCAAATGTATCACCCTCTGACACATTCCGAAATCTGTTCCACCCTCGTCGAGTTGTTCGGTCCGCCGTGTGATGTCTTCACCGGCTCAGACTTTGACATTGATGAATTCAAAAAGGGCTATTGCCACAAGCTCAAATCCTGTTCAGATTCCCCCAATGCGTCCTGCTGGTATGCTTTCCTGACATTCGTCCATTCCCACATAAACCAATAAACCGGACGCCACTTCGAACAGGAACCATCCAACCCCACAGCTTCTCCGTTCCACAGGTTTCAAGTTGGTTGCAAGTTGTAAGCAAGTTGCACGCAAGTTACATCAACCGCTCTGTCATTCAGGGCGGTTCTTTTTATCTCATCTCATCCGCTTCTTATCTCTTACCTTTTTTCCCCTTTTTCTTCCGTCTCCCACTCTTTTTTTTCTAATCCCCCATACCCCCTTATTATTTTCCTACCCC
>ERZ1034928.198-NODE-198-length-38005-cov-6.418366_pt1 | contig 38005 bp, 48 predicted proteins | sample MGYA00520627_ERZ1034928 | MGnify/ENA primary metagenome ERZ1034928 (study PRJEB33766, sample SAMN09781755) | gut metagenome | biome: gut microbiome | host: Homo sapiens | place: Madagascar | study: EMG produced TPA metagenomics assembly of the PRJNA485056 data set...
TCCGTACCTGTGCGATCCTGCACTCAATGTCTTCCGCGCCCAAAGGCTTAAACATACCGCTCATGGTCGTCCTCCGTTACTTGATGGTGATGTTGGATCGGGTCTCGAGCACGACGAAATCGAGCTGCTCGTTGCCCTTCAACGCCTTTTTGACTTCGGCCTTGTTGATCTCCGGCGCTTTGATCGTCAGCAGATCTTCGCGTCCACACGTCTGCGCCCACACGACAAACGCTTCCGCGTCCTCGACGACGACGCCTTCGGACTTGCGGAAAGAGACGGCGACGCGTTCGGTCGTAAATTTCTGTCCGCCGAGCGCGCCGGAAAGCCAGCGCTTGAGGCTCTCCGCCTTCTTCTCTGCCGCCTTCTGACGCTCCGCGAACGCCTCTTTTTCGGCCTTCAACGCGGCGGCTTCCGCCATCAGGTTCTTCACCCACAGCGCGACGTTCTCGATCTTCTCGTCGCGGGCGAGCTGGAGCGCTTCCAGCTTCGCGCCGTCGACGATCTCCCCGGTCTCCATGTCGATGCATCCCAAAATTTCACGATCGATTTCGTACAGATTCATTTTTCTATCCTTTCCGGCTTTGCGCCGTGTCACTTTTCCTGTTTCCCGAGGTTCTCCCAGCCCGCGGCGATCAGCGCCAGACAGTAGGCGATGTCCTCATCCAACTGATGATCTTTAATCAGCTCGTCGACGAGCCGATCATCAAACGCGTGTGTCATTTCTGCGCCTCCTCAAGATGTCCGCCTGCGCATGCGTGATGCACATAGCACATCGCGTCTCGCTGGGGCTTGACGTAGTCATACCACTCACCCTGCTTGATCTCGCGGCCGCAGAGCAGGCAGACCTTTTTGACCGCGGCCTCACATTCTTCCTGCTTCGGCCATGCGGGTCGCTTCGTTTTGTTTTCGTCGGGGCCGTCATCGCGACCCCATAAAAATGTGACTCGGCCCATCACGCCACCCCCATCAAAATCGCAAGCTGTCCGACCGCCCAGAGCAGTGCCAGCGCGAAGCCGCACAGCCCCAAGAACATCAGCATGTCACGTCCAGTTGGAAGCTCAAGTCCCAGATAATCCAGAATCCCCGCGCGCCGCACTTTGCGCTTGCGTCCGCGCGTCGCATGTGTTACAATCGGCATGAGGCTTTCGGTGGTCATTCCGAAGTCTCCTGCTTTGCCCCGAGCGATTTTGCCGATCTCCGGGGCTTTTTTGATGCTCATTTTTCGTCATCCTCCTCGTCATGCGACGGATTCTCCTCCGGCCGCTCGATGCCAAGGAGCTCGTCGGCCAGAATCTGGATGATGCTATCCTGTATCTCTTTCGGCGCGATCTTAAGCACCGCGTCGCGGATCTCGGCCACTGCCCCCAGCAGTTCGCGCATCGCGTCGATTTCGTCGACTTTGCGGATCCTCGTCTCGCCGGTCATCTGGCCGTCGGCCTTGGACTTGATGATAATCTTTACCATGAATTTTCTCCTTTCAGCCCTGCGCGTGCTCCGCGCGGTAGATCTTCGCCATCGTCATCGCGAACGATTGGAACGCCGCTTCGTCCCCGTCCGGCGCCCCGCGCTTCTTGATCCGATACAGCGGGATGCCGTCAAGAAAGTTCCTGTCGTCGTCGCGGGGAACGAGCACCGCGACCTGTACCAGCTCTTCATCGGGTTTCAGTACCATCTGTGTCTCCTTTCTCAAACAGATCGTCGATCGTGCAGTGCAGCGCCGCTGCCAGCGCGGGAAGTTTCGACGCCTGCGGAAGTGCAGCGCCCGTCTCCCATTTACAGACGGTAGAATTATCACAGTCCAAAAGTTCCGCAAGGTCTTTTTGATCCAAGCCCAGAGCAATTCTGCGCTGTTTTATGCCGTTCAATTTTTCACCTCCAATTTGATTATGGCTCAATTATACATTCAACTTGAACAACAGTCAATAGTAATTTGAATGATTTTCAATTTTTTATTTGATTATTGAAAAAAGTGCATTATACTATTGGTAGGGGAGGTGAGAACATGGCTTTGACACAGTTAAAAGCCCTGCGGAAAAAGCATAAAATGACGCAAAAACAGCTTGCAAATGCTCTCGGAATCGATAACTCCTCAGTATGTAAATACGAAACGGGCGATGTTTTGCCATCACACGATATCCTTATTAAAATGGCAGAACTGTTCAATGTTTCTACGGATTACATTCTTGACCGATCAGGACGCGTTCAAGATGAAGACGAAGTCGCCGCGACATTTGCTGACAGGCTAAAAGCGCTTCGATGTAAAAGCGGAATTTCCCAATTCGAACTGGCGAAGCAGCTGAACATGTCGCAGCAGGCCGTTGCTCAATGGGAAGCTGGGAAAAGCGAGCCATCAATCGAAATGCTTGTGAATCTCGCCGAATTTTTTCACACCACAACAGACTTCTTGACGGGAGTGAATGATCGATCAATTAAAAAAGCGCCTGCCGAGGAGAATGCGGCAGACGCACAGGAGGTTAAAGTGCAGCTTACTCAGCTTTTCGAGAACTTGAGCAAGCTGTCGCCGGAACAGTTGGATCGATACATGCAGATTCTGAAACTGATTCAGCAGGACAAAGATCGTTAAAGGCAGCGATCGCGCGCTTCTGTTGCTCGACCGTCATCGATTGGATCATCGTTTGAATCTCTTTGATACTTGCCATTTTCAGAAACCTCCAAAAACCGAACAACTGTTCTACGCCGTCATTATATCGCAGCGAACACGCGTTCGCAACCCTGCTTTAGAAAAAGCCGGGCGACGTTCCCGCCGCCCAGCAAGCCGGGAAGGCTGCCGGCATACATCGCCGACGCTTTGAGCGTACGACGATCCCGGTGAAAAGTCGACTGACAGTGCCGCCGATGCTTAGACCGATCGGTCGAAACCGCCGACACATATCATGGGAAGGCACAAAATGGAAGAACAATGCAAAGATTGTCCGCGCGCGTCGACCGGATGCCTGCGGTATATCTCCGAACTATCGCCGGAAGATCTCCGAGACTGGTGCTTGAAGCGGAAGGCCGCGCTCGCTCTGACGAATCAGCAGATCGCCGATGCCGCGAATATCTCAAGACGAACCGTCGAGCGTTTCTTTTCCTCCGACATTCGAGACTTCCGCTTTTCCAGCGTCCAGCCGATCATGCTCGTGCTTTTGGAAGACTTCGACTGCCGCATGAACTCCGTGCAGACCGTGCTGGAGGCCGAGCGCGCAGACATGAAGATTCAAAGTCTGGAGCAACAGCTGAAAACGGAAAAGCGCGATCTTGTATTCGCTCGAAAGTACATCGTCATTTTGAGCATCGCCCTGGCAATCGCCGTCGCTGTCATTGTCGCGGCGCTCGTCAACGATCTTATGCACGCTGATCGCGGATTCTTCTGGCTGGCTCAGAAATAAGGATAAAAGCCATGACACCCGTTGTAATCTACGCCCGTTATTCATCGCACGCCCAAACGGAACTGTCCATCGAAGGTCAGCTCCGCGATTGCCATGCCTTCTGCGAACAGCACGATTTTCAGGTCGTCGGCGAGTACATCGACCGCGCCATATCGGGCCGCACCGACGAGCGCCCCGACTTCCAGCGCATGATCTTCGACGCGCAAAAACAGGCGTTCCGCTTCGTCGTCGTCTGGAAGCTCGACCGCTTCGCCAGAAGCCGCTACGACAGTGCTTTCTACAAGGCGAAATTGAAGAAGTGCGGCGTGAAGCTCATCTCCGCGACAGAGGCGATCACCGACGACCCCGAAGGAATCATCCTCGAAGGCCTGCTCGAAGCCATGGCAGAGTATTACTCCGCCAACCTTTCCAAGCACGTCAAGCGCGGCCTGCGGGAGTCCGTCATGCAGAAGAACGTCATCGGGTCCGCCCCATACGGATACCGCGTCAAAGATCGCAAGCTCATCCTGAACGATCACACCGCGCCGATCGTCCAATTCATCTTTAATCAGTACGATTCCGGCGTCGGCTCGAAGGCCATCGCGACCACGCTGAACGCCCGAGGCGAACGCACCATCACGGGCAGACCCTTTACCGTAAACACGATCAACCAGATTCTGACACGCGAACGCTACACCGGGATCTACGTCCACGAAGACACCATCGTTGAGGACTATTGCCCCGTCATCATCGAAAAAGATCTGTTTGATCGCGTCCAGACGCGCCTTGCCGCCAACAAGCGCGCCCCTGCTGCCGCGAAGGCCGAAGAACCGTATCTGCTCCAAGGGAAGCTCTACTGCGGCCACTGCGGCGCGGCAATGGTGGGGGAGAGCGGGCGCGGAAAACAGGGACATACCTACAAATACTATTCCTGCCGCAGCCGAAAGAAACATCACACATGCGACAAGCGGAACGAGCGAAAAGAAACCGTCGAAGCCGCCGTCGTTGACCAGACAATCAAATACATCCTCAGCGAAAAGAAACTGCATCAGATCGCCACCCGCGTCATGAAGGAATTTGAAACGGACACCACCGCGCAGGAGATTGAAGTCCTCCGCCGTCGCCGCGCCGCGCTCGACGAATCCGTCGCGAACGTCGTCGACACACTCGCCGTCTGCCCGGAACGATCCCGCCAGCAGCTTGTCGCAAAACTCGACCAGTTGACCGGGCAACAGCAGGAAGTGGACGAGCGAATCGACCAGCTCAGGCACGTCATCCCGGTTCAGATGAACGAGGCCGCGCTCATCGCATGGATCAAACAATTCTGCGACGGCGACCCCGAAGATCCCGATTTCCGCGAACACATCATCGATACCTTCATCGGCCGGGTCTATATTTACGACAATAGCATGTTGATTTTTTACAACATAGGCGATAAGTGCGTAACATCTACCACAAGCGCCGATAACTGTTCAGATTCCGTTAATAGCGAAGGTTTCGGATTTGATTGTGCGAGGCTCACTTTTTCGGGACAAATCCGAACACCGCGTCTTGTTTCGGTCAGAAGAGACGGTTTCGCGATTCTGTTCCCAAAATGAGAGAAGCCGCCCTTCGGGGCGGCTTTTTCGTTACATGGAATCGAGCATCATCTTCACCGTCGCGCGGCACTCGGCATATTCGGCCACTTTGTCCGCGTAGCCGTCGCCATGTTCCTGTTCGGCTTTCTGCGACATGTCAAAAAAATTCTGCCCGTGCTGCATCTCCTGCCGCGCCATTTCGCGCAGCTTCGACGCCCAGTCGGGATGATGACCCTTCATCGCGTAGGCCATCGTGACGTATTCCTTCGCGCCGTCGAGTTCTTCCAGCGCGTGTTTCATGCAGTCAACAGCTTTCATTTCATTCACTCCCAACGATCATGTGATAGCAGCGATCAAGGTCGCTGCGCGTAAATGACAACCTGCCGATCATCGGCACGTCAAGCGCCACGTCTTCGCACAGCTTGTCGCAAAGCGTCGTGTACAGTTTGTCCACATCAATCATGCCGTCCTCGTGGATAAGTCCCGTCGCCGCGACGATGGTGGAATCCTTCATTTTGACCAGCTTCTCCGCCAGCCCATCCGCCGCGAGGGCGATGTACGTCGAAAACGCCAGCTTGCGCAGGCCGCCCATCTGCGGGATGATCTCCGTGTCAAGGAAGCGGATCACGCCGTCCTTCATCTGATCCATCGTGACCATGGTTCTCCTCCTCATTTAGAAAAGAGGGCGGTTTTGCGCCGCCCTCAATCGCTCCCGTCAGGTCGTGGACGTGGTCGTCGTCGCGGGCTTCACCGTGACTTCGCCCCAACCGGGGCAGACGGAAGAGTTCGGGATGACCGTCTTCGTGATCTGGCCGAGGATGCCCTGAATCGCGCCGATGCTGTTCGCATTGACGGCGATCGCAGAGGACATCTGCGCGTTGTTCACGGACTGCGTCGCGTTCCATTCCATCTGCGCGTTACGATCCGCGTTGATGCGCGTGATGAGCCGCTCGTAGACGTCCGCGATCTTGACTTCCGTGTTCTGCTCGGACTTGAGCATCGCGATCTCGGAGTCCTTTCCGGCGATGGTCATTGCCATGTTCAGCTCGTCCTTCGTCACGAAAGACGGCGTGTTCCCGCCGTTAACGGGCATAGCGCCGCCATAAGCGCCGCCGAGCATACCGAGGATTGCGGAAATGCCGCCGATGTAGCCGCCGATGCCGCCGACGCGGTCAGCAACCGTAAAGTTCGCCATAGTTTTCTACCTCCGTTTTTATTCGGAAGGCGTGTGCGCATCACGTACTTCCTATATTTATTGTAAAAAAAGAAAGAGCGCATTACCCGTTGGTAATACGCCCTTTTCCCATCACAGAAGGTTCGCCATTTTGTCTTTGATCCGCCGGATACGCCGCTCGACCTTCTCACAGCCGTATAAGCCGGACGGATACTGCGCGCCATACTTCTCCTGCATGGCGAAGGAAATCTCAACCACACGCATGCCGCGCGCACGCATGCGGAAGATCTCCAGTTCCTCGTCCGTGAAGCCCGCGTTCTCTTCGAAGTAGAGCCGCAGTTGAGTCGGATACTGGAGATTATCTTTCGCTCCCGGCGTCGTCAGGCGGCTTTTCAGGTCTTCGCTTGTCAAATTCTGCCTCCTTCATCTGCTCGAAGATCATTTCGAGCAGTTCGTCCCGCGGCATACTGCGCCAGTTCGGGATCGTTTCATCAAGAAGTTTTTCAAGTCGTTCCTTCATGCGCCCTCCCGGTCTTGGTAGTTATTTGATAATCGCGTCGAACCCCGCTGCTTTCAGTTTCGAGACGAGCGCCTCGGCGTTTTCTTTTTTGGAAAAAGCGCCGCACTGGACACGATACAACACGGCGGGTTCTGCGGGGTCGGGTGCGACTACCTTCGGCGTGAACGTCACGCCGTAGAAGTTGCAGATGCCCTGCGCAATCGCTTCACCGATGTCCGTGGTATGCTCCACGATCCACTTCGCGGTCTCCGGCACGTCGTGAAATTCGCACTCGACGTAGGCGCACGGAGCCTTCGTGTTTTTGATCTCGTACCAGCCGCGCTGCTCAAACACGCCTTCGGACACGCCCGGCGTGATCGGCGCGAGAACGTTAAAAATCGCCTGTGCCGCGCGGAAACCATCGCCGCCGGTCTTCCATGCGTAACAGCGCGTCCCGGTCGTCTTCCCGTTCGCCGCGTTCGTGTGGATTGCGACATGCAGATCAGCGCCCCAGCGGTTGGATTCCGGCACGCGCTGGTACATCGTGCCGCCGCCAACGGAGACCTCAAAACCGCTGCGTTTCAGCGCATCCGCCGCCGCGAGGGCGATCTCCATACACTGCGCGGCCTCGTTCGTGCCGCCGTATGCGTAGGGGTTCTCGTGCTGAGAGGACGGGGACAGATAGATTTTAGCCATTGGTTTTATCCTCCTTATGATAGTTTACCGTGCTGATGCACAAAACCGCGCCGAGGAACGTGTCGACCGCCGTGATCGTGGTCGTGACCTGCTCGGCAAACGGCCAGCCCCAGACGGACGCCAGCGCGGCATAGAGCGTTGCACATGCGGGAAGGACGATAATGACCAGCCACTTCAAAATGTCGTAGAGTTTGTCGGGAAGTTTCATTTGATTTTCTCCTTTCGTTTGGCAAAGATTGATAGTGTACTATCAATTTTCATCACACTTTTTTGATAGTGTAGTAGCAATTTTGTTCACTTTCGCGTGATTTTGTTCACTTTTGCGTGAAAGTTGTTATGTTTCTGACGGATTTTGTTATGTTGCGGTCACTTGATGGTAACTTGATTATCTTGCGTCAACCAAGCCCAATACGCGCCAGCGCGTAGCCCGTGATCGCCGCGATGATCGCGCTGATGATCTTGTCCACGATGCCGTCCCAGCGCTTCGCGGGCTTTTCGGCGAGGACTTTGATCTCGCGCTTGATGTCGTCCACGTCATCCCCGATCTGGTTCTGCCTGTCCGCGAGGACGGCGACCGACGACACCAGCTTGTTAAACTGCTTCTGCTGTTCCTCCAGCTTGTCGATGCGGTGCGTGTTGCTCTTGCTTCGTTGTTCGTTGTCGTGCGTAAGTGCAATCAGTTCCTCATGCGTCATCACCCTTTTCCTCCAGATCGTTGATTTCTTTTCGCCATGCCGCGCGCTGTGCCAGCACGTCCGCGTATTCCGCGCGAATCGTCTTCAAAACGATGAGCAGGCCGGGCAGACTGTCTGCCGTGGCCATTGCGTCCACTGCTTTTGCCGTGATGTAATCCGTGTTGGAAAGCTTCTGCTTCAGCGCCGTGATCTTCTCCACCGCACTTTCAACTGCCGCGCGTGCTTCGTATAAAAGTTCGCCGTTGCGCAAAACAAAGTTCTGTATGCCGTCGAGCATAAAACCGTCAGGCAATTCCAGCGTTGGTTTCGTTTCGTCAATGGGATATTCCGTCACACTTTGCAGACGACCATCCTCATCAATTTGATAGTTGACAAGCATGTGTTTTGCCCTCCTTTAACTAATGTCGCTTGCAAGAACCAGTCCATATATCTTGTAGATATGAACGCTGGATGCCAGCGCCGCGGTGTGATTCGAAGAAGAGCGATGTTCCAGCTGAACTGCATATCCGATCGTTACGCTGCCCTCCGATGCGCTGGATATTTCGATGGTATACGAACGTTGGAAAAGTCCGCTGCCTTCGACGTAATAGTGGAATATTGCGCCAGAACAGATGAAGGATTCTCCGTTGTTGGAATAAGCCAACATCGGAAGAGATGTTTCCGTTTCTATCAGAAGCACCCGATAATCTTTAATCCCGGGAACGGATATACCAGCACTGCCTTGCAGAATGCTACCGCTCCAAAGAAGTTTCGGGCGAAGAGGAACGTTTAAATTCGTCCTCGCTCCGGCCGCTGTCGATGCGTCAGTTCCGCCACGTTCAAGCGGGAAGACGCCTTCGATGATCTGATCCGCAGTGTGAATATGCGCCGCATCTGATTTGCCGGATATCGCCAACGTGACAGCTTTGTTCTGTACGGGGTTCGTACTGTTAATGTCAAGGTTCGCATCTACGGTAATATCTGCTCCTTCACCTTTCTCACCCTTGTCTCCCTTGTCGCCTTTCGGACCTTTGATGTTTACCATAGCCGGATTTGGCTTCCCACCATCATTTGTCCAAGAAAGATCCCCGTTTACAGCTACGGAAGGTGTAAACGTCGTGCCGTCTGCGCCGGGGGTTCCGTCTGCACCCGGACTTCCGGGGCTGCCGGGCGCGCCGTCAGCGCCTTTTGCACCGTCGAGAACGTCGAAGCCCTTTGTTCCGGCTGCATCCGTCACAGAGACGTGATGCCCTCCAGTAATCTGCGTGACAGCGATGGAAGGGGATACGCCATCCGCGCCGGGAGTGCCAGGGCTTCCCTGTGCGCCTTTGATGTTCTGTGGCGTCGGCGTGTTTTCTTCCGTCGTTTTCGTCCACGAGATCGTACCGTCCGCCGAAACAGTCGGTTTCCAAAGCTTGTCGCTTTCCGCATCGCCATTCAAAACGTCGAAGCTCTTTTCGCCGTTCGCGTCCGTGATTGTAACGCGATGCCCGCCGGGGATATCGGAAATGGAAAGCGTCGGCGAAACACCGTCCGCGCCGGCAGAACCGTCCTTGCCCTGCGCTCCGTCTTTGCCGTCAGCGCCGTCTTTCCCGGGAGCGCCATCGTCGCCCTTGTCGCCCTTCTCGCCTTTGAATGCACCGCTCTTGTACGCTTCATCGACCGTGTCGTAGAGCGTCTTCATTTCTCCCGTCGCCTTCGTCATTGCCGCGAACTCATTCTGCGATTCAAGCTGTCCGTCTGCAAGCAGAACGTCCTCAACGACGATCGCGAATCTCGGCGTTGTCAGAAGCGCATTCGATGTGCCGTAAAGGTTCAGCTCGCATTCGACTTCGCCGAGCGCCGCAAGCATCTGCGTTGTGACGTCCACGACGATGCAGTTGTCCTGTACGAAACAATCGTTGTAAAGGATCGTTCCGTCGCTCTTCTTGCCGCGGATCCGCGCCGTGACGCCGTCTTCAATCCGATACGGCTTCCCCTGTTCATAGAGAGAAAGAACCATTCTCCTTGACAGCGTATCACCCTTGCGCATGTACGAGACTGCCTGTATTCCCGGTCTTTCGAGGTCGAGCCTCAAACGGTGTACAACCTTTTGCATCAGCCAACACCTCCACCGATTGCGCCGTCGACGATCACGTCAAACCGCGGCGTGACAAAATGCGCGCCGCCGGAAGACGCGACGTACAGTTCACACTCCAGAGCACCACTCAAGCCAATGGCGGAAGACGGGATGTCCCATACTGCCGCGCCTTCGCTCGTCGAGCAATCGTATTCGTAGACCACCCCGGTCTCGTTACGCGCACGCGCCTTGATGCTCATGTCGGGAGACAGCGTGAATTTCTCCGCGCCCATGCGAAGAAGAACATAAAGCCTGTGCGCGTCTGCATCTCCGGCACGGACGTAGAGCCGCCCCTGCGAACCGGGGCGCGTTACATCAAGCGTCAACCGATGATCGATTCTTTCCATGGTATTCTCCTTTCTTGCAATCAAAAAGGACGCCCGCAATCGAGCGTCCCTTTCGTTTTTCCGTCAGTTCTTTTTCCTTGCTCTGCGCAAAGCGGCTTCGGTCGCCCGTTCGCGGACTTCCTTTTTCATTGCTTCAATCTTTTCCGCAGCCGTTTCGGGATGATTTGCGTATCTGGTCGCCAAAACAACGGCGCGTTCCCAATAAAGAGCGTTGTATTCCGTCTGGTATTCCACATACGCATCGGGGCTGAGTTCAACTTCCTGTTTCCCGCTCAAGCTGTCATATTTGATCGTAGTTTGCATTGCAACAGGCAGAATTGCCGTGTTGCCGGTGCTTCGAACAATATCATAGACGGCTTTCTGTTCCGGCGTTTCGTTTCCGTTTCCATACGAATCATTGAAATCGGAAATCATATCCAAAACAGTGCGGCGAGAAATGCGGGTTTGTTCTCCGCTGTTTCCCTTTGTGAGGCCATAGAAGCGATTGTAGAACGTCGTCATCTGGTTACATTGCTGGTTCCACGCCGCCTTTCCACCGTTATCCGGGTCGGAGTTTGCGGCGCGTTTGGCCGCGGTCGCATTGTCATACATTGTGTTGACGATATCCGTGGAATACAAGTTGTCTCGCACCCAAGTAGAAGCAACGCCGAGCGTGTAGTCCACGTTGCTATTATCCATGGGGAACAACGCCTGCTGATTCTTCCACCATCCGCCAAGCGTATTCTGGAAGAAATAATCGATTTTCACGGGCGACATGTTGAATGCCTGACCAATCGCATAAGCAATCTTTGACGTTCTCGCCGTATACTGATCTTTTGCTTCAACGTTTTCCAACGAAGAAGAAACGATCGGCCTACCGAGAAAGTCTTTGTTTGCGGAAAGATAATGCGTAACGCCGAGCAATCCCAGATCACCAAGCGCATTGGACGCTTCTTTTCCTGCCGCTTCAGGACTTTCGGTGAATAGTTTCCACACAGCCGTAGCCAAATTGTCCGCAATGGGAGGAGCGACCATATCAATCGCGTATTCTCCGAAATCATCGAATGCGTTTTCATTGCTGTTCCACGCATATTCGAGCGCTGCGCTCGAGAAGCTGGAAGGAACTGCAATTTCACGCGGTTTCGGGATCGTCAAGAATTTACCGTCACCGAGCGGGATGCAGAAGTAATTGTTCTTCGTATAGGTGGAAAGCGTCGCATAGTCACGTTCTTTTTCTTCGTTTCCGTGATTGATTGCAACCATCAGAGCGCCGAGCGCCACGCAAACGCCAAGCCATACACCCATACGGATCCCGGACACTTTCTTTCGGTCGGCAGGTGCTACGTCAGACGCTGCCATCTGACGTGCAAGCTTGTCTACGCCTTGAACATTCGCATTGAAGAACGGAACCACCTGATTGATGATACGCGATTTTGCGCCGCCGCGGCGGAAGTTCACCGTAACATCGTGTGCCGCATAGATCGCTTCTGCCGGGCTTGCGCCTGCATTACGTCGCGCAACATATTCGGCATAACGAGGGCCCGCCTCGATTGTATTGGAAATCCATTCGATGAGATCAAGAGGGCTTTTCACCCAATCCCATACGCCTTCGCGCTTTCCGGTGATCATGCGCCGTGCATCTTTGCCAATGTTGCGATTCGACGAATAGATGGAATCGGCGCCGCCGCCCATGGAAAGGAACTCCTGATACATAGGGCTTTGCTTATCAACGTGCTTAATGCCTCTGAAGCTGTTCACATACGACTTCCCGATGTTTGAAACCATGTGGATAAGGTTCTTGTCTTTCGAATAGGTCAAGGCGGTCATAAGATCGCGCGGTGCATTCGAGAAAATCGACCATACGACGTTGTTCCCGGTCAAGTTTGACGTAATCAGGTGGTTTATGTTTGTAAGCAGACGAAGAACCGAGGGAATGCGCTGCGGCTCCATATTTACCAAGCTGTCGAACAGAAGTTCATCGTTGATCTTCCAAAACGATTGCTGCCCACCGTTCAAAACGGTAACCACGCGATTGTCGCGCGACGCTGCGGCCCTTCGATATTCGATCAGAATATCATCTACGTTTTGCAGGATATCAGCAAGCGCGTCAAGATCATCGTTGAAAACAAACGTGTTTTGTGCTTCCTGTGCGATTTGAGATTTTACAGGGGAAACATTGTCACGTTGTACCCTTATGGGATCCGGGACGCGTTCCAACCAGTTCGCTGTCATGTCGTCCGGGTTCGATTCGACCATGCGGACGATTTCTTGCATTACAGTGTTCCGCATAGAGGCGGTAATCAGTTTTGCGGTATTGGAGAAAACGTTCTCCAGCGGGTTCACAATGTTTCTGCCGCTGCCGTGTGCGCGTCTGATCGTGCTGTTCTGGTTTGCAAACCCACGTTTCACGCTCCTTCCGTTATAGGACTTTTCATCCATCTGGCGGTTAAACGGAACGTAGAAAGACCAACGCGCGCCCCATTCATCGTAAGATTCTTGCGAAATCAATCCAGTCTGCACGCCATATGCGAAAAGTACATTGCGCTGATACTTGTAGAGACGATCGGCTGCGGCGCGGAATTCGGGATACTGAGATTCCAATTCGCTCTGCCGCTGATTCATCCACGTTGTGGAATTTTGCCGATCGTTCGCAAATACACGCATATGCTCTCGCAAGCGTTCGGGACCGTGACGAACCACAAGATATTCGTTGAATGCTGCGTATTCTGCTTTGTTGGAAAGCTTCACGCCGCGAAGAGCTTTTCGGAGGCCATCTCCAACAATATTGCCGTGAAGGTCGCGAAGCTGATCGCCGCGAATGGCATTTGCCGCAACCGCATCCGAATACGCGCTGTTCATCGCAAGTGTATAGGCATTTCCACCATAACGATCCGAGAACAGTTTGATTCCGTGCAACGAATCGACAAAATCCTGATAGGCTTGATGCCCCTTGTCCATGATCTTTTCGCCGAGCGTTCTCGAATCCGCATTTCCGGCTTCTGCCGAAACAATGGAAGATGCGGCCGTCTTTTCGCTTTGCACATAGTATGCGTTGACTTCGTTTGCAAGAGCGTCCAGAAGTGCCATATCGTTTGCATCAACGCGCGTGCGGATAAGGCTTTCGATGTTCGGGTAATCGATCGTGGCAGTTTCGCTGTTTTGCAGGTACAGGCGAATAAACTCGGCAAGTCCTTCTTTCATCGTCTGCGTAGCATTGCCGCGTTGCTGGCTGCCTGCGCACCTGATAAGTTCTGCCGAAACAGCCGAAGAAACCCTGTCAGTGATACCATAACGATTGTCCAGATGATGACCAAGTTCATGGCTGATCGTAGGAAGATCGTTATAAAGGCGAGAACGGATGCCGTTCGTCGTGTTGCTATAGGTGCTGAGAACGCCGGAGCCGCGCACATGGCCAATCGTGACATTTACGCCGAAGTCGTGATGCAAGCGCTCTACAATTTCGGACAAGCTGAGCGTATTGCCCTGCTGCGCGCCGACACGCTGCGTCGGTGCTTGTTGTGTAGACGGCGTCTGCGGTCGCATCATATATTCGACGTCGTCGGAAGCGCCTCGCGAAACATCAGCAACAGGGTTGTTCTTCATGATCTGTTCAATCACCTGCACGCCCGTCTTTTCATCCGTAGGGATAAAGTAACGGTAGATATAGGCGATGCGTTCAGAGAAGACACCCGGATAGTCGGCTGCTTCGAAAAGGTTCTTGCCGGTAATCTCAATGCGTTGTTCGCCGGAAACGCGCGAACGCTTCAAATGCCAGCCGTTATAAAGAAGGCGTGCATCATCGCCGTTCATTACGCGGCGGAAGACATCGGACGCGCTATACGTTTGCTTTGTGCGCTTCGTTGTGCCAAGCGAATTGAGGACGGAATCGATCTTAGAAGGATCGATGATTCTTCCCAGATACGTTCTGCCGTCATCAGCAGTCAAGCGTTTTACGCGGACACGATCATCCTGCGGAAGCAATCCCCAAATGGGAAGCAAAGAACCCGTCAGCATATGATACGTCTGCTCGTTGTATTCAGGCGCTGCCGCGATTGCTTCACGCCACGCCGCTTGCAATTCGGGCTTCGGGATTTCGGTCAGACGGTCATTGAACCGACTTTCCATAATCGTGTTGGACTTTCCGAAAACGGCAGTCTGCATCGAGTATTGACGCTGCACTTCGCCGGTACGCGGGTTGGTTTTGTCCGCGATGCGATACACGGCGCGCACTTCACCCGTGTCGTTGATTCGATACAACCCAACAAAATCGCTTTTCAGGTCTTTGAGCTGTTTGTAGGAAATGGTTCTCGGCTTGTTCTTGACATTTGCCTGAACATACCGCGTTTCGGCTCCCGTGTTTTCGTCCTTACGAACGACCGTGTCATCAATGATATCGATGCCGTCGGCTTTCACGGTTTCCATGCCGGTATCCAGCGCGTCGTTTGCGACTGCCCAGTCATAGGCTTCGTCGTAGACGCTCATGAACGCGTCGAAAACCCTGTTTTGTTCGTCGACTTTCAGAGCGAGAATACGGTTAAGGAAACGGCTCATATTGGAAGCTACTTCAGTGTTCGTTTTGTAATTTCCAAATTCATCCGTAAAACTGGAAAGCAAGCCGAGGTTTTGCAGCACTTCTTTGCCGTCAAGGCCAGCGAACTGATTCGTTCCGAGCATGTCATAGAACGTTTGAAGCGCGCGAATTGCGATCGGGCTTTCAAGGTTGTCCTTTTCGCCAAAGATACCGCTGCCGGTGTTTCTCTGCCCCTTTGTCAGCGCGCCAAGCTGGTCAAGTCTGCGTGCGATCGTAGATATAAACCGCTTGTGACCCTTTACGTCAGTCGTGACGAGCTTGAAAATAGGAGCGCTCGCCTGATTGCTACGATGCGTGCGGCCAAATCCCTGTGTTGCTTTCGCGGCTTCCCAGCCGGGCTGAATCAGATAATGAACACGCTGCTGCTGATTCTTCGCGCGAAGATCGGCATGATAGCTTTTACCCGTGCCGCCTGCTTGAGAAAACACGAGTATTCGCTTGTCACCGTTTTGAAACGCGGTTGTATCCGCGTCTCTTGCGCTGGAACTTCGCCGTTCTTCAACGCGTACACTGTTCCCGGAAGCATCTTTTTTGTAAACGACGCGCGAGCTTCTGCCGGTAACTTCGGCAACGTTCTCCGTGCCGAAAGCATTGAGAAGGATATCCAGTGCGCCGTCAGGCACACTCATCTGCTTTACGCGGTCAATCAGCGCGTCGCGCATAGCTTCTGCTTGATGATCTTTTACGGGATTGCCTTTGGAATCAAACACGGGGCGGCTCTTGATGTTCCCATTGTCGTCTTCGTACTCTTCGTACACCTGTGTCGGGAACGATTTTTCGAGATACTGCAAGAGCATGTCTCGCGGAGTCATGTCCAAATCTTCAAGCGACAAGCCTTCTTCTTGCGCTTTTTTCTTCGCACGATCCTGTTGCGCTTCGTTCGTGTTTACGATCTGAAGAACAACGCTCTTTCCATCGTCAAGCTGTTTCTGAATATCTTCTACAACACTCGGCATTGCCATGGAGGTCAACACCTGATTGTAGAAGCTCTGGAGATAGCTGTAGAACGTGCTGAGCGCCGATCCACGCGACTTGCCGTTGTTCTGCTGACCTGTCAAGGAAAGCGCTTCATTTACATTTTGAAGTACAACTTGCCACGCTTCGCTCATCGTGTCATAAATCGTACGTTGCGAACGTGTGAGCTTATGTTCGAGCGTATCGTATTTGACGTCGTCATACGAAATGCTGCGGGCAAGATACGATCCAGACGCTTTTAGGTCACGAGACACAAGCTCCATCGCCGCAAGGCCGCTCGAGCCGATTTTGTCAACGAATTCGCGTACGTTCGCGAACGCAGTGCCTTTTCCCCAAAGACCAAGACGTGTAGCATACGCAAGGTTGGAAACTTCCGTCGCGCCCGTCGCCGAAACGTAAACGATTCTCGCGTTCGGAAGCCGCTTTTGAAGTTCAATACCGGCAAGCGCCTTTTGCGAAGGCTGTTTCGTTCCTCGCTTGCCCTTGAGCGAAATAGCGTTGCCCATCTCGTGTGCTTCGTCGAATGCAATCAAGCCGTCAAAATCTTTCCCGAGCCACGAAACGATCGTATCAAGGTTCGTCGTTTCCTTGTTTCTCGGAGAATGCGACAGGCCGCCATACGTCAAGAACAGAATGCCGTCAGCGCGTTCCCATTGTTTCGGGTTTTTGGGGAAGTCGCCGTTTTTTCCGTTAATAAACAACGATTTATCGCCGCCGATATCTGCCCAGTCACGCTGCGCGTCAGCAAAAAGGCTTGTATTTTTGCTGATCCAAACCGCCTTGTTTCGGCCTTGCCGGATGTTATCCATGATAATCGCGGCGATTTGCCGGCCTTTGCCTACGCCAGTACCATCACCGATGAAATAGCCGCGACGTTCTCCGTCTGGAAGAATTTGCTCGTTCGCTTGTCCTGCGTACACGATATTCTCAAGCTGCGCATCGGAAATGGCGCCGGATGTAATAAGCGACGCGGGGAGATCGGGAACATACGTTGCTTTCGGCATCGAAACGGCAGACATCGCCGCACTTTCGACCAAATGTGCAGGATGCGGTTTTGCCCCGGAAATAGGTAGCGGCGCGGGGACATATTGTGCGTAAACACCGTTGTCCTTTACCGCGCCGCGCTTATTGACTTTTGAGGGCGTCTGCTTTTCGGGTTTCAGGTCGCGAAGGCTTTCGCTTTCGTTCAATCCTGATAATGCAGACTGGGATTCAGATCGAATATCGCCGCTTCGGATATCGCCGTCACCATGTTTTGCAGGAACTCCTCCATCGCCTCTGCGGCCGCTTCCGCGTCCGTCTCGATCAGTTTGTCGTACTCCTTCAGAGACGTTTCCGCTTGTTCCAGCCACATCCACGTCTCGTCCTTGTGTTCCTCCAGTTGAGACATCAGTTCGTCCGCTGTCACGGACGGTAACGTCTCCGACAGAGTCTCCACTTCTTCCCATGTCAGTTGCCCCGGCTCCCCGATCCACGGGAGTTCGTACGCTTGCGCCATGTTCAGTGCCAGTTCCAGATTCTCGTACAATTCCTTCGCTTCGATCATCACGAATACCTCTCAATGCTTGCGGGATTTCTTTCAGGTCTGTAAACGTGCCGGTCAGCGTTTCTCCGCTTTGCGGTCCCGTTTTATCGATGACTACAAGCTGCACATCAAACGACGTGCCGTATTTACGATAGTTCTTACCGTCAATGGAGATATTCGCCCGAACATTGTATTTTCCTTTAATGTCGCCCCACCATTTCTGGAAGGATGCGGCATTGTCAGCCATACCGCGACCAAGAATCGCAACAAGGCGTCCGCCATCGTTTAGGCGAAGAAGCGCCTGCTCGATATGTCGCGCGGCGTTGGAAGTCTTGTTCGTCGACGTGCGGCCGGCAGTAGAAGAGAACGGCGGGTTCATCAGAACAACGCTCGGATGAACGTCCGCGGGAAGAACGTTGTTGATTTGCTCTGCGTTCTCGTTGAAGACGAGATCAAAGCCCATGTTCTCAAGCACCGCCAAACGGCGCTCGGACAGTTCGTTGACAACCGTCTGTGCGCCCCACGCCTTCGGATAAACGGCAAGGCCGCCAATGCCCGCACTGGGTTCCAGAACGGTATCTGTGTTGGAAATGTCAGCTACCCATGCGGCAAGATATGCGAGCGTAGGCGGCGTGGAGAACTGCTGGAAGCTTTCCATCTCTGCGGTGCGCTTCGTCTGCGTGGGAAGCTTATCCACAAGATTTTGCAGCTTATCGATTGTACGAACAGCGCGTATAACGCTGCCGTTGAAATCTTTTGCTTCGATCAGCAGATATTCATTAACGGCAAGTTCCATTGCATCATAGGCATCTTTCGGCGTATAAACGCCCTGCGCCTGTGTGCCGCCGAATGCTTTGTCCGCCTGTTCAAACAGAAATGCTGAATTAAACGCCGTTCCTTTGTCTATAAGCGGGATAAGAACGCTTGCAAGTTTTTGCGAAGGATCATTGCTTTGCCGATTCCACAAAGCGTCTTTTGCGGAAGCAATATTGGATTCCTCTTCGTGCATCGCGTTTGTGTATTCATCTTTCGTTGCGGGCTTTGCCGTGGATTCTTCCGCAGATTTCGCTGACGGTTTTTCTTCCGTTTCTGCTTGCGGTTTCTCCTCGAGTTCACCGCCTGGTTTCTTTGCGGAGGGGCTTTCTTCTGCGGGAGTTGTCGCCTGTTCGGAAACATTATCCTTCTGTGCCGCACGCTGCCCCGCGGCATACGCCGCCATGCGCGTTTCTTGATCGAGCATCGCCGCATAGCCGCCTTTTTGAATAAATTTCTCATAGGAAAGACCAGCTTTGCCAGCATCATACGCGCTTTTGAATGCGTCGGCATAGGCTTCGAGGAGCGGCTCTTTGAAACGCTTCCATCCTTTGATGAACGCTTTTCGGGCAGCTTCATCATACGGTTGCATTGCTTTTTCCAGAGCTTGATTTTTTTCCGTTATATCGCGGACGGCTTCAGCAACTGCTTTCTGGTTCGGCGCATAAATTTCAAGAAGGGCGCCAACAAGACTGCCGTCCGCATTGCGCGCCACGACAGCAGATATGCGGCCTCTATTAAAAATGGCCCTCCCAAAATACAGTTGTGCTGCGTTCGTCAAAGCATCCAATTTTTTGCGGTCGAAAACATGATAGTATCCATCGATATTGATAACCGCCTTACGTCCTTTGAATTCAACGTCGATAAAATCGCTAACGTTGATAGGCGTGGTTGCATTATTGGAAGCGTTGGTTACATCTTGCGCGAGATTATCTGCCGTGTTTGCAAGCACAATTCGTTCATCGGAATCTTTGACATCGTCCACGAGAAGAACAAGGCTTCCATCCGTCGCAAAGGTATGCCCATCGATAGTAAACTTTGCAAGGCGTCCGCCATTTACTCTTATGTTTTTATCAAACTTGTTGAGCATGCTCTTTGTGGTTTTGAACGGTTTAATATTGTTCGCAGGCTGCGCCTGCACGCCGTTTTCTGCCGCCTGAGACGATTTCTGCATCTGCGCGACAGATTCTTCAGGCGAAGCGGTAGAACGCTCCTGCGCGGTCTCCTGCGCCGTCACGGGCATACTCTGATTCGATGCAGAGGCATTCTCCTGCATTCGATTCGTGTATTCGTCAACCATGCGCTGTGCAGCAGCGTCAATCGCCGTGTTCTGCTGCGGCATAGACAACGCATCTTCCCACGCACGACGAGTATCTGCGTCGTTCTGTTCGGTTTCTCGAGCAACCTCCATCGCCGTCGTTTCCTGCGCGGCATTTCGAAGCGTCTGTTCTACATCGACGTTACCGGCTTCGTCTCGAGTGATAGAAGTTTCGGAATTGGTTCTCGAGTCTCGATACGGTTCCATGCCGCGCTCAACGTATTCCGCAATCTCAAAATCGTTAATTCCAGACTGTTGCAAATTCTGCTGATCTTGCGTAAAAAGGCGATAGAATCGTCCCAACGTGCGATCAGATACATTCTCAACACCCGATTCTCGGATATACAAAGCAAGCGTATCCGTCGAATTGCTATAAAGATTCGGAACGTTGGTTACTTCGGAGATTGCGTCTTCGATTCTCATGCCATTGGGCGCACCATTTTGCTTGAAAGCCCGACCGATTTCAGAATCGTTCTTTGTATTTGCAATGATCGTACCGCCGATGCCGAACAGCGCGCCGGACGTCAAGCCGCCAAGGAAGTCCATGCCGAGGTTCTGCGCCCAGTTGAGCCACGCTGCACGCGTTGCCTGTTCGCGCGATGCACCCTCACTCATGTATTCGTCGATCATGCGGTTGATCTCCGACTTGTCGGCCATAATGACGGCATCGCCCCAGGTATTGGCAAGCGTCGTGCCGACTTCTTCCGTGCCTTCCGAAAGCGCCTGCCCAAGAATGGATTTTACTGCCGCTTTGAACGTGCGCGTGCCGCCGCTTTCAAGGATGGAATACAGATTGTCGATCCCGATATTCTCGAAGATCATCTCTGCCGCGCCGTTGAAAAGCCCCATGGCGATAGCCTGCGAATCCGTAGCGCCCGCGTCGATTGCGTCTTTCACGCCCTGACGGCCCGCGGAAAGGCCGAGAAGCGTGCCGCCGCCTTTGCCGATCGTGAGCATAGACGCGGCGGAATCGGCCATGGACATGGCCGTGCCATAAACAAACTTGCCGACACTGCCCATATCTTCCTGCGTATTTTCACGAACGGCGGACGCGTATTCGCCGGGGATCTGGCCGCCGCTGTTATAATCAATCGGGCGATAGCTGAACTTGCTCCGCACGTTCTGAATGGCATAATCTGCCGCGCCGAGCGCGCCGCCTGCAAGATTCGCGGGAACAGACAGCGCCGAATGAACCCACTTTCCACCCGTGGTTTCCGTGCCGCGTTCTGCTGCCGCGCGAACTTCGTTCATGTTGCGCGCATTCAGACGATAGGACAGATAGTCCATGTAGTCCTTCGCCGCGTCATCGCCTTCCGTATTCTGGAGATAGCGATAGACCTTGCGCTCCGTGGGGGACATGCGCGAAACGTTGTACGAAGAATCCGCTTCCTGCTGCTTTAGTGCGTTCTGCGTGTCCGTGTCGCGGTTTTCCAGCGGTACAGTAAGTTCATAGCCGCGTGCCGCTTCCGTCATAAGCTGGTCGTTCGCCTTGCCGACGTCTTCCCAGCCGGAAATGTTCTGCTCAAAATCATCCTTGAGAGGGATGTTTGAATATTTATCCGCTCGTTCATCGAAATACGCCTAAAGGCGTGCCGCTTCTTCTTCAAGTGCCTTCTGACGCTGACGCGCGATGGAGCCTTCGTTCTCCTGCTGCGACACGCGAAGCTGCTGGGCAAGTTCCGTCAAACGATCCTTGCCAACGGTCGTATAGGGCAGGTTCGTGGTGTAATCCTGCGGATGCGTCGCGTAGAAGCCCATAAGAGCTTCCTCCGCAAGCGCGGGATCTATCTGCGCGTAATGTGTGTTGTTCTCCGGCGTAAAACCGCTTTTGTTTCCCACAACAGGGCTAAACGTGCTGAAAGCACCCAACGCGGCTTGAAATAAATTCGACGGACGCGCGTCATTTCCGTCAGTTGCTTTTTTTGCCGTGTTACTCCGTTTTACGGGAGAAGTAAAGTCGAGAGAATCGTCGTCGTCTTTGGAATGCTCATCAAATTGGTGGCTATAATGCCAATCAAGCCCGCTGCCGGATTCTGCGCCCAAATAGGTGTTATTCCGCTTGCGAGCTTCACCAATATATCTCAAAAAGTCTTCGCGGGAAACGTTGTCAGGGTGATTATAGCCAAGGCTGTATCCCTGAACTTCTTCTTGATTGCGCCTATTATTGGCATAAAACTCTTTGTCTCTGCCATTGGCTTCTTCGAGCTTTAACCATTTTCTAAAGTTGCTCATTGTTTCCTCCTGTTATTTTCTACGTTTTCTCGCGCTTTTTTCTTTATTGTCTCTGTACCAGTCATAAACGTTCTGCTGGAAATATGCCATAGCCATATTTCTTTGCGCCGTAGACATTCCCGTATTCTTGTTAACCTGTTCGGTATAGTATCTTCTCATGGCGTCATAGGAACTTTTGTTCTTCACGTTGGCTTCGATATTATTGACATATGCCTGATATGCCTCGGCAGTAAGACCATCGTCATCACCACCATTGTTGTTATTGTTGTTGGATGAGCGAGACGCGCGCGCCTGCTGCTGCGACAGCGCATATTCCGCTTCCCAGCGGCGCTTCTCTTCTTCGTCCTGCGCAAGCTGGTACAGATAATTCCGCTCGTTCTGCCACTGATTGTAGGCGTCCATATAGCGGTCGTAATCCGTGCCTTCCTGCTGCTGGTAAAGAGAAAGGCGACGTGCCATGTCGTCGCCCTCGTCGTTATACATTTGATACGCGGAATTTCGAAGTTCCGGGATAACGTCGTTCAAGCCCTGCATGTACTGGTTGTACTGCTGCTGGCCTGCCGTCTGCGCGTAGGAGTTGCCGTAGCCGCCCGTCAGTGCCGCGGATTGTCCCATGGTATCTTCCATCGCCATTTTGCCGAGCTGTTGATACCGCTGTGCATACTGGTTATAGAGCGGATCGCTTGCGAAGTCGTAGCTGAACTTCGGTCTATTCTGAATCTGGTTGAGCAGAGCATTGATCTGATCTTGATAATTCGATTGATATGCCTGCGGTTTTGTGGCATCAAAGGCAGACAATTTCTGTGCAGCCGTTTGTACGGGCGCGCTGCCAGTTCCAGACGTACCGCGCAACGACGCGAAGGTATTCGCGCCCGCGATGCCGTCGACGGACAATCCCTTCGAACGCTGGTAGTTTCGCACCGCCGTGTCCGTGTCTTGATCGAAAATGCCGCCGACGGTCAGATTTGCGCCGTTCTGGTTCAGAAGCCGTTGAAGTTCTTCGACCTCTGAACCGCGGGAACCAATTCTATAATTTGCCATCTTTCGCCCTCCTTAATCCGAAAGAATGTTATTCTTTAGAAGAATCTGGATCGATCTTCGCACGAAGTTCCGGCGCAAGATTATCCTCGTCGATATCTCTAAGCACGATTGATAACTTCTGCGCCATGGTTTGAATGGCGTCCTGAAGTTGTTTTACCTCCGGGTTTGCCGTTTTGGAAAAAGCGGGTCTGAAATCAAATGCTGCCATCGCTGCTCCCCCCGCCTTCAATTTCTTTGGAAATGGAATACAGCTTAAATCTCCCGTGCCCGGAAAGCCGAATGCGCATGGTATCGCATCGGCGCGGTACGATGTTCAGTGTGACGCTGCGAAGCTTGTCCGCGGTGATCCGTGCCACTTCAACGAAATTGTTTTCCTCGTCGTAGCTTGTCTCCACGCGGATCGTGCCGCCGCTGTCCATCTGCACGCGAAGCATCAGCGCGGCAATGTATTTCTCATACGGAGAATCCAATCCGATTGCGCCCGTCGTGGCGTACCACATGACGTCTTTTTCATCAACGAGCGTTTCGTCTTTCCACGCTTCTCCCGTTTCGCCGGACGTCCCGGTATGAAGGTCGTAGATTTTACCGTCGGTCATCATGTAAAGATTGTTGCCAACAGCGGCGAAGTCGGAAACCGCTACGGAATCTTCCCGAATCCAGATTCCACGAAGAATGTCATAGACCATCAAATGGCATTCATCGTCGCCCGTCACAAGGCAGCAATAATACTTCTTTCCATCCGTCCCCGCCGAGATGACGTGGCCGGTGTTATAATCGCCGAACGCGTCGCTGACCAGTTCGGGAAGATTGCCGCTATATGCCATGATCCCGGAATCCGACTTGTAAAACAGCGTTTCGTTTACAACTGCCGAAGAATTTGAAGATAGTTTCTGCATTCCGCGACATTCGAGCGTGTCGATTTGGAAATTCGCGGGACGTGTGCCGGAAAGAACGTGGATCATATCTTCTTTGAAGAACAGAACGTTGCTGCGATATGCGGCGATGCCGGTAAACGAGCCGGGAGAACCGACCGTCGCGGCGTAGGAGTCCGTTGAAATGCCTGAGAACACATTCCAGTTCAGCGGATCACCGAGTTTCGACGCATAAATCTCATGTTTCGCCGTCGAACATCCGAAAAGCCGGTTGCCGCATTCGCACACATAGTCCATCGCTGGGAATGTACGTTCGACTTTCATAGAAATGGTCGTGGCTTCTGTTGTGATTGGAAATTTCTCAATATATGCGTTGACATCAATCGTAAGCATATATTTCGACGCGTAGCGAACGATATAAGAACCGTTCATTTTTTCGTAATCACCAGTTAATCCGCTTATAGTAATAGCGTCTCCAACTTTGAAACGCGAAAATCCTTCATCTGTTACATCATTCGCTACGCGCATGAACCGCAAATACATTGATGGCATGGTGACCCACGTTTTTGAGTGCTCCGAGTATTGTTTCAACGTAATAGGCGAATGCCCCGTATCGATCCAATACAATTTAGTATCTTCAGGCTCCGTATTTGAAACGGTATAGCCAGTAGTAAGATATAACGCTCCATCAGAACCATCCGGGTTCGTGATAGCCATTCCGGGGAAAATTCTAACCGCTTCGTTCAGTTCAAAAGTTTCCGCAATATTCTTCACGGTATCATCGTGCGAATTGTAAACAATTCCATGCGGAAACAGGCAGAAATACGCGCCCATGCGCACAATGTTGTCAGGCATGGTACAGGCAAACTTCTGCGCGCCGTTGTAGTAGAAGTGCTGCCCGTCGCACCACGCCATATGTTCTCCTGCCGACATGCGGGAGCCGCTCGTGACGGTCTTGCAAAGCGTGCGCGGCTTGCGCGCCGTCAGTACGGGATACGCGTCGGAAGAAAGGTTCTGCATATCGTAGAACTGTCCGTCGCTGATGACCTCGTTATGATTCAACCCGCGGAACTCACGCACCATGTCGCGTTCGCGATCAATCTCGGAAAGCTGGGGAAGATAACCCATATCAATACACCTCCGTTTTCGGCTGCGTCGGCATGTGATGCCGGTTGTATGCGTTCGCAAAGTCGGAGAACGCGCTGTTGTACATCGTCATCGAATTGTTGAAGCGGCCATATTCGCCGTTCGCGAAGTCGATCTGCGCCATCAGATACAGCGGATAGACGTTGTCATACGGTGCTTCCGCGATCAGCGTTGTCTGCATATCCGCCGCAGCGTCATACGGGCCATGCGGAACATCGGCCCCACCGTCGTGCCAGCGCACGATCTCCTCATAAATGCGGCCTTCCAGATCTGAAAGCCAGCGCACAAGAACGTCGTCACCGATCGTGTGCGGCTTAATATCCGCGATATACGACAAAACATCCTGAATAGTCATTTACAGAACCCTCCTTTTCGGGTATCTTTAAGGAAAGAAAGGACGTGTCACTATGAAAAACAGAAAATCGATCATCGAGTGTGCCGCGCTGTGCTTGATCGCCGTCACAATCATCATGTGCGCCTATGCCGCGCAGTGGCGTCGCGCCGACGAGCGGAACGTCACGGTAACCACATATCCGTGCTACATCACGGCGACGGGGGAGTGCTATCACACGAAAAAGTGTCGGTATGCCAACAAGGATATGGAGACCACCGTCTACGAAGCAGAAGCGGACGGCTACCGAGCATGCAGCATTTGCGGCGGAGCGCTCAAAGGATGGAAAAATGAAGTCGACATTACATTCCACGATCCGAGCGCGAAGTATCCCTCCGTCGGCTGGTACATCGTCGCGTCGATTGCGGCCAGCGCGGGAATCATCGTTTTATTCAAGAAGCGCGCGGGAGTCGAACCCGCGTAATTTCCCTTCGCTTCACAAAAATGGGGCAGATGGTAAAACCGTCTGCCCCTTATGTTTTAGTTGGAGGAATGCTCCGCGATCCAGTCCATAGTGCGCTGATCCTGCGCAATAGACTGATTGACCACGTCGGCGACGTAGTCGGGAACGCTCACGGGAACACCGCGTTTAATCAGAAAACGTTCGCCCGCAACGCCGACGAACAAATCGGCCTGATTCTTGCTCATACGCGGCACAAGAATCGTCTCAAATTTCGGAGTTTCTTTCTTTGCGGCCATGATCTTTCATCCTCCTTAGTTGGACTTGGCATACATGCCGGTATCAGAGCAATGCTCGATACGGATCATGTACTCTTCGCTCAGACGTTCCGCCGTCTTGATCGCTTTCCAGCCGGTGGACGAGCGCTGATTAAGCGGGTCGTCGCCATAGCCGAGCTGTTTAACGATGTGCTGAAGGCCGCCGCCGGACACCTCGGTCACGCCGTAGGCTTCCGCGCCGACGATGAGCGTGCAGAACACGGACGCGCCGGAGGGAGTAGCGCCTGCGCCGTAGATCGCATCGCCAGCCGCCGCAGCGGTAATCGCGGTGCCAATCGTGATCTTGCTGCCGCCGCCGGAATTGGCCTCGATCTTGGTGATCGTGTTGGCAACGCCGCCGATATAAATGGGGATTGCCTTTGCGGGAGTAACGGCAGTCAGCGTCTCATTGACGACAACACTCGTAGAAGACGAAGAGATCGCGGTCTTGACGGTCAGCTTATTGATGCCGTCGCCGATCACACCGGCGCCGATGATCTTCGCCTCGGTCGTCTCGACGAAGCGGACGCCGCCGATCTTGCCGATCTCGCCGTTGTACATGTCTTCCGCCGTGGTGTACTTGTGCCAATCCTGCCACTTTTCGGAGCGCATCAGGTCAGCAGCGACATACGGATGAATGATGCCGACGTAGTCGCCGTTGATCGTGGGCGTGTTCATGGCGCGAAGCTCCGCAACAGCCTTGAGAACCGCGTCGATCGTCAGCAGGCAGTCGCCTTTGAGGTCGACACGACGCTTGATAGGCGTGGTAAGCGCGGCGGCGGAAGGCGCAAACTGAACGTTCGTGCCGCCCATCAGCACTTCGCGGGTGATCGTGTCGAGCGTGCGGCCGGCCTGCGCGCCGAGAATGCGCGTCGCCTGCTCCACGTTGCGGTCAATCGCGGTCAGATCAAGAATGTCGGAAATCTGAATCCAGTCGCCGTACTGATCGACCGTCGCAAGGATCGTGTCGACGTTCAGCTTGTTGCCCGCGGGGGTAACGCCTTCGGTCAGCGGCGTAAGAGCTTTGCCGAGCGCCGAATACTTGCGGAACTCGATCGTCTTGCCGCCGTTTTTGGGGATGGGGTACTTCGTGCCGAACTGATCGTGAACAAGGTTCGGCTCGGCAGAATCGAGAAGACGCTTCTCGTAGTAGGTTTTCATTTCCGCCGACAGGTCGTTGCCCGTGGCGTTCAGAAGCGTGGTCTGGGTATACTGGTCAAAAAGATGCAGATTCAGAATGGTTTCCATTCGCTTTTCTCCTTTCACGATAGCGTGACGCGCTCTCCTCTCATTACGCGCCGCGCGATTTCTTCGCGGTCTTTCCGCGTCATTTTGTTTACGTCTGTGGTCATGGATACCGGCGCACCATTGCCGGACACGCCGTTCTCCTGCGGCCGCATGCCGCGGCTGCGGATTCCGTTTACGGTCTTCTGGGCGATGACCTGCGCGGTCTTTGCCATTGCGCCGCCGATGATGTCGTCCTTATGGATGACCTCAAACGCCGTGCGAACGTCAACGCCGCGTTGCATGAGCTGTATCATGCGCTCGCCGGTCTCGCTTTGTAACTCCTGCTCGAGATCGAAGGACGGATAAAACTGCTTGCACTCCTCAGCTTCTTCCATCCACGCCTGAAAACGCTCGTTTGCACGCGCCTGCTGCTCCTGCGTCTCGCGCATCTGGCGAAGCTCAGCGTTTTCGCGCTCCAGTCGTGACATCTCCTTGTACTGCTCGACCGTCATGCCCGCATCCATCGCCGCCTGCTCGTAGAACGCGTTATCGTCCTCGATTGCCTTTGCCAGCGCGTCGGTATCACCGTCTTTGGTGCCGTATCGCTGCTGGAGCAAAGCAAGGGTCGGCGTGAGCTTGGCAAGTCTGTCGCTGTCAGCACGGAGCCTTTCCGTGTCGCGAAAGCGTCTGGAAAGCTGCTTCTCGACGCGCGCATCGTACAGATCCTTGTTCTGCGTGATGAAGTCGTCAAAAGCACGCTGACGCTCTTCCGCTTCCGCCGTCGTGACCGAAGGTTCTGCCGTCGGAGCGCCGCCGCCCGTCGCGGGCGCGCCTCCATCGCCGCCGGAACCACCGTCACCGTCGAATAAGTGCAAATTCAAAATTTTTTCCATGTCCTTCCTCCTGCGGTCTTTCCCGCGTGTCAAATCTGCGGTCTTTCCCGCGCGCCAATGGTCTTTCCCATCGTCTCTGCGGTCTTTCCCGCGCGTCAGCCCCGAAAATGGACAAAGAAAAAGCAGGATCATTTATCCTGCTCGTCTTCCCGCTTGATTGTCTTGATATGGATGCACTGCGGATACTGATGCTCCGCCAATCTCAATCCCGCCTCGAACATATCGAATCGGGCGTTGACCTTGTCGCTGTAGCCCGTATAGGCCGCGTGAAAGTCGCCGCTGCCCATCGTGCCGCCGGACGTGTACTCCGTATGCGACATGCAGCTCGCGTCGAGCGCGGCGCACAGCATGGATACTGCCGCACAGACGATATCATCGCCCTTGTCGCTGTATCCCGCATGACCTTTGAGCGCCACGGACCGGAGCTTCGCGCGGCGCATGATGATGCACTCAATCATATTTCACATCACCACCTTTACTGCGGCATGGCGCTTGACGCCGCCTTTGTGCGCGCGCCTGCTGCCGAAAGTCGCTGCGTTTTCGCCGTTGCATCGCCGAGCGCGTCCGTCTCCGACGTATCGGATGCCGTACCGAGTGCGGCGCTTTCCTGCGTTCCCTGCTGCTCCGCCTGTAAGCCGAACGCCTGCGCCATAGACGCTCCGATTGTCGTGCCGTTCTGCGTATCGAGGATCGTCGCCATTTGCATCATCTGCTGTTGGAGCTGCTGCACCATCTGCAACAGCGTCCCGTTTTGGCTGATTCTCTCGCGTACCTTCTCGATGCCCTCAAAATCCATCATTTCCAGTGCCGCAAGGCTCTGATCGGCGTTCTGTGGCAGGAAGAAGCCCATCGAATACAGCTCCTTCGCGCGCTCGTTTTGCGCCGCCGTGGAGAACGGGGAACTTTTCTGCGCGACGACGCGCACGTCGAAGACAGGCAAGCGATTGCCCAGGTCAAGCCCGAAATCGTTGCCCTGCGCCTGCGGCGCGATATCCGCGTTGGAAAACTGCGTGAATGACGTAGAACCGTCATTGCCGGTAATGCGGAAATATCGCGGCTCGTCGTAGAACTGGCGCATCAGCTCGATGCACATGACGTTGATCCGCGAAAAAGCGCGGTATGCGCTCTTAATCATGTCGCGAGACAGCTTGCTGCCAGCTTCCTGCAATGCCGCGATTGCGCTTGCCGCCGTGACGCCGCCGGACGTGCTGCCCTGCGAGAAGTCGCGGTTGCCGCTCGTCTCCTTAAGCTCGTCGATCTTCTGCGCGCGGACGTTGAGCGCTGCCGCCGGAAGCGACGGAACTTGAATCTGCATGATCGCCTCGTTGGGATTTCCCGCACCCGTGAAACTGACGAAGTCCTTATTCCAGTCCGCGAACTCATCCTCGTTGACCATGCCGTTGCGCTGCACGAAGAAGCGCGGACGCGCACCCATCACGGCGTTTTTGAGGATCGCCTGATCGAGACGATCAATGTACTGCTGCGGCGACTTGCACACGTCGATGTAGCCAAAGCCAACCGGCGTACCCGCCTCGGGAAAGAGCGTGTCGAAGACAAACGGATACTTGCCGTGGTCGTAAAAGCCTCTGTCCGCGTACTGCGGGTCATTTTCCGACGCGTAAAGCACCGTGCCGTTTGCAAATTTACAGTAGTGCAGGCGTGTCTGGCCGTTTTCGTCCTGCCGCTTGTAGTACCAGTCGATTACCAGCGTCTTTTTGGTCGTGTCCACGGTATCATCAAGCACATACTCAGCCACATTAAACGGCATACCGCCTACATCGCCGCGTATCTGCGGCCAGCGCTGCGAAACGATTTCGTTGTCCACCAGCTCGACGTGGAAGATGTTGCGGCTGTCCTGCATATCGCGGATGCCCGGCTCCCAAAAAAGATTGAGCATATCCACGGGACGTATGGCGATGTCGCCGAGGCCGCCGAGCTTGGTCGTGTCCCAAAAGATACCATATACGCCCGTGCCGGACTTGAGCTTGTACCACCATGTATCGCTGTAGCACTGCTCAAAGTCGTTTTGCTCCAGCACGACGGGCAGCACGTCGGAAAGCGTCTGTGCCGCCTGCGTGTCGCTCTCTTCCCGCGGCAGGACAACGGGTTCGGGATAATTGTCCATCGCGTCGGCGTGCTTGTTGGCGATCGCGTTAAAGAGCCATGCCGACGCCGTCTCCGGCTCGTGCTGCTCCCTGCCGCGCAAACTCTCCCAGTGGCGCAAGCGATACCACTGCTCGTTATCCACAATGCGCCGCTCCAACGACGCTTTGCTGCGCTTATACTCCTGCAGGGTCTGCATCGCCTCTGCGATCTGCTCGTCGCCGATCACCTTGCGCCCAGTATCCTGCGTCATCGTGCCGCCGCGCACGTCCTCAAGCGTAGAGCCGCCTGCATCATCGACGCTCTGCGGCATAGTCCCAGCCGTGGGATCGCCCCTGCGGCGGGAGAAAAGCTGTCTAAATCGCTCCATCTCATCACCATCCTGTCACACGCGGCCTATGCGGCCTCAAGTCGAGAGGATCGTCCTGCATCACGATAGGCTCTTTGGGCTTGGGCGCTGCCATCGGGCATGCCATAAGCACATAGCGGCACTCGTCGTAGATGTGATCCTCTTGCGTCGTGTCGATATCCTCCACTCGACGCTCATCATATACCAGCGTCGGGATCGTCCGTATAAAGTGCTTGCAAGTGCTAAAGACTTGCAGCATCGGTCTGTCGTCGTCCCCAAAAGCCAGCCGATAGTGTAGCTGCATCTTGCCCGGTATCCGTTTGTTATCCCCCGGCGACCACACGACAAAGCTCGGCGGCTCTGCCATCATCGCCGCGATGCTCTCCCCGCGGCTCTCGTCCCATATGGACGGGTCGGCGATGCCGATGATGCGGCACCCGCGGAGGTTATCGTCCTCGTCCTCGATGCGCTTGATCTGCGCCGCGATCTCGTGCGGCTCCATCTTGACGCCAGCGTTGGGCGTGCCGGTGCAGCCGTAGTACTCCGCGATCCTATATATGCGTCCATCCTCGTCGACCGCATACCAGCCGACGGAAAACGGTCGCGCATAGCCGAAGTCGAAGCCGCGATAGCGCGGCCAGTGCTTAGGCACGCGGAAAGGATCGATGACGTGTGTGCCACGCCCGTCTGCATAGTGCGACGGGTCGTTGCGCCACTCGCGGAATACCTGGCCGGAAAAGCTGTCCCACGATCCGTACAGCAGCGCCATACGCTCCGCCTCGGGCAGCAGCGCAAGGTTGGCCGCGTACTCGGGGGAGGCGTCCAAAAGCGCGGCATTATCAAAGACGCTTGCCGGTATAAAGACGCGATCACGCACCATCTCATGGACACCGCCCTGCGCGTCGCGGTACTCCACACGCTCCCGCATCGGCGTCATCGGCGGTGCAGGATCGATGAAGCGGGACTTGACCCAGCCGTGTCCCACCCCGCCCGGGTTAGTAGCAGCCCTCATATACACCCGCGTCCCCGGTCCGCTCGGACGGTTGCGCGAAAACATATAGGAATACTCCTCATATGTAAAGTGCGTCAGCTCGTCAAAGCAGATCAGATCAAAGCGATGCCCTTGATACGCGATGCGGTCAGCGATGTGCTGCATCGAGCCAAAGCGGATCTGCGCGCCCGATGGGAAGCGCCATATATGCTGTCCGGCGTTGTAGCGCGCGCCCGGAAAAGCAGGCGCGTACAGCGCATACGAGCGATCAATCAGCTCTGCGAGCTGTGGATACGTCTTCCGCAGTATCAGCGCGCGGTAGTGGGGGATATGCACCTGCCTCAGCGCCTCGATGAGCAGCGCGTCGCTCTTGCCGCCGCCTGCCGCACCTCCATATAGCACCTCATACTCAGGGCGGCTCAAAAAAGCCGCCTGCTTGGGCTGCGGCGTCCATATAGTAGTAGACTGCTCGATCACAGCTCCACCACCCTGCTGTCATCTGTCTCCTCGGGCTGCACCGCCGGTATCTCGATCACTCCACCGCGCACCTGCGGGGCTGCATCAAGCTTGCTCACGCCCCACTTATCGATGACGATACCGATGGCCGTCGCGATCTGCACGAGCGTCGCCTTGGCGATCTTGTCGTCATCAGCAAGGGCCTTGAGCGCCTTGCCGATAAAAGCCTGCGCCTGCGCGCGCGACTGCTCGAGATACTCAGCCATCGTAGCCGCCTCGACATCCTTTTTGGCCTGCGCTGCGGCTACCAGCTCAGGTCGAGAGGCGAGGACGCGCGCCACGGTCTTACTGGAGATCCCAAAAGCCCGCGCGGTCTCTGCCTGGCTGCCGGATGCTACACGGTGTGCGACGATCGCCGCCTGTGTCGCCGGATCGATGACTTTGCCCTTGGGCATGACGCCTCACCTCCCTTTTTTTGAGCGCGGAAAAGGCGGCGCAGATGATCCCGCGTCGCCCTTGTCTCATGCTCGCATTGTATAAGGTAGCGACTGCCACGCACTGCCTTCTCAAAAAATTTTTTGGAAAAAAAAGAAAAAAGTGCATTTTGGTGCTTGACACGGTGCTACGCCTGTAGTATAGTACAGTCAAGGGGCAGGCAGAAGAGGAAAGCGAAAAGCCCCCCACAAAAAAGCAGGAGGCACACAAAAATGGCTACTATCAAAAAGATCACCACCGAGGACGTCATGACGGCTCTGCGCGAAAACGCCAGCGCGGAAAGCGAAGGCACTGACATCGTCTACTATCTCCACATCACCGAGGACGGCAAGATCGTGAGCTGCTGCCAAGACGCGGACGAGACCTTTTCCGTCTCCCGCGACCAGCGCGACTACTTTGGGGAGCACGACGCGGAGTATCCCGACGATTGGGGCGCGTGCTGTGCGGCGACCGAGGACGACCCCGACAGCGACTTCCGCGCGATCTGCGAGGATCTGACCGCGCAGGCCAACGCGTGGCTCGAGGAGGTGGATGCGGACGACAACGCGGACGACAACGCGGTCATCACGGAGGACATCATCGCACTGGCAAAAAATATCAGCAACGCGCTGCAGGGGTGGGCGCTGAATGACGGCAGGACGCTTTGTGAGGCGCTGGGCATGGGCGACGAGTGGGACGCGGCAGACGGCGATACCCTTGATGCCGTCGTCGAGAAGGCCGTCGAGATCGCGCTGAAGGACAGCAAGCCCGTCTATCTGAGCGTCGACAACGGCACGACCTACATCGCCGCGGACGAAGACGACGAGTTGCAGGCCGCCATCGACAAGGTCAGCTGGGGCGAGATCGTGTCCTTTATGGACGACGACGCACGCGAGCGGGCGCACTTCGATGTCGCACCCTGCACCGATCTGGAGTTCCTCAAGTACTACCTTGAGATCGCGCCGTATGATCTCGTGATCGGATAACCCATTTCCCATCGGCGGCTTCGGCCGCCTTTTCCCATACTTTTTGGCGGTTTACAGAGGAGGAAGAAAGATGAAGCAGTATAAAAAGGACGTAGTCACCGCGCTGGAAAAAATGGCCGAAAGCGACCGAGAAATCCGCGTGAAGGACGCCGCTTTGAGCATCGGCATCACGCGGCTCAATGACGAGGAGGTTAAGCAGATCGTCAGCGCATTTTGCAAGCGCCACCCCTCTTTTAAGCCTTACATCATGATCAAAAATGCGAGGCGCCCCGACCTATGGTCGCACTGGGAAGACTGTGTGGTGTCCGAGCACGAGTACGACGACGGGACGGAGGAGGCCTATCAATGAAGATCCTATCGCCAAGCGAAGCCGGTGCGCGGCTTGTCGACTATCGCAAAAACGCCGACCTGTCTCGCGCGGCGCTTGCCGATGCCTCCGGCGTCAGCGTACGCACGCTCCAAAGCTACGAGCAGGGCGCTCGTCCTCTTTCCAGCGCACGCGGCGACATCCTGCTTCGCATTTCCAGTGCCCTCGGCTGCACGGTCGAGGATCTGATTGGTTGACAACGCCTAAAATCACAAAAAAAGAAAAAGCGCCTGGGATAATCCCGAGCGCTTTTCTTTTTGTTTCAATCCACGGGGCCTTCGCCCCGACCTCTACCAACCGAGCTGTTAAGTTAATACTATCATTTTACAGCGCCGCAGTCAACACTTTTTTCAAGCCGTTTCAGAGCCCGCCGATGTACTTTAAAAGCGCCATCGATGGAGTATCCCGCCTGCATCGCCAGCCGTTGCCATCCGTAGAATGGAGCCAGATACCGCGCCGTGATGACCTTCGCTTCCGCTTCAGGGAGCGTTGCAATCCACGCATCAATCTCGATCAGCTTTTGCTCGTACTCCAACACAGCATCCAGCCTTTTCCGCTGCATGTCGTCCAGTTTCGCGACATAGTCCGCGATCTTATCGCTTTTCGGCGTCCCGCCGCTTCCTCCGGCGGCGGAAAGGTGTGGCGTGACCGATTCTACCGCCGAGCGGAGCCGTTGGAGCGATTCTTCGCACTGCTCCACTCTGATCTTGAGCGTGCGCGCCATCTTTAGATCTTCGACCGTTATCATTTACCGTCCTTTCCGCCTTCCCGCAGCATAAGATATTGACCCGCTTTACGGTTTTACTTCGATCGTCGGAAGGACTTCCGTGTGGAAATACCACTTGTAGTGATACGGATCCGTGTGAGTCCCCGTGATATCCTCCACTACATAGAGCGTGTAATCGTTCAGATAGACGTAGTTCTTTTTGTATTCACTGGGGCCGGTCTTAAACGTGATGACCAGCTCTTCGGTGCTGTTGTTATCCAGCGCCATATACCCTTCGGCTTCGAAGATGATTTTGTCCGTGCGCGCGTTGTACACCGTGATCCGGCGTTCACACTCAAAGTAGTCTGCCTGTTTGGATAGATTGTAGTTGACTTTTGCCGCTTCCCGGCATCCACATCCCACGAATGCCAGAGCGATAACGATTGCCGCGCATAGCGCCGCGATGATCTTTTTCATTTTTAGGCCTCCATTTCTCCGCCGCAGGCGGCATATCCCGCCAAATCGACCCAGTTGTCCATCTTAGCGCTGCCGCTCGCGATTCGCGCGATCTTCAAAAGCGCCATCATCGCCGCGACATCGCTCGGGCGAATCGTAATCGCGGCATCCAGTGCAACGCAACGACCGCGCATGTAAGATGTCCACATCTCAGAGATTCTCACAAAATTGTCCTCGGGCGACCCATAATCCTCTTCACGGTCTCCACACACGCACGCTTTTGCGAGCCCAAGCACTTCTTCACGCTTCATCATTTTTCTTTTCTCCTTTCTCCGTAGCTACAAAAGTCGTCGGGACGCGTCAGTTCTTGCCGATAGCAATCGCCATTCTTCCAGCTTTTGCAATCTTTGCACCGCACCACCTCGACCGCATCCACTGTGGGCGCGCACGCAAGCACGGTGAGCGCGAAATTGTAGTCCTGCGCGACGTTCTGTTTTCCCATCGCCGCGTATTTTTCCATAAGCGTTTCAAGCTTTTCGCCGAGCGCGTCCGCGTCAGTCAGTCGCATTTTCGTCCTCCTTTCTGTCGATTTCAATTATCGTCGCACCGTCGTCCAATGCGATGATTTCTTTTGTGTCCAAACTCCGAATGCCGATCATCATCTCCCCGCTGTTTTCGCTTTGCATGACGTAATTCAGCCAAACCGCGTTCGGCCTAAACCCGTCGGGAAATTCAAACGTGATTCGCCGCATCGTCATCACCTCCGTCCAAAAAATCTTTATCGATGCCGCGGCTGCAAAAGTCAGAACCATCCGTCAGCCATCCGCCGTATCTGCACCAGCTGCTGTCTGGATCAAACTTCTTGCAATCCTTGCACCTAACGACCTCAACGGCGTCGACAGTCGGCGCACCCTCAATCACGGTCAGCACGAAATTGTAGTCCTGCGCGACGTTCAGTTTTCCCGCCGCCGCGTATTTTTGTATAAACGCTTCGAGCTTTTTGCCGAGCGCGGTTGCATTAATCAGTCTGCACATCGTCATCACCTCCATTTTTCGTCAACCAATTCAAAAAACGTTCTCTATGCTTCCTGTACTCAAAGATAAGACTCTCGGCTTTACAGATACTACGAAAATTATCGCTAAAAGCCACCCATGCACAAGACGCCAACCATGCGCAAAACCCGGCAATGGCGATACACAAGAGAGTGCCGCCAATTCCACACACAATAACCCCAACAAAACGATAAACGTTTTCCATTATTCCTCGCCCTCCATCTTCCCTTGCTTTTTCTTCTCGGCATCACTCATCGAGCCGATCGCGTCGAGCCAGCCAGTCACATAGCCCAGCGTGATGCTTCCTTCCGTCACCGCATCGCTCAGCAAGTCCATCCCGGCGAAGTTGCCGAGCAGCGCGTCAAGCATATCCGCTTTTTCAATCAGCATTAGTCCTCATCCCTCCAACACGATTTTCGCCAGCTCGACCGCAGCGAGATACTCTTTCTCATACTTTGTGCCGCCGTGGGCTTTCTTCACTTGCTCGACAAACTCATCAAGTGACGAGAACCAGCATCCCGCGCGGACATACATTTCGCCGTCGCCGTCGCGGAAAAAGTATGCTTTTCTGCGTTTGCTGCCAATCCTGTCACATGCAAAATAAACACCGTTTTGCACTTTCCAGTTTTCAAAGCTGCACCCCTTTCCAAAATTACAGCACTCACCAAAGCTGCAACCCTTGCCGAAACTGCAACCCGCGCCGAAACTGCAACCCGCGCCGAAGCTGCACCAATCGTCGAAGCTACAACCATCGCCGAGGCTACAACCATTGCCGAAGCTACAACCATCTTCGAAGCTACAACCATCTTCGAAGCTGCAATCCGCACCGAAGCTGCACCAATCGCCGAAGCTGCACCCCTTGCCAAAGCTGCAACCCGCGCAGAAATCGCAACTCGCGCCGAAGTCGCAACGCTCGCCGAAGTCGCAACGCTCGCCGAAGGTGCGGATTTGAGAATAGTCGCCCGTCGGACAAATCAATCTCCCGCATTCGTCGCGCTCAAAATTTTCCATGTCCGATCTCGTATATTTTTTCATTCCTCGTCCCTCCAGCATCGATTTACGCTTTTGCGCATCCCCTCCACGGGCAGATCAGTGATAATCCGCCGTAGGTTGCAGTTGTACCAGTCGTCCCGATCACATAGCATGCACTTCTCACCGATCACCGCGTCTGCCAGCGCCGCAAGGTCTTCACGCGGCACGATCCATTGTCCGTCCACCGCCTTCCCGGCCTCGTTCATCACGACTTTGAGGTGGCTGATCCGCATCTGCGCGATCATCGTCTCCAACTGCTTCGTCGGCAGCGTGTCCAATAGGCTTTCCATCAGTTTGTTCAAGCGGGACGAGACCATCTTCAGATCCCGCCAGCCATTGGGGACGCGGCGGCTCATCCGCTCGAGCTTCGGCACACCGACCTTCTCGATCGCCTGCGCGGCGGCATACACGATCGTCAGCGCTTCCCGCGTGACGCTGTCAATCCTCTGTCTCTCCATCACAGCAGCCCCCTCGCGCTCGCTTCGCCATATGACATGCCGAGCGCCGCGCACTTTTTCGCGATCGCGCCCCACTTCGATCGCTCCTTGTCCGTCTTGATCGCGACCTCCTCGTATGTAGGGTTCACGCCGTCCACAAGCGGCGGCATTTTGTACGGCATCGAGGGCCCGAGCAGATCGTCTTTCTCGCGTGCATTTCGCACTCGCACGCCCTTCATTTTTCGCCACGCAGCCTGTCCGCACCGCACGCAGCAATATTTTTTCGAGCTGCCCGGCGCACAAGCAAAATTCTTCCCGCAATATGCGCATGTCCGCGTGATCTCTTTTTGCACCAGTATCACGCCATACGCCTTTTCACGCCGTCTGACACGATCAATCGTGTGCCGTGCGACCGTGGCAG
>ERZ1034928.199-NODE-199-length-37882-cov-6.428080_pt1 | contig 37882 bp, 33 predicted proteins | sample MGYA00520627_ERZ1034928 | MGnify/ENA primary metagenome ERZ1034928 (study PRJEB33766, sample SAMN09781755) | gut metagenome | biome: gut microbiome | host: Homo sapiens | place: Madagascar | study: EMG produced TPA metagenomics assembly of the PRJNA485056 data set...
CCTCGATTTTCTGCATCTCTGCATCGGTGAGAGTGACTTTCTCATCGGTTACCTCAAAATCATCCTTGCGGTCAAGGATGGTTTGGAGGTTGAGGAATTTCTTCTTCATTTCATTGATTTTGTTGTTATTCTTGAAGAACTCCTTGACACCGTCAATGACCTGTGTCATGAAACTCTTGGATGGGGCGGTCGTATCTGCGGTCGAAACGAGCGGAGGAAGTCCAAAGTCCTTGCAGAAGGAGTTGGTGAATCTCTTGACCATGTTGGTCTGACGCTGCTTGTCCTCGTCATCGAGGGAGCGCACCTCGTCTATCAAGCCGAAATCCAAGGCTTGCTGAGGTGTCATCCAACTCTCCTTTTGCATCTGAGCGAGAACGTCCTCCGAAGTCTTGCCCGACTTGCTGGCATAGACGGAGGCGATGACCTCGTCTATGGTGTCGAGGTCATCACGCTGCTTCTTCCACTGCTCAATGAGCCGATCAAGTTTCTCCTTGTTGGCAGACTCCCAGACGGTGACACCCGTCGATGCATTGTGGATGAGCATGGTGCTGCCGTCGCTCATGGTGACGTGCTGCGCCCCCATGCAGAGCACGGTGGCGATGGAAGCGGTCATACCCATGATGTGGACGTTGACGTGGCCATGATCCTTGATGAGCTGGTAGATGGTCAACCCCTCATCGACATATCCGCCCGGTGAGGAGACAGCAATGTTGACCTCCTCGTCGGCGTGTGCGTCAAGAAAGCTCTTGACATCCTTGGAGCGTGTTCCATAGGTGCCAGACCACCAGTCGTAGCCCTGTCCTATGGTGCCGCTAATCATCATACCGTATTTCATGCGCTTGTCTTTTTTGATGCAAAGGTAAACATGGCAATTGCCAAAATAAAATACGTAAGCTACTGAATCAGCGGTGCTTTTCGGGTGGCTGTCCATGACACGGCGACCTCATTCAAGGTGCTCGTGCCATAGGAATCAGGGTGAACCTCCGAGACCGTTGCAATAGGATAAGGTCGTGAAGGGATGCCCAAAAGACGCTTGCGACCATCGATGTCTGTCACCAGATAGGCATAGATGGTGTCCGTGTCAATGTCCTCCTCACATGTGCTATATGTGAGTTTGTGCGTATATGTGCGCACCTTGTCATCCACTTTTTCCGTAATTTCGAGCTTGGCAGGACGCTTGAAAGTGACTTTTTCCCAATCGAGGTTGTCGGGAAGAGAAAAAGTCTTGTTGCCCAGCAGTGCATCAAACGGCAAATTTTCGACAGGGATGCGCTGGATGTCGGTGATGAAGTTGAGATGTCTCATAATCTTGAATCTGTTCGGTGTTGTTCGCAACTGTTCGCAGTTGTTCGGGGTTGTTCAAAAAAGGGGTATATAGTAGATGAGATTTTTGCGTTAAATAATGTTTTTTCTGTTTCTCTCATTCGAGAAGAGATTGATGCCCTTCTCCTGATGCGCCTTTCGCATGCGATACCACTTCATGCGTATGGTCTCGGCATAGTCAATGTCGATGCCATGCGCCTGACACCAGGCACGGAAAGCGGACATCTTGGTGCAGGAGGTGTCACTGAGGTCTCCAAGATCTTGCCACATATTGATGCGAAAGAGGTCATCGAGGCTCTCGCAGAGCGCCTGCTTGCCATAGGACGTGAGAAAGTTGTAGGTCTCAGGGTTCTTGTATTTGCATGATGGAATGGAGATGGCGACAGCCTTGTCTGAAGGCTGTTCCGGGACATTATCGGATGGACGCTTGGTGGTCAGTCTCCTGATGACAGCATTCTCGCTGGAAGAGGCTGGAAAGACCACTGGGTCGCCGTAAGCGTGAGTGAGCCACTGCTTCATGTATGGCTCGACATCGAGGTAAATGACAAACTTGCTCATCGGTATTTGATTTAAATACCGCAAAGATAAGAAAAATAAACGAGAAAGCACCGCATTTGCGGTAATAATTATAACAAAGGTGGTACAAATAGGCGTTTTGAAGGGGAAAAACAATAAAAATATTTGGGACACCCAAAAATGGGCGTTTCAGTTGTGGCATTTGTGGCATTTTTAATAAGTGTCTGATTATCAGACATTATCTTATTTATATAAATGCCACATTATATAAATAAAATGCCACAATGCCACAACTCCCTCTTGACTGTCCTTGGCGTTGCCACAAAATGCCACAGAAATGCCACAATGCCACAACCTCTTAACTACTTGAAAATGAGCGATGCCACAAATGCCACAAATGCCACATCGAAAAAGGTGTACGTATGTATCTGTCACTTATTGACAAGAAAAAAGCCCCAGGGATGGACACTTCCATCCCCGAGGCCTCGGATATGATCTAAACAAATAACGCACTAAAATCCTAATGTGGGCACCCCTGCCTCCTCCAGCTCCCTGTCGGACATCTGATATGGGTTTTTCGGTGGCTTCTCCTCATCGCCGGTCTCCGTCTCGAAGTCGATGCCATACCTCTCGGCAACCATCTGATAATCGAAGCACAGCGGTCTGTCCTTATACCATAAGGTCTGGCGACCCACCATATTGCCGTTCTCGTCAAGTTTCTCAACTGTCTCGGGCAGTCCGTTAGGAGCGAACTTCTTGAAACGCTCCGCATTCTTGGCCGTGCCATAGAACTCCGGACCTATCTGAAGGTAATGAAGCAACGACTCCTTGGGGAGGAGATTGACATCCATGGAGCGACCGAGCTTGCGATAGATGGCCATGGTGATATCCTTGCGCACCATGAGAATGCTCTTAGGTTGTGACCAGTTGTCAATCTTTGCCTTATTGGTCGTCAAGCTGCCCACAAGCTTGATCTTGAAGTCCTGGTCCTTGCGCAGCTCTCCCATCTGGACGGCTGCGTTGATAATATTCCAGAAACCAGCCACCTCGTCTGTGGAGTTACACATGGAATTCTGTCTCTTGATGTCAGAGACAACCACCTTCAGTAATTCCTCATAGGTGAAGGGCAACGCCGCATAGTCCTTGATGGCGAGATATGCAGCCAAGAGGACGGTCCAGTTGGTCATGATGCGGTCGAGTATGTTGTCATCCTCCAAAGCATTCTCCAAGTCCTCTGCAGCTTTTTTCCAAGCCATGCCGAAGGCTGCCTGAAACTGCTCACGATGCTTGAGCAACTCGATGGTGATATGTGTGGCACCTATCTGTCTGAAACGCTCCAGCTCAGCAAAGTGCTGCTTCTCCTCACGTGTGTGCTCACCCTTGTCAAAGGTGAGGTAGATGATACGTGTGAAGAGGGCGATGTCAGCGGTCGGCATCTCCTGGCCTGTGAGGATGATGCCGGAATCGACCTTCGCCTGCACCAGTTTCTTGTCCTTGTCCATGTTCATCTTGGCACGTCCCACACCATTCCATAGGTCTTTGAGCCATTGCACCTTTCGGTTGTCGATGGCGTTCTGGTACTCATCAATATGTACCAAGGCGTCATTGACACTGCCCACATAGTCGGAGAGTGCCGGAAGGGACGCACTGTTGATGGATAGCGGCTCATACTTGGTCTCATACTTGTAAAAAAAGTTCATGAGGGTTGCGGCGAACTCGGTCTTACCGCATCCTTTGGGACCAAAAGCGTTGAGCAATGGGAAGGAGCGACTCTTGGTGATGACAATGTCACGGAAGAGCGTGGCGATGTAGAAGCACAAGCCCACCATGGCATTCTCGCCGAAGACCTGCACCACCTTGGTGAAAAAGTCTGCTTGCGAAGTCGGATGATCCATCATCTTCTCGTGGCGGAATTTCTTTTCATTGACATACAACTCCCTGCTGTCGATGTTGAGCTTGCTCATGGCAGGAAGATAGAACTTGCCAGCGGTCAAGCGTAAGATGCCCATGTCATCGATGGGCATCCAGGAACCTTGCTCGATGGCTCCATTGCAAAATGCATAGAAGCCCTCACGCTGCCATCCGAGCTGCTTGATAGGGTCTGCGGTCTCCGTCACACGTCCGAGATAGCCCAACAATTTGATGAGCTGCTCATCCTTGGCCATCCAGATGTAGTCGCCCATGCCGAAAAGACGCTTGCGCAGGGAACTGCTGGATGTGATCTCCTCCATATTCAACTCAATGAGACGTGGTGCCGTCTCTGGGTTGTTGTTCTTGATCTCGAAAAGTCTGACTGGGTTGAAGTCATCACGTATATGGAAGAGCGGCTTCAGTTTAAAGTTGCTCCACTGAATCTCGTCACCGTCCTTGTTGGTGCCGAAGTATGAGTTGTCGTGCTCGACGAAGCCAAACTCATGGAGCATGCGGAGGTCGCCCTTGCGCTCCTTCTCCTGCTTTTCGGCTGCGGCTGCCGTCTTGGAACGCTTGAGCGCATCCTTCCACTCACGGTTATGCTTGTAGATGGAACATAGGGACGAGAGATAGCTGCTCTGCGTGTCCTCGTCACGAATGAGCATCAGCAGGGAGCAGATGTCTCCGATGGCTGCCAGGCGGTCTTCAGTGGTGAACTCCTCGATGTCCTCGGGCGTTGGCCAATACTTGCGCTTGCAATACCAGAAGATGAACTCCTCCTCACGCATCTGGGAGAACTTGCCCCTATCGACAATCCAAGAGTCGGGGTCTTCTTTCTTGGGCGCAGGATAATCAACAGGAATCTCACGGACATTGACGGTGAAGCCGGCTTGCAATGCCGCACGGCCATTCTCGAAGACGTTGACCGTGCCTGCAGGCCACTTGTTGCCTGGTTTCAAGGTGTCGGCATCCGGTATGAATGTCACCTTGCGAGCCAACTTGAAGAGCTGCTTCAGCTGGTTAGGCGTCCATGCGCCTCCAAGACTCGCCACGGTGTTGAGGATGCCGATGCTCTGCAGCTTAACCACATCGGGACCGCCCTCCACCAGGTAGAACTTGTCCTGCAGACGTGCCTCCTTCTGTGCGAAGTTGATGCCGAAGACAGAGGTGTCCTTGTGATATACGAGGCTGTTCTTCAGATTGAGGTACTTGCAGATGTCCTTGTTGTCGGACATGGTGCGAGCCGTGAATCCTATGACACGGCTCATTTTGTCATAGATAGGTATGGTATATCTGTCACGGAGCATGGCATACTTGCCACGCTCACCCTCGCCGACAAGGCCAACCGCCTCCAAGTTGTCGAAGTCGAGTCCTTTGGTCTTCGCCCAAGCGAGGAATCCCTCCTTAGGCGCATATCCTATGCCGAATGTGTCTATGGCATCCTCACCCCAGCGTGCCTTGACCGCCTCTCTCGCCTTCTGCGCCCCGGCATTGCTCTCCCTTATGCAGTCTTGGAAATACGATTGAGCGTAAGAGAGGACGATGCGCAGCGCATCCGCCTCTTTCTGCTTCTCAATTTCCTCATTGCTTGGCTTGTAATCATCCTCTATGTCCTCATTGAGGTATTTCTTGGCAAGGTTGCGGCACGCAATCGGGAATGGTAGGTCATTCTCCAATTTGCGGTATAGGCTGATGACGTTACCACCAGAGTGGCAGCCGAAGCATCGCCACGTGTTGGTAGCGGTATCGACATAAAAGCTAGGACCGCTCTCCTTGTGGAACGGACAGCACGCCCAGTGCCTTGTGCGACTGCTCTTGGCGATGGTGATGCCACCATCCTTGGCGACCTCAAGGATGTCAACATCACTGATAATTCTATCTATTATTTCTTGTTTAATCATATCACGTTATTTTGTTGCGGCAAAATTAGCCCATATTCCCAACTATGAAAAATACTACACCAATCTGCGCATAATCTTGTCGATGTCCTGGTTGACAGCGTAGAGTGGAATCTTTCGGAAGGTCTGGCTCCGCTCTATCAAAAGGCACATCAAGGCATCCTTATATTTGCCCCCCCCGATTGTTCCATGCGCGCTTGATTTGGTCATCCGACCAAAAACGTATGCGGTAACGGTATGCTCTCATCTCTTAGGTCTTTTATAGTGTGTACACTTGCTATTGGCCATGAAGAACTCATAGTCGTGCTCATTCTCTATCTCCTTGTAAAGCTCACGGTGCGAAGTTGACCAGAACTTGCAGGTATTGCCTCTCGAAAAGGCACAAGTTTTGTGACACTCTATGAATGCGCCGACCTCAACTTTCTTTTTTCTTCCCATAATATTCACATTGATTGATAACCCTGTGCTCCACATAGATCTTCCTCTCGATGCACCAGGAGCCATTGATGCAATTTCTCTGGTATAGACAATCCTTGCATATCATAGATGGAGTTGATTGACAATCTTGATGATATCCCTTGACGAACTCAGACCAAGCCTCTTGGTCATATTGCGGAGCTGTGAGGTGACGGTGTGCGTTGACTTGCCGAGAATCTGAGCCACCTCCTTGGCGAGATAGCCCTTGGCAAAAACCCTTGCGACCTCTGTCTCCTTAGGGAAGAAGGGTGAGTGAACCTTCGGGTTGCAGACGATGTTCTCCTCCTTGCAGACTGACCTCAGTGGGCACTGCACTTTCTCGATGTTGAAATGTCCCTGGCTGATGTCATAGGTTAGTGTGTCGTTGGATCCAAAGTTGCAACGTATGAATCGCTCGGTTATTAGGAATCGATGGTAAAGGTGGTTTCTCTCACTTGCCTTGAACATCGTGAAGAGATAGGCGTAAGCCTCTGGGTAAACTTTCTCCATCAGCTTGGCCATCGTCTTGATGAGTTCAGGCTGTTGCATGTCGTATCTGATGATTCTTTGGTCTTGGCCATAGAAATAGACCTCTCCTTGAGGAGATACGAAAAATTCTATTTGTCTTGTCTCCATAAGCCTTGCTCTATTACTTGGTTAATGACTACGGCATCGCGAGGGTTGAACTCCTTGCTGCCATTCAGTTTGCTGAACAATGTCGAGTATCCAAAATCAAATTCCTTTATGAGAAATTTGATGAACTGTCCCTTCTCTGCTCTAGACAAGGACTTGTAGTAATCACTAATCGTGACTTGGTCATTTTTTGCCATAATTTCTTGCATAATTCAAAATTAATTCTTAAATTTGTTGCCAAAATTAGAATAAAAATTTGAAAATACCGCATTTGCGGTGTTTAAATAGATTATTTTGCGGTATGTTTAACGTTCAATAACGGAATATGGGCTATGTTTAACGGTAATTTAGTGAAAATGCTCATCAAGGAGCAGGGCAAGACTGTAGGATCTATGGTCGCTTTTGTGTTCGGTCCGACCTCCCATCTTAACTTGAGCTATTTTAAGGATCGAACCTACATTGACTCCCGGTATCTTGAAAAGTTATCGGAGTTTTTCAACGTGCCCCTTGGGGACTTCTTCTTGACGAATGAGGAATTTGAAAACCGGAACTCCAAGACGAACGTCCACCACATCAACAACTCGACTGTCAATATCAACTCCAGCCCTGATGTTATGATGGGTGTCATCGACAATCAAAAGAAGATGCTGGAGCAGCAGGCTGACCAAATCGCATGGTTGCGTCAGCAATTTGAGAAAATGACTGCAAATGTTGCGAAATAGTCTCTAAAAATCTCTCATCTTATTCCTTAAAATCCACTCAACATGGTGTCTTCCATCATGTTGAATGGAGCAAAATTAGGTTTTATCACAGCAAAAATATACATAATTATGATTAAAGGTCTATTGATATTCAATGAAATACAACAAAAAATCGAGAAAACTGTATTCCAGTAATCCCGACTATTTTCTATTTAAACGGCTGACTATCAAAAATATTGCCCTTGTCGGGGGTGTTTTGGTCGGTACGAAATCGGAAAAGTTTTTTAGTTAAATTGTCTCAATAGGCCGTATCTGAAAGAAATTAAAGGTATGGTTAAAAAAAATTATCCCCTTAGTTCAAACGAGGCCGCTTTTGACAGCATCATCAGCTGGCGACCTCCAGTTTTTCACCAGAAGTCGGAGTGCTATGTCTCCTTCTATGCCTTCGACCCAAACCGTGGCTGCCTTCGAAAAAAGAAGATCATGCTTGCCCACATCAAAGGCAAGAGAGCGCAGCGTGCCTACGCCGAGGGACTGATGCGCCGTCTCACAGACCAACTTATGAATGGTTGGAACCCATGGATCGAGAAAGACCGCCCATTGGAGTACACACCATGGAGCGATGTCATCCTCCAATACAAGGAGTACCTGACGAAGCTATGCAACGAGCATAACTTGCGAGAGGATAGCTATATTGATTATTCCAGCAGATTGCGCATCTTGGAGAAATGGCGTGAGAGCAAGCACATCGAGCTCAACTTCTCTTATCAATGGGACAAACTTGCGGTCAGCAAGTTCATGGACTATGTCTTCGTGGAGAGAAACACCAACGTATGCACCCGAAACAACTACCTCACGTGGCTCAGGACCTTCTCAGGCTATCTCCTCCAAAGAGGTTTCATCAGCACAGACCCGACTGCAGGCATTGCGAGAATCAAGAACAAAGGAAAGAAGAACCGTGATGTCATCCCCGATGATGTCATGGAGCAAATCAGAGACTACCTGCTGGAGCACAACAAGCACTACTTGCTTGCGTGCGAGATGTTGCACTACCTCTTCATTCGCCCAACGGAGCTTTCCTACTTGAAGATAGGTGACTTCAAAATCAAGTCGAAGACGGTGACCCTGCATGGCGAGCACACGAAAAACCGAAATGACGCTGTCGTCACCCTACCCTCCCACGTCATCAAGCTGATGCTGGAGTTGAACATTTTCTCTTATCCCAGCCAGTACTTCCTCTTCTCGAATGATTTCTGTCCTGGGGAGATGAGAAGAAGCGAAAAATGCTTCAGAGACTACTGGCATCTGCATCTGCGCAAAGACCTCGGCTTTGACCCTCACTACAAGTTTTATAGTCTGAAGGACACAGGGATCACCAACATGCTGCGTGCCAACACGGACGTGGTATCTGTCAGAGACCAGGCACGCCACTCCTCCATCCTCATCACGGACATATACACTCCGAAGGACATACAGAAGGCAAACGAACTCATCTTGAACTACAAGGGAATCTTGTAAAAACAGGGGCGGCAAGAAATTGTCGCCCCTTATATATATAATAATGTGTCAAGACATCATATAAAAATATCCCGTCTTGATTGGCTCTATGCCATCATCCTTGATCTCCACCTCAATTTTGGAGCAAACGAATCGTTTGCCATGGAAGACAAAAATCTTGGAAGGGTCTGGGATATCATCTGCGTGGAACTTGATTTCCATGCAGTCGTTGCTATCAATCACAACCTTGCCATGGAAGTCACGGATGCCATCCGTGGTATGCTGCACAAGGCTCAGACTCCATCCCTTTGTCTCTCCGAAGGTTTGTGCCAAATGCACATCGTCTGTAATGGGTATTGGCCAAGCCATGCAATTATCTCCAATGGCATCGTCACAGATGCAGCCTGACGGCAATGCCGTGGGCAGGTCTGAAGGCAAAGGCGGCACAGGATTGTGCAGCTTGTCTCCCAAGAAGTAAATGGGGAGGCATTGATTTTCATCCTCCTCGTCATCGAGGTTGGAATCATCCTCCATGGCATCCTCGACCGTCACATAGCTGTATCCATCATCGTCCGTAGCCTTCTCCTTTGCCTCCGCCTCCTTGTCATTGTTGACAGAGAGCATATATCGTGGTCTTATATCCTTGCTTCCACCCAATATCCCCAACATCCAGTTGGAGAGTATGGTGAAGTCAACATCCATGACAGACACTGAAGCTGGCGAGATGTTGAGCGTGATGCTATCATCGGAGTCTTGGTTTTGGATCAATGGCGAGAACTCGCCACAAGCCACCCAACTACCCTTGGTATCGTCACTCTCATCAGCCTTCCATATATAGTAATTTTGCAAGGTTCCATCAGCATACCGCCGTCTGACAATGGTGGTGCGTTTCTTCTTCAAATCCCATTTCTGTATATTTGGGTCGAGGTTAGGCTGCATCCCATCCAACTCATACACATCAAAGTATGAGAGGATTTTCTGCGGTATCACCTCTAAGCTGTCACGTGCAGCCGTATCGTCAAGGTTATACTCAACGTTGGACGTATCGAGAACATTGAGTGACCCGTCCTCGTCATAGTCAACACTGAACTCATCCAATGCCTCATACTCCACCACGTCACTGTCCAGAAACTCGGACGTATCGAGGATGCTGACCGTCTTCTTCGCCTCGTCAAACTTGATCTTGGCATTGAAGAGCTTGCGGAACTCCTCCAAGAATGTGTATGCCGTCCAATGCGGCAGCGCATGGCGGAACTCGGTGGATTTGTATGCGGATGCGATATACAGACAATTCCAAGGAGCCTTGGCGAAGTCATTTCTCTCCACCTTATAGCCCAGCTCCCACAGAATCAAGTGGAGGATGTATATCAAGTTGGGCTGCACCGCCAGGTTGTAGATGTATCGTGTGCCTCTCTTGCCAAACAACATATTGGCTGTGATGTCATTGGTCTCGTCACGAATAGGTGTATAGACGTATTGCCCCTCCACCCCTATCACTGGTCCAAAAGACAATGACTGAAAGAAATTGTATGTCGTCAACTTGGCGAAGATGCCAGCTATGGCGGTCTCGTCATCCACTTTCAGCAGCATGTCGGTACCCAGTCCGAAGCCATGCACAGCACCTCCCAAGTCCATCTCATCAACGAAAAGTTTGTCAAACTTGGCATTGTACTTGATTCTGGACTTGCCACCCAGAAGCTGTAGCTTGACCTCGTTCTGGTTGATGGAGAGCACTGTGCCGACACCGCTCATGACGAGCAAGCCATTGCAGTATAGCTTGCAGTCATCGTACTTGGCAAGGCGGCTTTTCTTGACCTCAAAGCGAGAGACATTCTTGAAAATCTCACGGTTCTCAAGAATGCTCATCGGGAATGTGATATCGTAGGTGTATTCGCCATCATCGGTGACATACTGGTTGGCGTATGTCACCTTGATGGACGATGTGGAAATGGGATAGGCCTTGCGACCATTGATGATGCATGTAATCATATTACTTGTTACTTAGTATCTTGTCATAATCTTTGAGTTTCTTATGCAAGCCATTGCGTCCGGCAATAGGCAGCTCTATCTCGATGCCATCATCCAGCGTCTGGTTGAGACGGTTGACGGCATCGTTGACGCCATCGAGGGACTGTCTGACCTCAGAATTGTCATTGCTGACATTGACGATAGGCGTGACCACTGCGCTGCCGCCTTGACCGAGCGCACGGCTGATGTCATCTGCGGTGAGCGAGCCAACGGTGTTGGAACGCTGCGCACGGTCTATAAGGTCGAAGGCTGGACGGATGGATGAGTTGTTGACCGCCTGATGGTTGGCGACAAACTCACCCTCGTGGACGACACCAGCCTCACGGCGGTACTGGCTTCCACCTGTATAACCACCCGAATAGTACCCTGCCGCTTCTGCTTGGTGCTGCTTCTTGATGGTTGCTATCTGGAGCATACCAGCTGCCGTGGCAAGACCTGCGGCTATAGGAGCCATGATCCAACCTGTGACAGGTATGGATGCAGCGGATGAATAGGCATTGATGGCTGCCATCGCCGTGGAAGCGATAGCCTGTGCTATCTCAATCTTCATCGCCTTCTTGTTGGCCTTGGACTTGGCTTCCGCCAACTCTTTGTCACGTTTCTCCTCCAACTTTTTCTTTTTCTTGGAGTTGTTGCCAGCCGCCTCAATCTGCTTCTCATAGTTTTTGCTGATGCGTGCTTGCTCCAAGTCTGAGCAAGCCTGAGCGTATGAGGACGCAGCGGAGAGGATGTTGTTTATGCCATTGTAGGCGACGGATGTCTGCTGCACCATGTTATTGAGGAAGTCCGCCGTGACTTGCGCCTTGGCTTGCATGTAGGCGGCATGGTTCTGCTCGTCGTTGCCATACAGTTCCTTGAGCTTCTCCATGGTGTTGGTGTAGTTCTGTATCTGAGAGGTGAAGTAGCTACCGATGCCCCCACCCGTCTGCTGTGCATCGCCAGCAGCAGCCCTTGCACCGTTGACCATCTCTGATGTCTTGGCATCAATCTTGACTTGCGTGGAGCCTGCACCGTGGTCTTGCGCCTCCAGCTGGTTGCGCTGTGCCACAAACTGGCGAGTCAGTTGCAAGCGCATCTGGTCATACTCCTCCTGCTTGATAAGACCTTTCTTGTAGATGGCCTCCAAGCCATTGAGGTACATTTGCTGCTCGGCATCGATGTCTTGCTTGCCAAACTGCTGACGGAGTGATTTCACCATGTCAAGATATGCCTCCTGCTGCTGAAGTTGATGGTCAAGCGATGCTTGCTCCATCTCAGCCTTGATGTCAAGCCACTCCTCGCTACCCTCGTTGTAGAGTTTGAGACGTTTGCCCATGGCACTGACCTCGTTTTGATACAATGCCTCGTCAAGGGCGATATCGTTTTGGTAAATCGCTGAGTTTTTATCGTAATATTGAGCCTTGATGTTGGCTTCGTTGAGAAGTTTTTCACGCTCAATATCCTTTTCCTTCATCTTGATGATGGCTTCATCGTGCTTTTTGGAAGCATTGACCTTGTCATCAAGGAGCTGCTTGTACTCGTTGCTGTCCTCCCCATAGAGAGCCTTCATTTTCTCGATGCCTTCGAGTGTGATTTTCTCCCGGTCATCGATGAACTGCTGATAAGTCTTTTGGTTGTCAGCATAGGCCTGTACGTTTTCAGCCAACTCGGCATTTGTCTCAGCCTTGATGGTATCACGTTGTTTTTTCTGCTCCTTGCGTGCGGCAGCCTCACGCTTGCGAGCCTCTGCTGCGGCTTTTTTCTCAGCCTTTTCACGAGCCTTGCGCCCCTTCTCAGTCTCTTGATGCGTGCTGGAGCTACCTCCTCCACCATCATTGTCTTCCTTGATTTTCTTGACTTCTTGGTTTTGGATGTCTGCGCCGTATGCCTCTTTTATGGCATCTCTCTTCTTGTCAAGCGCTGCCAAATCCTCCTTGGTCTTGGCAAGATCAGCCTTGTGCTTGCTGCGAAGAGAAGCCGTTCCCATATCCATGGATTTACCCTCTCGTCCAGAGACATGCACCTCGGACTTCGCTTCCTCGGCATCTTTTTGTATTATTTTCTCCTGCTCCTGCTTTTGTATTTCCAAGTCGGCACGCTCCTTGCCTATCTCCTTCAACTTGTCTTTGGCACCTTGCACTTCGTATAAGTGAACCAATGACTTGATGTAGTCATCGAGTGCCTGCTTGTTTTCCTTATACTTGCCTGTGGTCTTGTCGATCTGTGCATTGTAGTTGGGGACAATTCTGTTAAGCTCATTGATGGCTGTATATCTGTCTTTAAGGGAGCGAGTTTCATCCATGGCAACTTTGCGGAGATTTTCGAGTTTGTTTTGCTCCTCGACAATCTGTTCCTGCGCCTCCTTGCGTATGTCATTGAGAGACTCCTGTGCCTTGGTTGCGGCATCAGTCTTGCGTGAGAGATCGATGATGACAGCCACCAAAGAGGCTGCGGCTGCTGCCACTGCCAAATAAGGATGTGCGACAAGAACTGCCCAGAGTCTCTTGGAACCTGCCACTACCACGTTGTTCCAAATGGAAATTGCCTTCAGCTTGACGATATGGGCAGTTTCTGCCACCGTCAACGCAATGATGGCTGTCGTCAGCACCAATATAGTTGTGCGGTACTTGATGACGAAGTCAATGAGACCCGACAAGACTCTGACAGTGACGCTTGCAGTAGAAACACACAGGCGAGCTGCAGGATAGAGTTTCTCGCCCAACTCTATGGACAAATCAAGGAATCTCTTCTTAGCCTTGTCAAGTTGCGCCTGCACGCTCTCATTCTGCGTGTTGAACTCATTGATGACGGAAGTGCCGTCCGCATAGGCTTGTGTCGCCAAGCCCTGTGCGGTCTTGATGTCATCGAGCTTGTCTGCCAAGACGGTGAGCACGCCAGTGGCACGTGAGCCGTCCATCTTCATCTCCTCGAACATAGGGGCGAGGTCTGCGAAGCCACCTTTGGCACGCATCGCCTGGAGGAACTGTAGCAAGGCGGTGTTGGCATCGGTCTTCAATGTCTTGGCAAACTCCTTGACGTTGAGACCAGCAATCTTGGCGAACTTGGCAGAGTCCTGGAACATCTTGGCCAACAAGTTCTGCACGGCGGTAGCAGCGGTCTCGTCCTGCTGCATATTCTGGTCAAGCACTGATGCGAGACCCATGATTTGTGCTTGCGTAAAGCCAGCCTGCTTGCCCACACCAGCCACACGTGCGGTGAAGTCAACGAGATAGCCTGCGGACGCGGAGGAGTTTTGCGCCAACTCGTTGACGGCGGAACCCGTGGCAAGCATTGCGCCACGCAAACCCTTGGTTTTGTCCTCACCGAACATCTGGGCGAGCTTTCCGATTTGTGAGACCGCCTTTTCGCCCAAGTCATCGCCCAAGGCGACATTGATTTTGTCGGCACCATCGACGAACTCCTCCACGGCAGCGGTCGATGTGATGCCCAAGCGACCTGCATCCTCTGCAAGTTGGTTGAGCTTTTGACGAGGCGTGCGTGTGTCTATACGCTTGAAGTCCTCGTTCATGCGCTCCACCTCGTCCGCCGCTTGACCTGTATATTTGCGGACGTTGGTCATCTCGTCATCCATCTTGGCATACTCCTCCACGCATTTCTTGACGGTGAAGGTGACACCAGAGATGGCGGCGACGAAGCCGAGAATGATGCCCTGCATCTTGTTGAACCAGTCGGCGATGCGACCTATCCAAGACTGTTGCGCCTGTCCCTCGGCACGCACAGCCTCCAACTCCATACGGAGTTTCTTGGCTTGCTGCTGCATCTGCTTGAATGCCTCCGAGCCTCTGTCCATGCCACGCATCTCCTGGTTGAGAATTTTTAGGGAGTATTCGAGGTCACGGACTGAGGACGTCTTCAGACTGCCCAAGGTGGCGTTGACCAAGTCCATCTGTCGCTTGGTCTCATGGATGTCCTTGTTGGCCTTGTCAATCTCCCTGTCATATTGTGACATAAGAGTGACCACTCTCTGCTCGGACTGACGGATGCGCTCCAGCTCAGCCTCGACCAACTTCAACTGTGCGGCACGACTGGCATACATGGTGGAGGAGGGGTCGAAGGAGTTCATCTGCGAGCGAAGTGTGCTCGCTGCGAAGTTAAGGTCATTGATGGAGGCGTGCTTTAGGTTGGACACGGTGGCTGTGAGGCGCGATGCCTCACGCTCTGTGTTGCGTGTCGAGTCCTTTAGCAAGTCCATCTGCGCCTTGACCTGCTCCAGCTGAGTCCCCAGCTTGCGCAGCTCCATGGCATCGGTAGTCGCCTTCATCTGGCCTTTCAGGTGTCGGACCGCCTTCTCCAGCTGACCGATGGAAGCGGAGGAAAGGTTGTTGAGCGTCTCCTTCACGCTCATAGTAGAGTTTTTGAATTGCTTCATCTCTCGCTCCGCAGCCTTTAGATCCTTGGCGAGGGATGCGCCTAAACGAGAATCGCCCGCCGAGAAGGCATCTTGCTTAGCCTTCTTGAGACGAGCGACTTTGTCCTCAAGCTCCTTGAGGCGGTTTTTCGCCTCCTCGGAGTTGAGCTTGACAATGGTGGTATATACCTCTTGACGAGCCATTATTGGTTGACTTGTATATAGCTATTATATAATAATGTGGAATGTGGGTTGAAGTTGATGACCTTGATGTCATAACTCTTGGTACCCCACCTCCACCACAGGAACTTGTGCTTGTATTGTCTCGCCACCAGGCATTGGAGGCTGTCCCTGGCCTTGTAGGTCAGCATGGAGTCAGCCGTGTCGAGCCTTAGCGAGAGCCATTCATCCTTATATGCGAAAACTGAATTTCGTCGGGTCGCCTTCACCGTGTCAGCGGTGACCATCGACATGCGATGGTCTGCGGCGACCTGGCTGAGCCTGAGGCTCATGTCCTGGAGTAACTTCCTGTCAGCAGCCAAGAGCTTGTATTCACTGCGATCCATCTGCATGACCTGCTGCGTGATGACGATGACGGAGTCACGGATGGTGTCACGCTCCGCTGGCGAGTACTTCAGCTGCAGCTCATGCAGCTGAAGCTGCATCGCCTCGCTCTCCTCACGCTGTCTTCGGTCGAAGATGAAAGTGGCGATGCCGATGAAGAGCAGCACCAGCAACAGGGGTGCTGCACCCTTGATCTTAGATAACCAACCCATAAGCCCCTACTTGATGTCAGCGTATTCGGTTATGGCATCGAAGCAAGGACACTCCTTGATGCGCTCCCATGGATCGACCACGCCGTTGTGGTTCTTGTCTGGCGAGATGTCACGATGTCCGAGAATCTTGGCATCAGGATAGCGGTGCTTCAGTTCGGTGAGCAACTCACGGAGGGTCTGCTTCTGTGCATCCGTGCGATTGTCAATAGGCTTGCCAGTGTTGCTGATGCCACCCATCCACGCCACGTTGATGGCGTATCCGTTGTAGCCCTTGACACCATTGGAAGGTTGCTCCTCGGTCATGAGCTGTGTCTTCTTGCCGTCCTCGGTGATGGCCCAGTGATAGCCCGGGTAGTGCCATCCCTTGCGTGTGAACTCCTTGAGCAGGGCATCGATGGTCCAAGACCGTCTGCTTGCCGTGCAATGAACAAAAATGTACTTAATCTTTCTCATTATCTTTGTGGTTTAGAAATTTGTTTTTGATATTCTCGAACTTGGCATCTATGGCGATGGCCACACCGAAGATGGAGCCAGCGTACATGAGAGACTGCGCAAAGTACCAGAGGACGTTGTCCGTGACATCGCCCCTCTGCGAGGTGAAGTAGCTGATGTAAACCAGCACGATAGCGAATGACAGCACGACAATGGCCGAGCCGTATTGAATCCATTCCTTAGTATTCTTCTGCATCTTATCTTTTTTGATGCAAAGATAAGATGACAAACGGGGATATAAAAATACGGCTTGACCCGTCAAAAGACCGATCAAGCCGCATGAATTGGCATATATTGTGGCAAAAAATGCTATTGGTATTGACTCCAGTCGATGGCATCCTTCTTGGCCCATCCCTCCTGTATGGCGGTGTCGATGTGCCTCTGGATGGACAGATAAAACGCCTTGAAATCCTGGAGCGAGGAGAACTCCCTATAGGAAGGCTCGTCCTCAGAACCGAGTTTGACCTTGTAGGGCAGGTTCTCGCCCTGCGTCTGCACGGCCAGGTCATAAGCCGCCTTGTAGTTGGCCTGGTTCTCTGCAGAGAGCCACACCATCTGATTTTGGTAAGTGAGCCCGGACAGAATTTTCTGGTCTGTCTGCTCATTGATATACTCCGTGATGATGGCCTTGACCTGCTGGAGGGTAGGCTTTGCGTAAAGCTGGTGCTCCATGTAGTCAGCCGTGCCGTCATCCTTGGTCTGCACATCGAATCTGATGCGCCAGTAGTCTCTGACGGGATTTGTGCACTCCAGGAGCTTCACGTCAGGGCTACCATTGACTTTTTCCATTATGTGAAAACATATTTTGTTTTACCATTGCCGAATGCGACCGCCTTGATAGTGGTCTCAAACGGCAGCCCATCGTCGATTTCGGCGATCTGGGCAAGCACATTCTTCATTTCTGCGGAATTGGTGATGAATTTCTTCATTTGCCCCCCCATCTCGATTGATACGACACATCGTCCCTCTCCCTCCTTGGTCTTGACATCCAGCTGGAAGTCGTGGACGATGATGTTGAGGTTGACCAACTCACGTATGGAGATGGTGTCACCGGGAAAGTACTTCTGACCATTCTCCGGCTTGTAAGTTACATTGAGTTCCTTGAAAGATTTCATATTCTTTTCTCCTATTAGCTTATTGTTAAGATGATTGCAATCAGCGTGCTTGGTCATCGCCCAGAAGGAAGCCATCAGCTCATGCCTTCTCTTGCGTGACTTGACCTCCTTGATCTTGGCTGCGAACTTCTTCTTGATGCGCTTGCGCAGTCTCACGTGGTCGGGGTAGATGACATATCCCACGAAGTCGATGCCCTCGGTGACCGGATAGATGCGCTCATTGCGCTTGACCTGGAAGCCTATGTCCTCCAGCATCTCGTGGATGGCATCACGGATGACCCAAAGTTCTGCCTTGGTCTCGGCGAGCACCAATCCATCGTCACAATAGCGGAAGAAATGCCTCACGCCCATGCCGTCCTTCAGAGGATGGTCGAGGTGTATGGACAATATCAAGTTGCCGGTAGCTTGCGATGGGCGAAGTCCGAAGCTGATGCCCTGGGGCAGCAGCTCTATGAGGTTGCCCAGAATTTGGAGCAAGGTCTTGTCCTTGAAGACGTGTGCGTATGCGTCCTTGGCAAGCTGGTGGTCCACGTTGTCGTAGAAGTGGACGATGTCGAACTGATAGGCGTATCTCAGATGCGGATTGTCGTGGAGGGCTTCACGGACTTGGCTCATCAAGTCGTGCGTGCCCCTGCCCACGATGCTTGCGCCCGTGGTGCGTATGAAGCGTCTGTGCAAGTGCCTGTCAACGACACGCATGATGGCGTGGCACCCGATGCGCCTCTCCATGGGGACAATCTGCAGGATGCGGTGCTTGCCGTACTCATAGATCTCTCGCTCCCGGTACTCTGTGACCTTGAACGAGCCATCGGCTATCTCACGCTGGAGGTTTGCTATGACCTCCTCACGTCGAGCCAGCAGCTCACGCCCCTCACGGCACGTCTTACGGACTGTGCCACGTAAGACCTGGTCGAACGACTCGGACATGTTACCGTGGTCGATGATCTCTGGTATGATGTTGCCGTCTCTCTTCATAGCCTTCCTTGATGGGGTCTGACTTCTTCGAGTCCGATGGGACCTACCAAACTCTACCCACTCCTTGATTTTTCACTCCATGAGTGCGGCGCATCTCCCTCGGTCACTGCGATGCCGACACGTCGGCGGTGCCGTAGAACCGATGAAACAGTAGTCTAGACGCGACCCGAGGGCCGCATACGAATACGATGCGTCGTAAACCGCATACGTGGACGAAACACCGCCAATCGGATACGCATAGTAGTAGCCCCGATACAGCACACGGTCTTGGGAGACTCTGCCTTGATGCTGCAAAGATAGCTCATTTTTTTCAAATATATGCGAAAAACAAAAAAAATCGACCGCCAAAGGCGGTATTTGTGCATACTCGCCATCGGCAAGTCGATTTCGATATCATCGCCTTACGCTTTTACGCCACCTCGACTGTCGCCTTGTATCTCGCTACGCTCGACGCTTTGACGATCTTGCCGCGGAAGGCTAGACGCGACCCGAGGGCCGCATACGAATACGACGCGCCGTAAACCGCATACGTGGACGAAACACCGCCAATCGGATACGCATAGTAGTAGCCCCGATACAGCACACGGTTGGCACTGCTTTGTATCCAGTGATAGTCGCCGTAATAGGTCGTAGCGGAGCCACCGCCCAAACCTGTGGCGATGACATCACCAAACCTGCCGTGATAGACGGCGGTCACCCAGATGCCGCTGTAGGAGGAGACCTTGATGTACCTGTAGGTGCTCTCATCGATGAAGATGCGCAGCATGTACTGGTGTGCGCTGTCGTTAGGCATGTCGCATCCATCGACGCACTCGGTCTTATGACCATAGATATCCTCATAACCGAGGCAGCAAGTGCAGTTGACCTGCTTGACTGTGGCGTTGCCGCTCTCCTCATCACCATCCACGTACCAGGCATACTGGTGGACACCGCCATTGACCATGCTGTTGGTGACGGATGCGTTGATGGCCTTGGCGGCGACATAGCCAACGGTGTCGGTCATGCCACGGCTCATGGTCTCACCCGTGGTGCGCACGTTGGAGTGCGAGCCAGCCCCGCACTGCTCCTGGCTGTTGAGACGGCCATACTTCATATAGAAGAGGTTGGCGATCTCGCTGTGCATGCCGAAGTCTATCTGCTGCATGCCCCTCAGTGCGGAATAATAGTGGAAGTCGCTCCACGGCATGTTGGCTGTGGAGGAGCCTCCCGTGACGCAGGCACGGAGCTTGTCGCCCACGACCGTGCTCTTGACGGCGGCGCAGAGGTATTCGTCCACCTCGACCCAGTCAGGCTCCATGTCCTCTATCTTGTCGGAGTTGCTGAGCACCACCTTGTCGCCCGGTGTCTTCGACCACGTGGTGGCACAGAGACTGACGGCTCCATCCGGTATGTCGGTGATGATGTACTGCCCCTTCTCGAAGGTGAGGTTGATGGTCGGCACGAGCACGTTGCCGATGATGCTGCCGTCCTCGGCGAGGAAGATGGAGCAGAGCATGTTGGAGCCAGGGGCTGCAGGGAAGCGCACCCTCTTGTAGCCTGCCACGTCAAACTTGATGACCGCATAGTTGGCATCCGCCGCATAGGACTCGCTGAGGGTCGGCTTGTTGGCGACGAGCTTGAAGCCGTCACGCCAGCCGCCCTTGGTGAGCTTGATGTCGTCGATGGACATCTGCACGGTGTCCCTTGACACGCTCGGTGTCGTGGCATTGGTGCTGAAGCAGTAATAGTGCTTGCGGTTGAGATAGTCGTTGATGCCCTTGAAGAAATGGTGCGGCTCCAGCATCATGATGTCACCCTCGGTGCTGTCGAGCTTGGCGGCAGAGCAGTCACGCAACTGCTTGGCATCCGCATAGTAGTTGGAGTCCTCGTCGTGGAGCGGATAGTATGTCATCTCACCGTCGGGCTTGTTCATCACGGTGTCTATGCCAGCCATCTTGACGTTGACCTGCGTGGCCTTCCTGGTGACCTTGGCGAGGACACGATGACGCTTGGCGAGATATGCCTTGATGTGACCCGATGGCTGGTATGCGTTGCCATACTTGTATCCGGTCTCGTTGTCGAGGTTGCTGACGTGTGCGTCGTCAGGCACGGAGTCATCGAACTCTATCACGGTGTATGGTGGCTGCATGATGTTGAGCTCAGGGTAGTGCGCCTGGTATCTGGCGAACTCCTCGTCATCGATGTAGGACGTGAGCTGGTAGGAGCCCACGAGGCGGCAGGTGTCCACGTTGCCGCCGCCCTCATCGACACCGCCCATCTCCATGTACTGTCGGAGCAGCGAGCCATCGCCCTCCTCCTCGATGCCAGTGACACGGAGGTGCTTGACGTTGGGGCAGCGTGCCATCAGCTGTATCCAGTCGATGCCCGGGCAGCTGTCCACCACGAGGCGTGTGACGTTGTCCGTACCCTCCAGGGTGAGACCGCCCATCTGCAACCTTGGCAGGTATTCCAGGTCGAGCGTCTGCAACGAGGCAGGCAGCACCGCCTTGGAGAGCAGCGCCCCCTTGGCGAAGGTGGCACCCGTCAATGCGGTGTCGGAGGCAAGGAACGACTCCAGCTTGGTGTTCTTGGAGAGGTCCATGCTCGTGAGCTGCGGACTCTGGAGACCGCCCATGTTGATGGAGCGGAGGTTCTTGCACCCATCGACGATGATATTGTTGAGCGTGGTCTGTGTGCCGGCGCAGCTGATGTCGAGCGTGCGGAGAGCCGTGAGGTTGCTGAGGTTGAGCGTCTGCAGGATGGCGTGGCTGACATCGGTGAGGTCAAGCCCCATGATGCGTGACGCACCATATATGTATTGTGGGTCGTTGACGATGAGGTCGGTGTCGAGGGTGAGCTGCACCTGCGCTCCCTTGTCGAATGCGAGCACCGCACTTTGGTGTGGCGTGCCACTGGTGTAGCCGTAGCCGAAGTAGTAACGCTCCGACGAGGTGATCTTGATCTTGCGGTTGTCAGAGCCGAACTTGTAGCCGAAGTAACATCCGAAGCTGTCCTTGCGGTAGGTGCCGCAGACATACTGGCTGTCGAGGAGGGCGAAGCGGTTCTGTATGGTGAAGCAACGGTGGGCGTATCGGCTGCCCTGTAGGGCATAGAGATAGTCGTAGGTCGTCGTGCCCTGCGAGGTCTTGATGCCATCGACGAGCGGCGTGACATACTTGAAGATGCCATCCTTGTTGTAGATGCGCTCACACCAGTTGCCCATCTGTTCCTCGTTGAAGACCTTCAGCACGTATTCGAGCGACATGTTGCTGCGGATCTTGTCAGCCACCTCACGCAACTTGTCGGGGCAGGCACGCACCAGCTCCCAGAGGACGCTGTTGTGACCGGCGAAGGCATAGCTGCCGATGGAGTCGTCAAAGGTCTCGTGCGTGATGGTGTAGTCATACTTCAGCACGGAGTCGTTGCGCACGCCGAAGAGGGTATCCATGTCGTAAGGGATGAACATCCAGTGAAGACCATCCCACGTAACGAGCATCATGTTCTTGGCACGGCTATCGACACCCATGAAGTAGTCCGTGACGAGGTACCATGCGAACGGTGCGTCATTGAGGAAGTACTGGTCGTACTCCTGGAGGAACTTGGAAGGGTTGCCCTTGCAGGAGTATATCCACTGCCAGAGGCGCAGCACCGCCGCCTTGTCATCGGCATCGGCGGTGTCCCAGGTCATGTCAGCCTTGTAGCGGAACTCCAGGGCATCGTCGAAGCGTGTGAGGTCGCCCGTGCCGAAGAGGCAGATAGGCTCGGAGTTGTTGAGGAACTCCAGGCAGACGCACTTGTTGCGCTCGCCGTTCAGCGTGGCTGCGTCATTGAAGCCCTCTATGCCTTCGAAGCCATAGACGATGGCAGATCCGGACTTCTCGTTGTTGAAGTTGTACTTGCCGAGGTATGCGTTGGTACCGTCCCCATTCTGGTCATAGAAGCAGTCGATAGGGAAGCCATCGACACCTATGCGCACGTCGTACTCGCCCTTGTATGCCTGCTGTGGTGGGGTGAGCCATCCGCACTTCTTGAAGACATCGTTGACGATGCGCACCGCACCCGTGTTGTGGGTGGATGACGAGTCGGAGAAGTCCGCCTTGAGACAGAAGATGTCGATAGGCCTTGCACCCGGCTTGAAGGAGTAGAGGAAGCCCTCCTGCAGCACTCCGTCCACGAAGAGCTGCGTGCCATACTTCTCGCTTCGGCTCATGTAGATGCGATAGTTCTTGCGTGGGTATGTCGTGGAGGACGTGCCCTGGATGCGGAGGCCGCACTGCTTGATGACGAAGTCGTACTTCTTGCCGTATGGCGAGTAGAAGTAGATGTCAACCGGTATCTCGAACTTCTTGTTGTTGGTCTGGTTGAGGAGGTCGATGTCGCCCACGATGCGCATCACGCCCTTGCCCTTGGCACGCAGCTTGTCGATGTCCACGTCCGTGCCCTCGTCGTTCATCACGGCGTTGTTGGAGAAGAGCACCACCATCTCGTCAGATGTCTTGCGATCAACGATGTAGTTGGCCAGCTCCTCGTCATCGCTGACGGCACGATTGTAGATGCGGATGTTGCGAAGCTCCACGTCCGCATCATCGGAGAGGACACGGATGTCCACTGGCTCGGACTGCACCATGGAGTCGGACTGTGCGTAGCGCACGGCACCGGAGAGGATGCCGTTGACATACAGCTCCAGCAGTCGGTTGCCAGCCTTGGCGGACACCACGAACGCTATCTTGAGGTTCATGCCAGATGCGAACTTGGTGCTGACCTCCGTGCCCGATGCCGTGCGGATGCGAGCCTCCTGGGTGGTCATCTGGAATCCCACGCCGTCCTGCATGCAGTCGAGGATGATGCCGTCACGGTCGGTGACGTTGTCGCACATCAACTCCATCTCGAAGGTAGCCCCCATGGCGGTGGCATCCGTGGCGAACGGCTTGAAGCCTATGTCTATGGACGCACCGTTGGTAAGGCGCAGCGCATCGCCCGTCCAGCCGTTTGACGACCAGTCGAAGCCACTGAAGGCGGTGCTCACATCACCGCTCTCCCAGACGGCAGGGTTCGCCTCGCTGCTGGAACGCCCAGAGGCAGAGAGCTTCAGCAGCAAACCCGCCGTGGTCTCGGCGATATCGACTCCGCTCTTCTCCACCTCCACGAAGAAGCGGTAGCTTGTCGCACCGCACTGGAAGGTCATCTCCACCGTGCCCTCGTCGAGGAATCGGTTGGTGTAGGTCTGCATGGTGCGTGGCACGCTCACCGTCTGTGTCTTGATGCCGTCACGGAGGACGGACACCGTGGCTGGTGTCGTCGTAGGGTCATAGACCACGAAGTCGAATGACATCTGCTCATACTGCCCAGCCTTGACGGTTGGCGTGAGGTGGGTGTCGGTGAAGATGGTGCCATCATCGGAAATGATCTTGGAGCCGATGTACGGCGCATCCGTGCCACCGCACAGGATATCGAGGTAGATGCTCTCGGAGCGGAGCGTGAGTGTCGGGCTCGCCTCCATCTCAGCCACCATCTGCAGCGTGTGCCTTCCCTCGTCGAGACCGGTCATCGAGAGGTTGAAGCTGCCGTTGGTGGTGCCAGAACGTGTCACGGTCTGTGCGTTACGCTGCTTGCCGTCCACGTAGAGGGTGACCACCTTGTTGCCCGATCCGCTGACGGCGAACGGTATGGATATGGTGGCGTTGGCATCGTAGCCGCCCTCGGCGACGCAGTCGGCGATGTTGAAGGAGGATGACAGGGAGAGCGACACCGCCTTGACGGAGACGTATGCCTGCTTGGTCTGCCGCTTGCCCGTGGTCGGGTCCGTGGTGGAGGCGATGACGTAGATGTCGGTCGTGCCTATCTGCAGGTACTTGGTGAGGTCGAGCTGGTAGGATCCTGCGCTGACATCCTCGATGTTCTCGCTGTAGATGGTGGTCGCACCGAGCTTCATCTGTATCTGTATGGTCGCCTTCTGTCCGGTCGATTGCCCCTTCTCGTCACCACCGCTGTATTGATGGTCGTAGGTGTAGGTGAGCATGGCGTTGTCCCCTTTCTTGATGATGGCGTTATCCACGATGGCAGATATGAGCACCTTGGTGGTCATGGTCTCGCCTCCGCCGCCACCCGAACCCATCGGAAGGTCGAGCGTGGTGATCTCTCCGCCATTCTTGTTGCGGAGCGAGACATGGACGGACGTGCCGTCATCGCTGACCTCCACGTCGCTTGATGCAAGGGTGCTGCCCTCTATCTCGTTGAACTTGGAGGCGATGGCCTTGTTCTGCACGGCATTGGTGCTCTCCTGGTCAAGCGTCTCGTCCACCTCCACGGTAGGGATGGTGATGTCTATGTTGCCCGATGCGTCTGGTGTCTTGCGCTCTCCGTTGACGGTGACCTGCTTGACCGTGCCGGCACCGCCGAAGTCCTCCCACGATGCCGCAGACTCCCATGATGTGATGTCCGTGCCGACGAACTGCTTGGTGACCCACTTGCCCACGGCGGTCTCAAACGTGATGCAGAGACCCTTGGAGCGGTTCTTCTCCGGCACTGCGGCTATGGCGGCGTCGAGGGTGTAGAAGCCAGACTCCAGCGGCACCTGGTCCGTGACGTTGAAGGTGTTGCCGCCCTTGCCACCAGCCGATGACTTGATGTGCTCTTTCAGGTCATCGCTCAGCATGTCCTCCGATATGCCGCCCTGCTCCAAGGCGTTGAAATGCTCGGTGGTTTTCTGGGCGAGTGCGCTGATGTTGTCGGCGAGTGCCTTGTTGGTGCCCGTCTGCGATGAGATATGCTGCGAGAAGGTCTCATCGTTGGCACGCATCTCTGCCAAGCCCTCGGCGAGGGTCTTCTTGGTCTCTGGGTCGAGCACCGCCTTGGTGGATGTGGCAGGCAGGAACGCCTCGCCCTTGTTTTGCAGCATGCGCACCTTGGTGGCCACGAGCTGCGTGATCTCCGTGATAGGGTCTGACGGCGAGACGTATGCGGTCACGTCGATGGTACCGCCGACATTCCATTTCTCGGATGTCTTGGTCCAGGTGCCAGCGGTGGTACACTTATAGACCAGGGCGTTGGCAAGGTCGCCGACAAAGGCATAGTCGCCCTTGTCGGGGTTGGGATAGGTCGCCTTCAGCTCCGCCTCATTGGTGAAGAGGTACTTGCGCTTGTTGGTCTGCTCCAGCTCCGTGATGGCCGTGAGTATCAACCCGAAATTCTCGTTGACGGCATCGACCACCTTTCCGAAGGTCGTGCCAGAAGAGGGGACTTTATTCAATTCGTTCATTGTATGTGATATTTAATGTTATTACCAGTCGCGTGGACATTTGAACTGCACCCAGCAGCCCTTGTTGGCGTTGTCTGACGACACGAGGTTCTTGGTGAACACCAGGATCATCGCATCAGAGGCGGACTGTATGCAGAGAGTCGTGGCGTGTGCGCCTTGGTCGTGCAGGATGTACGGCGTGTGCTCCACACCATCCGCATCGGTGTACTTGCCCACCGTCACGTTGACGGAATTGTCCTTGGAACCTCCGTTGCCACGCTTGACGAAGAGCACATGCCCATCATCGTAGGGCTGCATGTCGGGAAGCTGGTATGTGCAGTCGGTATCTAGAAGGATGGCGACATTGGTCTCCAAGGATATGGGCGTGTTGCCCGATGCGCGCTTGGTGTAGATATCCGTCTTGAGCGCAAGCCCAGAGGTATAGCCGCCGCCAAAACTGAGCGCACAGGCTCCGCCCTTCTTATTGCGGACACTGAGTACCATGCCATATCTTGTCAAGATGTCATCCACGTAGTCGTAGAGACGTGCGAGGATGGCTGTGCCGAGCGTCTCCCACTGTCCAAGGATGGCTTGCCTGTCCTTGCCGTTGAAGACGATGTACTGGTCAGCGAGGGTCATCTTGCCCGACTTGCCGAGACCGATGTCCGTCTTGCCGTCGTCATCCTTGTTTTCCACGACAGCCGTGCCTATGCTGCCTTGGTTGATGTCGAAGCCGCCGATGGTTCCCTTGCTTGCCTCAATTTCCCCCTTGAGCTTGGCGTTGCCGTCCTCGTCGATGGAAAAGTTGCCATTGGGAGAGCGGACGGACTGGAGCACGCCGCCCTTGGCGTAGATGTAGCCATGGAGGATGATGTCGTTGAGGATGGCACGACCGCCGTGGGTGATGACGAAGGAGCACATCTCCTTCAGCTCCTCGTCAGTCGCCTGGTAGCTTGGGTCGTTGATGTACTTGCCGATGGTGTGGAATGCCTGCGAGAGGCTGCCGCCGCCCCAGATGAACGGTGAGTTCTTGGTGGCTGCATAGCCGCTCATGCCACCGGTCTCCCTGACCATCTTGCCGTCGCGGTATTGGCCGACACGGAGGTCCTGTGTCATCACAAGTCCTCCGTTGACGGTGGTCTTCGCCTCGGTGATGGCGGTGGAGAGGTAGCGGAACGCCTCGAAGTCTGCCAGCGACTTGTCGTTGTCATCGTAGGCGGCCGTCCACTGGATGGGCAGGTTGCCTTGGTTGAGCGTGATCTCCATCACGGTCGCCGTGGTGTCAAATATGCGAAAACGGAGGTCATCCGCATCGGTGCAGGTGAAGATGACCGAATATCTCTTGGTCTCATCGGTCAGCTCGATGGTCTCGCTGTAGCCTCCCACCGTGAAGTGGAGGACGGAGCCACGAGCCTTGAAGGCGAGGGTGTATTTCTCACCCGATATGAGGGAGGAGAGTTGCTGCGCCATGCCGCCGTCTGTGAGGGTGACGGCATGCCCCGACTCACTCTCCGAGGTCTCGATGAATTCGGCGTTTTCTGCCTCCCACCCCTTGGCGGAGTCGCTGAAAATGGTGGTTTCATCGGTAATGTCCATGTCGGCTTGCATCTCTCGGGAGGTGTAGTCGCCCGTGAAGCCCGAGTTGCGGAGGAGGTTGCCACTCTTGATGCCAAGGTTCTGCAGCTGCTCGATGGGCGTACCGTCAGGGAGCGTGGTGCCAGGCTCGAAGATGGCCTTGCCCTTGAAGGTGGCTGTCTTGGTGAGCGGATCGTAGGAAATGAAGTTGGACTGCTCACGGTCGCCCACGTAGTATGTGCCATAGATGCGAGAGTGGAACTGACCGCCCTCGAAGCCCTCGTCCTTGACCTCGCAGTCAGAGAGGGAGAAGGACGTGATGCCGGAGTAGTACTTGGTCGAAGGTGCGTCCTCGGCGGTGGCTGAGAGGATGATGGCTGACGTGCGGACTGGGTTGCCTGCCTCCAGGCATCCGAGCTGCACGATGTTGTCGCCAGTCTCTGGGATCCCCACGCCATCAAACTTGCCATCCTGGTTGGAGAGGATGATGTAGTCATCGCCCACGCCAGTCACCAGTCGCCAGTAGTACTTGGTCGATTGGTAGGACGAGGAGCCTGCGGAGATGCGGAAGGTCTGGCATCGTGCCTGGTCTCCCACGATGAACTCCTGGTATGTGGTGCGCTTGCCGTCGGTCTTCTCGAAGTAGCACTTGTAATAGGTCGGCGTGCCAGCTGTGATGACACGCCCACGGCTGTTGAGCCACTCCACCTTGGAGCATACCATGGCGGCTGCCGTCAGCGCCATCTCGCCACCCACGTGACGAAGTTCCTTGACGGAGATCTCTCGAAAGTAGGCTGCACGGCGTATGGTGATGAAGTCAAACTCGGCGGTCGATGTGCCGTCACTCGACACGGAGACAGCAGCACCCGAAGCCTCTGGCTTGTAGCTGCCGAATGTGGTCTTGGTGCCATTCTCGCCCAACTGCGTGTCACCCGACACGAAGAGAGATGCGAGCTTGGCGAGTGCCGATGAAACCAGCCCCTTTGCGAAGGTGATGATGCCATGGGCGGTATCGTCGTGCTCACGTGAGAGGTATCGGGTGTCCTCCACCTCGGTGTTGAAATGTAGCAGGGAGAGGAAGGCGTTGCCTATGCGCTCGGCGGTGTTCGCCGCCTTGCGCCGCTCGTCACGTATCTGCTCGAAGTCCTGCTCCAGCTTCTGCTTGGTCAATTGGTCTGCCATGTTTTTTTGTGCAAAAATAATGATCGAAAAATCTGCGAGAAATACGCCTACAGGTTTCGGGCTGCGCCTACACCGCTGAATATCTCGTCGAGTGCCGTGGCCATCAAACCGTTGTATGTCTCGCCATAGAAGTCCGCCTCACGCTCGTTGAGACGCATGACGGAGGAGTAGTATTTCTGGGAGAACCAGTCACGGCGGCCCTTGGGCTTGCCACCGGCTATGCGTCCGCCCCATGCCGGACCCACCTTCCGTGGCTCGTCCAAGCCCTGCTCCTTGCGGTACTCCTCGCCTAGGAAGTTGAGGTCGCCGCCATTGATGCGGTGTATCTTGACACCGCCCTGCGCCTTGGTCCACTTGAACCACTCGTGGGCAGGACCCACGCCAGCGGCAACATAGATTCCGTACTGGAGGAAGTTGTGCTCGATGGTGGTGACGCTGCCCTCCTCGATGCGTGCCTTGATGGACGAATAGAGCGCACCAGTGTCGATGGTGCGCAGCTTCTCCATGCGTTCACGCCAGAACACGCCCATGGCATCCGCCCACCCCTTGTGGTACTTGCGGAGCTCGTCTATTGCTTCTGCCATAGGCTCTCGTCATATTGGAGGTCAACAGGCTCGTCGGAGGTGACCATGAAATAAAGCCCGGTCACACCGTTCATGCTCCATCTGCCCAGCTCGGTGGAATATACGTGCGTGAGGTCGAGGAACTCCATCTGGTCATCGTAGATCTCCATCTCCTTGTCGTGGAGGAGACGGCTGAGGAACTGTCTGAAGATATATCTGCAGACGTTCAGCTTCTCCTCACGGTCTGCCATGTCGTCCTGCTTGTATGCAGCGAGGATCCACACGGTGAAGACGTTGCGGTCGAAGAATCCGTCTCCCACGGAATGGGTGTTGGAATCGACCGTGTCGGACACCATGACGAAGTTGGCGGTGCGGCGGAACTGCTGCATCACGCCCTGCACGGTGTCGGGTCCGCTGCATGTCGTTGCGACAAAATTATAAAGTCGGCAAGTGACGTTTTCCTCGGTCAGTTGCTTGAAATATGCGATTGCATCGAATTGTTTCTCAGTCATGGTCTCTAATGATTTTTTGTCTTCTGCTTGAATTCCTCTGCCTCCCTCGCCTTCTCGTCCAGCTCCGTGAGCGCAGCCCAGCAGTCGGTCTCGAAGACAGCCTGCTGCTTGGTGATGTCGCCATCGGTGAGCGCACGGACTTGCGCACGAATGCCCATGGATATGTCCTGCTCTGTAGGCTCGCCGCCCTCCTTGGAGGACTTGAAAAAATGCGGAAAGTTGGCGGCGGCGAGAGCCTTGAAGTCCGAATACCATAGGAATGTCGCCAACAGCTCCTCTGGAGTAAAGGTGACAGTGTCGTCACGTTCGCCACCACTTGTGCGGTACAGAATGTAGCCAAGTTGTGCAAGAAACTTGTCTGCTCTGCGCAACAGATAAAGCTGGTAATATTTCTCAGCAAAGAGGTAGTCCTGGAACGAAATCTTACGGATGCTATCCACGGCGAAAAGTCTGTCAGAGATTGAAGCGATGGGCTTGAATCCTCTGAATCCATCGAGAAAGTCAAACTGACCGAGGAATCCCAAGACTTGCTCGGTGCTGAGGTAGAAGACCCTTCGGCGGACTTTTCCCCCTTCCTTGGAATCACTGACGTCATGGCATCTAACCTGGCATTTCCATCCTGTGCGTGTCCGCTTGATGATGTCAAGTCCTGCGACTCGAACCAGGAAACAGGTCTTGATGACGACCGGCTCGGAATATCTAGTGAGCAGGAAGAGCGCATATCGAAGCTGAGACTGCGTGAGCTTGTCCCAAGAATCAGGGACTGTAAGCGAGATATTGATTTTTCCATCGTTAAATGAATATGTAGGCAGGGTTTGACTTCTTATTTTCATACGGCTTGAAATGGTTGCGTCGGTACTCGGATGATGCGTGATAGGGCGCGAAGGTGTCCGCATCGGCATCCATCAATGTTTGGAGCCTGTCAAGGAGGCTCTTCATCTCGTTGGGCGTGAAATAGGCGGTGTCGGAATAGCGAACCATATAGGAGCGCATGAGATTGACCGCCTTCTGCATAGGTTCCGTCCAAGGCTTTCCGCTGCGGAGGTGAGAGAGCAGCGCATCCATCTGCTCGTTGGAGATGCGGCGGCGCAGGATCTCGTCTGCTGTCTGGATATGTGTCTGCGCCAGCTGCCAGTCGGACGTGGTCAACTGCTCCAGCCTCGCCGCCACCTTGTAGTCCTGGTATCCCCAAAGCAAGGTTGGCACGCATCTCTCACCAAACGAGCTGCACCCCCAATCTGGAAGCGAGCCAAGGAGTGCGAGCACCGCCTGCTCCTTGGCACACTGCCACGCCTGGCGGACTTGCTCCACCAGGCTCTCCACACGTGAGGCGGAAGCTGGCGAGACCTCGCCGTTGCTCACCACGCCGAAGCCTGTGGGGGTGAGAACGAGGTCGAGGTGTCGAACCACGGAGAGGAAGGCCTCAAGGCACACCCATCTCTTCAGCAATGGCTGAAAATCCTCGGTTTCATCGAGGTGCTTGATGCCATCGCCGCCAATGAAGAAACTCTTGATTTTGTCGTATGCCCCGATGAAATGGGGCTTTACGGAGTCATAGACCTCCGAGTGCGACGAGGTGGCGACCAAGATGGCCTGCTCGAACTCGTCCTTGCTAATTTCCATTTTCATTGTCTTCAGTATTGCTAACGGTTGATGTCTGTTGGTCCTTGTTCTTGTCGAGGGTGGTCAGCTCTATCATCGGCACATCGACGGTGATGTCACGGTCCGACCATCCATTGTAGTGCGCCACGACGTGATAGGGCTTCGCCATGATGTCGTGGCACGCCTTCTCCAGCGACTGCTTGAGGATGAAGAGCTCACGCTTGTCGGATCCTGAGTTGTTCATCTGGCTCTTGCCTGGCGTGGCACCGATGAGGTTGGGATGCACGCCTAGGGCGAAGCAGAGGGCGTTGGAAGCCTCGCTCATGTCATCCGCCCAGTCGCCGCCCTCCTTCTGCCCCGACTCGTTGAGGTTGATGATGCGCACCATGCGCTGCTCCTTGCCGTTGGGGTCGAAGTAGTAGCCCGTGATGAGCGCCTTGCCGGCGTTCTCGGGACCGCAGACGAAGTTGATGATGTTGTCACGCTCCTCCTTGATGCGTTCCATGCGCTCCACTGGGTCGATGATGCCCTCCTCGTTGCAGAGGTTGTCCCAGTACTCACGGTGCACCTCTATCTGTATGCGAGGGGCTGAGGTGTTCTTGATCATGAACCTCTTGCCGATGCCGATGAGACGGTAGATGTCGAACCAGGCATCATCGAAGATGGCGGTGTAGTATGGGATGGGATAGAACTGGAAGCCCGGTGTCGGGATGCGTGAGACGATGGCGAACTTGCAGTCATGGCCATCCCTCGGAGGCTTGCCCGTCACCCCGGTGTATGGGTCGGGAGCCTTGCCCATGCGAGCCATCAGGTCGCCCAGTGGGTCCCAGTAGTCGAGGAGCGGAATCATCTCCGCCTCCAACGGCGACATCGACTTGCGGAAGTCGCCGAAGAAGACGTGTGCGATGCGCCCCGTATTCTTTTCGGGTCGCTGGAATCGGCAGTAGGTCACGTCCTTGTGACGCATCTGCACGATCTTGGCGTGGTCACGTGAGAGGATGATGACGGTGACGTTCCAGAAGAAGAACTTCATGTCGGTCGCCTGCTCCATGAACACCTCGTGTATGCTGTTGCGAAGGCAGAACTCACGGATCTCGGGGTCCGTGGTGTCCTTCATGGTCTCACGGTCCACGAAGCGGATGCCCTGCCCATAGCAGCACTGCACGTTGAACGCCTGCGCACGCATGGCGACCATGTTCATCCTCAGGAGCCTCTGCAGCTCGTATGGTATGGAGTCATCGTCCCCATATCTCACATACTCATAGTCCCTGCCATCCACGGTGATGGGCGAATAGGCGGCATCGCCCACCTCCCCCGATCCGAGGAAGGAGGTGTCGGAGCCATACTGCGAGGCGATGGTCGCCTCGTTCCTGGTCACCCCATGCACGCCCGAAGGCATCAGCATGTATCGCTCCTTGTCGCCGTTTTGGCTGACACGAGCCATGGTGTATTTGTTCTTGCTCATAGATATACTGGTAATCCTAAAAAGTTAAAGATGAAGACATCGGGAAGCGTGTGCACCTCCCCTGTCTGTGGGTGCGTGAGGCGATGGAATCCCCCTCGCCAGCTGCCGCCAGAGACGAGCCATCCGTCATAATTGATGGATCGTCCGTCAGAAGTCCACGCCTTGAGCCTGACGGTGGCGTGGTCACGGTGCGCCTGGTCCATGAGGCGCAGCACCTCGTTGATGTGATATGCGGTCTTTTTCATCAATTGAAAGTATGGTCAAACGTATTGTCGAAGATGCGACCCGCACGCCTCATGTCGAGCACATTGTGCTGTCTCTGTGCGTAGGAGTAGCTGAAGGTGAAGCGTGTGATAGTGTCGAGGAGGTTGTCATTGTCACTCTTGGAGTCCGAGATGGTGACCCTCTTGCCCACCACCGCCTCGCCGTCGTAGATGTTGACCAGATAGACCTCGTCAGAGCGGAAGAGGTCATCCGCCCAGTTAGCCATCGCCACGGTGAGCGGACCGGTGTCAGCCTTGAAGGTGCGCTTCTCGGTGATGCGGTAGTTGAGGGTCTTGCCCCCGATGGACGCGCTGTCTCGTGTGTATTCGGGCGACACCTCGTGCTTGCCTGTGCAGTATATCAGTTCCTGGCACCCGAAGGAGTTGGTGAATAGGAGTATCGGGGCGCAGTCGGGCTGCCGCTGGTCAACGATGAACGTCTGCTTGCGGCTGCCAGCCTTGACATCGAGGTAAGAGAGGGTCTTGCCCTTGATCGTGAAGCAGGACGGCGACACGTCGATGGTGGTGTATTTGGCGTTGCCACCCACCACCTGCGGCGCGAAGAGCAGCCTGGTACCATCGGTGTAGTATGCCGTGACGGCGGCGGGGTCTGTGCCGAGGTAGTGCAAGTACTCCAGGCGACCCAGCGAGGTCGTCTTGGTATCTTGGAGGATGGTGAGGAAATGGGTGTCAGTGAAGTCCTGACAGTCGATGTCGGGGATGTCAACGGTGGCGTAGAGGATGCGCAGCTTGCAGGTTTTCTGGTCGCTCTGCGTGGCACCGCCCTCATCGTCCACCTTCTGCTCGGTGGCGGTGATGACGGCATCGATGACGAGCTGCTGCCTTGCGTATGGCTGGAAAATGTCAGCCAAGTCGGCAAGGACTATCTCGCCATCGGCGGGATAGAGAAACTCGCTATAGACGGTTTTGTCGCCTATGGCTATGGTGACGAGCACACGGCTCATGGAGGTAAGGATGTCGAGGTCACGTATGTTGTAGAGGAAGCACGTGCCCGACGGTGCTGATTTGATGGTCATTTTGTCTTTTTTGATGCAAAGATAAGATGACGGGCACGGATATAAAAATACGGAGGGCTACGCTCACGCGCCACCCTCCGTGAAATCTTTCAATTAAATCGCCACAAAGGTAGTGATTTTCTCTGAAAGCAACAAATTTTATGGGAAAATTACTTGATCGGCAACACTCTCTCCCAGATTGCCCAGGCGATGGAACCGTCTGGCAGGGTCGCCAGCTGGTAGTCGCCATCCACGAGGTAGCTCACGATGGTCTCGGGGTCGATGGTTGCCATGGTAGATAGATCCGAGGCGATGTCCTCGGTGGTCTTGAAAGACTTCTTGTAGTCCAGTCCGCTCTCCTCGTCCTTTTTCGGTAGGTTGGAGCGGAAGTGGAAGTAGGCATCGAGCATCTGTCGCTCGATGGCTGACTTGGTCATATCTTTTGGCATGGTCAAACAAAATTAATGGGTTGAACTTCAGTTTTTACTTCCTCGTATGCTCTCTCGCATGTCTTGCGGAGCTGCATGCGCTCGTATACCGCATCGAAGAGGATGTTCCAATAGGTGATGCGAGCCGCCCAGAGGAAGTACTTCTCACGGAGTCGGCACACACGCTTGTCCGTGGCCACGAGGTGGTCGATGTTGTCTGTAAGGGCGCAGTAGGTGCGGTTGGTTCGGCAGAACTGTCTGTTGAACCTCGCACGCTCTGTCTGCTGCCATAGCTCGGTGTGCTCCTTGTCGAGTTGCCAGGCTCGCTCCACGAGTCGGCTCTGGACTCGCTGCCTCTTGCAGTCGAGCTCCATGATGTCCTTAGGCTTCTTTTTCATTTTTCGAAATAGTTTAGTTGCTTGTACTTTGCCAAGGTCATCGTGTAAGGATGGGCATATCGCTGATGGCGATCATAGGATATTGTGAAGTAGCCCCTGTTTCCATATAGAACAATGGCACAGCGCATGACATTCCAGAAGATGATTTTTAACACTACTTTATCGCCTTTTCTAAAAGCAATCTCTGTCCTTGCAGCATTCATATTTTTCGCTTCAGCACAAAAGGAAGCATAGAGGGAAACCCGTCTGCGTGATAGACGGAACTGCTTCTTGCGTCTTTTAGCCTTTTTCATTGTTCACCTCACTTTCTGCTGGTTTGAAGTATATGGCTGAACACACACCACTGATGTCGGGAACATCTGAGCTAATTCTGATGGTAGCTTCACCGGCGCAATATATCACGCCATTAGACTCGACAGTGATGTTGGCAGGATATGCCGTCACTACCTTTGACCCCCTAATCATCTTGGCAGCGTCCGCCTTGAACTGGGCTGAGGTATATACCAGGATGTTTCGCCCCGATACATTCCAATAGATGGCTTTGGAGTTCTGAACCTCGGTATATTGCTCTACAAGTTTTTGGGCTTGCTCCTTGTTGAGGTTCTTGCCCATGGTGAGCGTCGCCTTGACCGTATCGGGATAGAACTTCTTGTACTCTTCATATCTGTAGTCGATTTCCGTAGCCATCACATCACCTCCCCTCCTGCTATGAATCCGACAACTGCCATGACTGCCATCAATGCCACGAAGCCCACGAGGGTCTTCACCACGTCACCATACGTCACGGTCTCCTCGCAGAGGTAGCTCATCGTCTCGCTCTTGGTCTTCAGGAGCTTCTTGATTTCACACTTGAGGGTAGCCACTCCCTCCTCCAGGCTGATGCCCACAGGTCTCACCTGCACTGCATCCAAATTCAATGTACTTTGCATATTGCATCGTCTTATAAGCGTTAGCAGCCGATTGTATAAAAGGGTGGCGGCTGCATTCCCCGTTGCTTATAAGACGATGACTATCCGGTGGACAATTCAAATCTTACGGTTCATGCAGCCGCCATATTGAAAAGACCTTTTTCCCGCTGCCGGGAAAATGATACTTTATAGGCATAAAAAAAGCCTGCGGCAAAGAAGCCATAGGCGATAACGGACGCCCGGCCGGATAGATACACTATCGTCTTATAAGCGGTGGCAAAGGTAAGAAGAAAAAATGAAACCGCCAAAATATTTCGGGGGAAAATTGACACGGTGTTAATATTTTAACGTTTGGTAATAGAAAAAGCCCCCGATGCTCACGCACCAGGGGCTTTAAGCGATCATTTATTTTTTAATACATGAAGTATAATTAACTTGGCGGTCAACTATACATATTGCAGAACTGGTCTGTCTATCAGCATACCAGCATCAATATCTCCTTTAATCTTGGCAATACCTTGCCTTATTTTTTCCAAACTCTTAGCCTGTGGTACCTTGATACCAGCAGCATACTGCCTAAGCAGTGAAGCGTTCATGCCAATGTATTTGGCGAATGCAGATATACTGAGGGGATAGTAATTGAAGAAAGCTCCAACATCAAAGATGAAAGTGAACTTTACGTCTGGAAACGCCTTGCCCTTTTCCTTTAAATCTTGTTTAGCCTCGTCAACGCAAACATAAAAATCATCAATAGCTGCTTGGACAGATTTGCCGTCACCGCAAAGCCCGATTCCCAAACCATCAGACTCCCTTGGCAGAAAACAAGCATATAAGTCCTTCCCTGTTTCAACTATTACCTTAACTTCTTTAGCCATATTGTTAATGTTATAATGTTCTAAGCAAAAGCGAACCACCTCATCTTATCACAACACGAAAACATGAAGGGCGAACCCGGGCTTAAAGCCCGAGTTGCCGATAGATAGATTTCAGAGTTCCTATCGGAACCTCTGCCGTTCCATGTCGTGCGACAGGAGCCTCCTGGCCATTGGCTGGGTTGACCCATTTGTCGTGCCGACCACCATGTTGAAGTCGAAGGCATCCCGCCTTACTTAACTTCTTGTACAGTTCATTGTACTTCATGTTGTTCAAAAAATCAATGATTCGCTTTGTCCTTGTTGGACGTTGCAAAGGTAACAATAAAGTTACGGTTATGCAAATATTTCGGTAACTTTTTTGTTACATTAACTAAACTTTAACATTTGGGCAAGAAAAAGCCCCCGACTTGGCTCAAAGTCGGGGGCGGTGTCAAAGAAATAATCAACATAAACCATTTAATCCAGCTTTATGCTGGCAAGCCTCTGGCTTATATCTTGCAAGGCACGATTAAACGTGTCCTTCTGCTGCTCTGAAAGCGTATAAACCTGCCCACGAACCTCGTAGCCGTTTAAGCGCTGAAGAAGCCAAGCAGCACTTTTCCCAAAATATTCCTTGGCGATGTAAGAGACTGGCAACAACTTGTAGTCCGCCTCTCCAATCTGTGCTCGCAAGCACTCCACTTCCACCTTGAGCTTTGCAACCCTCTTGGAGATGAAGTCGCCCACGTATTTTTTCTCATCCTCAGTGGCATTTTGCTCCACGTAAGCAAGAATCTCTCGCATTCTCGCCTGACTGGCATCATCCTCCTTGCCTGCCAAGCGTGCATACTCTGACATTAAATCCTTGATATTCTCCATATTCTTTATTGTTTTTAATAGCCTCCCCTCTGTGAGGGGAGGTTTTAATTGTTACTTACTTTCTCTTTTTGTAGAGCTTTGAAAGGTCTTCGAGTCTCAAATCAATTTGTTTCTCGATGTTGTTGACCAACTTTGCGAACTTCATCAAATCCTTGATTTCTTGTTCCTTTCTTTTGATTTCTTTTTCTAAATCATTCATTTTGAAATTTTAAATGGTTAAACATGTTAATTATCTCTATTGACACTGCAAAGATACATAATAATTTTGATATGTGCAAATTTTACATAATAAATTTATTACGTTTAACAAAGGTTTAACATTTGGACACAAAAAAGCCCCCAACTTGGTAAA
>ERZ1034928.200-NODE-200-length-37834-cov-5.923767_pt1 | contig 37834 bp, 25 predicted proteins | sample MGYA00520627_ERZ1034928 | MGnify/ENA primary metagenome ERZ1034928 (study PRJEB33766, sample SAMN09781755) | gut metagenome | biome: gut microbiome | host: Homo sapiens | place: Madagascar | study: EMG produced TPA metagenomics assembly of the PRJNA485056 data set...
GGCTGCTGGCGCTGCTGCCGCTGAGGAGAAGACCGAGTTTGACGTCGTGCTCGAGGGCTTCGGCGACAACAAGATCGCTGTCATCAAGGCTGTCCGTGAGATCACCGGCCAGGGCCTGAAGGAAGCTAAGGAGACCGTCGAGGGTGCTCCTTCCACCATCCAGGAGGGTGTGGCCAAGGACAAGGCTGAGGAGATCAAGAAGACGCTGGAAGAGGCCGGCGCTGCTGTGACCCTGAAGTAAATTCAGTCTTCCGACTGCTTTTACAGGACCCGCTGCTTGCAGCGGGTCCTTTTTTTGTTTGGGGGCGTGCAGTTGCGAAGCGGGTAGGGGGGATACGCGAGCTCGATTGCAGGCCGCAGCTGGGAGTGGGTTATTGCCGGTTTGGATGGAGTCTGGACTTTGCGTTGCTCGACGGAGCTCTAGCGCGGAGTGGGTTGGGATATGCAGGACCGAAAGCAGGCTGCATGAGGAGAGGACCGCTGTTGGTTTAAGGTCGATTGGATTAAGCCAACCGAGGTGTTGTTTTCCCGTATCGCGGACTGGCTTGCTGCGGTTCTTGGCTTGCTCTTGGCGAGTGCTTGCGCCCGGGAACGCAACAGAATGGTTACGGATGCGGCGTTGCCCGCGTAGGGCGTGTAACGTTCCGGGAAGACGATTACGGCATATCGCAAAGAGACACGATGGGAAGGAAGCGCCATGCAGACAGGGTATTTCAGCGCCGCATGGAATGATGTGAAAAGCTCGCAAGGCTGGCTGGGAAAGATGTTCCTGCTAGGCCTTATCGCGTTCATCCCGGTATTCGGCCCCGTGGTGTTGCTTGGCTATGCGTTCGGTTGGGCGCGCGATATCGCCTGGGGTGTGCACATGCCCATGCCTGCGCGAATCTTCGGGAACGAGGACGGCCTGCTGTATCGCCGCGGGCTGATTTTGATTGCCATCTGCATCGTGTGCTGCGTGGTGATTCCCGGGGTGCTCGAGGGCTGCTGGGATGCTCTTGCAGGACGCGGTTTGAGCAATGTTTCGCATGCCGTCTGGGGCGGTGCTGGCAGCGTTGCGGTCGTCAGCCCGGTGTATTCCCTGTTCAGCCTGGCGGTTTCCTTGGCATCCGTTATGTTTTTCCTGGTGGCCTCCATGCGTGCGAGCATCTATGGCAGGTTGGGGCCCGGCTTCCAGGTTCCTCGCCTGTGGGCTATGATGCGCCATGACATGAAGGGCCTGCTGCGTGTGCTGGGGCTTTCCATTGTGCTTGCCATCGTTCCGGCGGTGGTTACAGGGATTGTCGGGTCGCTTTTGGTCGGGGGCGTTATCGGCGTGGGAGCGTATGGGCTGTTCTCCAACGGTACCGCGACTGACATGATGTTTGTCGTCGCTGCGGGTATGTGCCTCGTCGTCATCTGCATTGCCTTGGCTGTGGTGGTTTCGGCGGCATCGGCGTTCGCGGTGGTGATGCAGGCGCGTGCCGTGGGATACTGGACAAGGCAATTCGACGTTCCGGCATGGCGCGGTCAAGATGACCCCATGCCGTTCGAGATGGCGTCCAACGGGGCGCCGAGATAGGCGGTTCCGTGAAACAAGGGAATAGAGGCCAAGGGTCGCGCAGTACATCCGAGGGGCATGCCGGCAATCGAAGCGGCAAGCCATCGCGCCGCAGCGGCGTGCAGGATAGGGCGAAGGGCGGCGCGGCTCATCGCAGTCCAGGGAACCAGGGCAAACGAAACGAGTTGGGGAAGCAGGGTTCCCAGCATGCGTTGCGCGAGGATGGGCGTCCGTGCGAAGGCGTTAATGCCGACGCGGGCCGTCGTGGCTCGAAGAAGACGCACGGCTCGGGCAAGTTGCAGGGCGCGTCCAGATCGAACAAGCCGCAAAGCTCCCAAGGTTCGCGCAAGCCGCAAGGTTCGCACAGTTCGGGCAAAGTGCGCGTTTCTCGCAGCGCTTCCGTGGCGGCGCCAGCGGCCAAGCAGGCAAAGCCCCAGGCGTCTTTGCCTCCGCGTAGCGCGTTCTTGCCGGTTAGCCGCGCCGATATGGAGGAGCGCGGTTGGGACTGCTGCGACTTCGTGTTCGTGTGTGGCGACGCTTACGTCGACCATCCTTCGTTCGGCATGGCCATCATCACGCGTCTGCTTGAGGCGAACCATTATAAGGTCGGCGTGATCTGCCAGCCCGATTGGCGCGACCCTGAGAGCGTCACGGTTCTGGGGAAGCCTCGGCTGGGATTCCTGGTCTCTGCCGGCAACATGGATTCGATGGTTAATCACTATACGGTTGCCAAGAAGCATCGCGGCACCGATGCGTTCTCGCCCGGCGGCGAAATGGGGCTTCGTCCTGATCGCGCGGCGGTGGTCTACGGAAACTTGATTCGCCGTACGTACAAGGACGTTCCCATCGTGCTGGGTGGCATCGAGACATCGCTTCGCCGTTTGGCTCATTACGATTACTGGTCGGACAAGCTGAAGCGTTCGATTCTGCTTGACTCCGGCGCCGACCTGGTCAGCTATGGCATGGGCGAGCATTCCATCGTGGAGATCGCCGATGCGCTGGCGGCTGGGCTTGACGTGCCCGACATCACGTTCATCGACGGCACGGTGTATCGCGCGAAAACGCTTGAGCACGTGTACGATTACGAGCTGCTGCCCTCGTTCGATAGCATGCAAAAGGATAACCTCGAGTATGCCCGCAGCTTCAACGTGCAGTACGGCAACAGCGACCCCTTCACGGGAAAACGCCTGGTGGAACCATATTCCGACCATGAGTTCGTGGTGCAGAACCCGCCGAGTAAACCGCTGACCACCTCGGAGATGGACGCGGTGTACCGTTTGCCGTATGCGCGCGCGTATCACCCCATGTACGAGGAAGCCGGCGGCATCCCGGCCATCCGCGAGGTGAAGTTCAGCCTGACCAGCAATCGCGGCTGCTTCGGCGAGTGCGCGTTTTGCGCGCTGACGTTCCATCAGGGGCGCATCGTGCAGGTGCGAAGCCATGAGTCCATCGTGGAAGAGGCGAAGCAGATGATCGCCGACCCGGAGTTCAAGGGCTACATCCATGACGTGGGCGGCCCCACGGCGGACTATCGCCAGCCTGCGTGTGATGCGCAGCTGCGCCGCGGCGCCTGCCGCAACAAGCATTGCCTGACGCCGCAGCCGTGCCGCAAGTTGAACGCCGACCATACGGATTACCTGCAGTTATTGCGCGAGCTGCGCGAACTGCCGGGGGTGAAGAAGGTGTTCGTGCGCTCGGGTATCCGCTTCGACTACGTGTTAGCCGACCGTGCCAAGGGCGAGGCGTTCGTGCGCGAGCTGTGCGAGCACCATGTGAGCGGGCAGCTGCGCGTGGCGCCCGAGCATGTTTCCAACGCCGTGCTCGGCGTGATGGGCAAGCCGCAACATCAGGTGTACGAGAAGTTCGTGAAGCTGTTCCAGCAGGCCAACGACGCCTGCGGGCTGAAGCAGTTCGTGGTGCCGTACCTGATGTCGTCGCACCCCGGCAGCACGCTCGACGAGGCCATCGAGCTGGCGGAATACGTGCGCGACATGGGGTTCAACCCCGAGCAGGTGCAGGATTTCTATCCCACGCCGTCCACCATGTCCACGGCCATGTACTTCACGGGCGTGGACCCGCGCACCATGGAGCGCGTGTTCGTGCCGAAAAGCCCGCATGAGAAGGCGCTGCAGCGTGCGCTCATCCAGTATCGCGACCCGAAGAACCACGAACTGGTGATGGAGGCGCTGCGCAAGGCGGGCCGCACCGATCTGATCGGGTTTGGTCCGAAGTGCCTGATCAGGCCCTATAAGGGCGAAGGCGGGCACGGCGCTGGCGCGAAGAAGGGCGTGGCGGGCGCGAAGAACGCTATGCGCGGGCCGCAGGGCCGCGAAGGCGGCCAGGGTTCGGGCAGCGGCAAGGGCGCTTCCGGAAGCCGCGGTGCGGCTGGCGGCGGCAAGCGCGGTGGCACCGCAGGTGGAGCCGGCGCCCGAGGGGGCTCTTCGGGCGGCGCGAACGCGGGCAAGCGCGGCGGTTCCCCGAACGGCGGCGGCAAAGGCAACGGATCGCGTGGGAAAGGACACCGGCGCTAGCTGAATCACAGCATATTCCCTAGGTGGAGAGGGTATACTATAAGGGTTGCAATCAACGGCGTCGGCGCTTAGCCGTCGACGCCTTTCCCCTGCGGAAGAAAGGCGGCAGCGCGCATGAAAATCTCAACGAAGGGCCTGTACGCGGTTCGCTTGATGCTGTATCTGGCGGAGCATGATGGCGGCGGTCCCGTGTCTCTGAAAGAGGTGTCCGAGTCGCTGGGCATCTCGAAGAAGTACCTGGAGCAGATCGTGTCGAATGTGGTCACGGCGAAGCTAGTGCGCTCGGTGCGCGGCGCTGCCGGCGGCTATCAGCTGGCGAAGCCGGCCAGCGTGATCACGGTGCTTGATGTACTGCGGGTCACCGAGGGTTCGCTTGCGCCGGCGTCGTGCTTGGAGGATGACACCTTCGACTGCAATATGCCGGTTCCCTGTATGGAGCTGGGCGTATGGCGTGGGCTGTATAAGGTGATCAACGAGTACCTGGGTGGCATTACGCTGCAAAGCATCATCGACGAGCATTCAGCGGTGGCGGCGGACAGTTATTCGATCTAACGGAAGGGCGTGAGCGTTCAAGCTTGCGCCCTTTTCGCTATCCATCAGGGGAAACGGTATATAACCCACTAAACCGCCGGAAATACGGGATAAAATTCCAAAATTGATATTGACATTGCCTAGAGACATAGTAGGATAACAGGCATGAAAACGGCGTTCCGCACGTGCGAATCAACGGCGGACAAGCGAGAGAGGAACATCATGACCATCTACAAGAGCGTGTCTGAGTTGATCGGCGGCACTCCGTTGGTGGAGCTGTCCAACTACGAGAAGAACCACAACCTTGAGGCCACCATCGTGGGCAAGGTGGAGCTGTTTAATCCTGCCGGTTCAGTGAAGGACCGTATCGCGAAGGCGATGCTCGACCAGGCGGAGGCCGAGGGCAAGCTGGATGCCGACACTGTCATCATCGAGCCGACCTCCGGCAACACCGGCATCGGCCTGTGCTCGCTGGCTGCCGCCCGCGGCAACCGCATCATCATCACCATGCCGGAAACCATGTCGGTCGAGCGCCGCAACCTTATGAAGGCATACGGCGCCGAGCTGGTGCTGACCGACGGCAGCAAGGGCATGAAGGGTGCCATCGCCCGCGCGTCCGAGCTGGCCGAGGAGATCCCGAACTCGTTCATCCCCAGCCAGTTCACGAACCCGGCGAACCCCGCCGTCCATGAGCGCACCACCGGCCCCGAGATCTGGGCTGACACCGACGGCAAGGTGGATATCCTGGTCGCTGGCGTCGGCACCGGCGGCACGCTTTCCGGCACGGGCAAGTATCTGAAGTCGCAGAACCCCGATATCAAGGTGGTTGCCGTGGAGCCCGCCGGCTCCCCGGTGCTGAGCGAGGGTCATGGCGGCGCGCACAAGATCCAGGGCATCGGCGCGGGCTTCGTGCCCGACACGCTGGACCAGTCGGTCTACGACGAGGTGCTGCCCATCACCGACGAGGAGGCGTTCCAGGCTGGTCGCGAGCTGGCGGGCAAGGACGGCCTGCTGGTGGGCATCTCCTCCGGCGCCGCGGTTGCCGCCGCAACGAAGCTGGCGCAGCGCCCCGAGAACAAGGGCAAGCTGATCGTGGCGGTGCTCCCCGACACCGGCGAGCGTTATCTGTCCACGGCGATGTTCAACTTCTAGGGAACGCAAACCGCCTGCTTTGCGGCGAAGTGATGCAGGTTGGCGGATAAGAGAGAACTCGGCGAAGGCGCCCCGCTCCAAACAGGAGCGGGGCGCCTTGCGCGTTAGGCGGGGGTTTGCGTGCAGAGTGGCGTTTGCTTGCGAAGCGGGCTGTGTGCCCAGCGGGTGCTTGCATGCGAAGCGGAATCGTGCGCGATAGGTAGGCCATGCCGGATAACACGGGGTTTCGATTCCTGATGATTCGCCCATCGGTTGCGGCATCGGCGCAATTTCGGTGCAATAGGGCGAATGGGAGAACTTGGAGGAAGTACCCCATTTTGGGTAGGAAAGGGGCGCTTCGCGTGCAAGGTGGGCTTTTGCGGTCGGCGCGAGATACAACCCCGTTACAATTTACCTGCCGATCGTCGCGCTCGTGCGACCTTGGGTACAATAAAGGAAACGTTGGGGGTGGGGGAAACCCACCCAACGTGATAAGGGCGGGAAAGCCCGTCTGATGCGATAGTGACGGGGTTCCCGTCTCGCATGAAAGGTTATTGGGGAAAGGGGCGCATCATGAGCGCTAGCAAGCACGATTGGGGATTGATCTTCGCGGGCGTCGCCTTGGCGGCGGCCGGCTTCTTCTGCATGTTGGCACCGGGGCTGACCATCGTGACCATCGCGGCCGTGGTGGGCGCGTTCTTCCTGGTGGCGGGCGTGTTTGACATCATCAGCTACATCAGGCTGCGCAATATCATGCCGCGTAGCGGCTGGGAGCTTGCCTACGCCATCATCGACGTGCTGCTAGGTCTGATCTTCTTGCTGCATCCGCTTGCGTTCTCCGCGGTGGTGCCGTGGCTGGTGGGCGTGTGCTTCGTGGCGTTCGGCGTGTTCGAGGTAATCGCGTCGGTGAAGGCGCACGGCTGGGGCGTGCCGATGTGGGGATGGGCCTTGTTCAGCGGCGTGTTGAACGTGCTGTGCGGCATCGCATTCTTCGTAATGCCCCAGATGCTCAGCGTGTTCCTGGCCATCATCCTGCTGGTGCGCGCTGCAACGCTGATGGTGTATGGCTGGAACGCGGGTCGTTATATCTCGATGTAGTGCTGCGGGTTTGCCGGATTGGGGGTGTATCGCTCGATAGCTGCTTGGCGGGTTTGCCGGTAGGTAAGCAGGAAAGCGGGTCGGCCGGCGCGCCGGGGGAAGACGCGTTCGTCCGGTGGCGCTCTGGCTGGCGGTCGGGCAAAGGCATGTGGGCTGCGTCGGGTTTCGGCTTGCGCTGTGCGCGCGTGATAAAATCGCAACGGAAAAATGGGCCTCGGGCATGTGCCCGAGGCTTTCTTGTCGGCGGGCATCGCGCGGTTGCGCGGCGTCGTGCCGGACGAAGTGGCAGATGGAGCTGCGAACGGGGCAGCGGCAGAAGCTGCGAACGAGGCGGCGAGCGAAAGGGCTTGAGATGGCGAACGAGCAGGTGGACGGCCAGATGAATGACCGGGCGAATGGGCGGCCGAGCGACGACCAGGCGAACAAGCAGGTTGGCAACCAGGCAAGTGACCTGGCGAACGATCAGCTCGTCGAGCAGCAGTCCCTGTTGAGCGGGGAGGCGCTGGCGGAGGCGACCGGCGATCCGGCGGCGCGCATCGAGGCGCTGCGTCGCGAAATCGAGCACAACAGCTACCTATACTATGCCAAGGACGCGCCCGCCATCAGCGACGCCGCGTTCGACTCGCTGATGCACGAGCTGCGTGCGCTTGAGGCGGCCCACCCTGAGCTCATCGACCCGTCCAGTCCCACGCAGCGCGTGGGCGGTTACGTGGGCGAGCAGTTCGCACCCATCCAGCACGAGCGCCGCATGTACTCGCTCGACGACGCCATGGGCGCTGAGGAGCTCGACGAATGGCTGGCGCGCGTCAAGGAATTCTTCGGCACCATCCCCGAGCTGGTGTGCGAGTTGAAGATCGACGGCTCGTCGGTGGCGTTCACCTACGAGGGCGGCCGCCTTATCCGCGCGGCAACGCGCGGCGACGGCACCACGGGCGAGGACATCACGGTGAACGTGCGCACAGTGAAGGACGTGCCGCTGCGTCTGCGCGACGGCGCCATGGCCGGCATCCGTGACACCGACGTTTCCATCGAGCTGCGCGGCGAATGCTACATGCCCAAGACCAGCTTCGAAGCGCTCAATGCAGCTGCCGAGGCCAACGGCAAGCAGCCGTTCGCCAATCCGCGCAACGCAGCCGCCGGCAGCCTTCGCCAGAAGGATCCGCAAATCACGGCGCACCGCGACCTTTCCACGTTCGTGTACGCCGTGGGCGACGAGCGCAAGTTGGTGGCGGAAACGCAGTGGGACCTGCTCACATGGCTGGGCGAGGCGGGATTCCATGTGAACCCCGACATCGCGTTGGTGACCAGCGCGGAGGAGGTGCACGAGTTCTGCCGCAAAAGCCTGGAGCGCCGCGATGCGTTGCCCTACGACATCGACGGCGTGGTAGTGAAGGTGAACTCGTTCGCGCAGCAGGAGGCCATGGGCTACACGGCCCGCGCGCCGCGCTGGGCCATCGCGTTCAAGTTCCCGCCCGAGGAGAAGACCACGCTTTTGCGCGATATCACCGTGCAGGTGGGGCGCACGGGCAAGCTGACGCCGGTGGCGGAGATGGATCCGGTGCTGGTGGCGGGCTCGACCGTGGCACGCGCAACGCTGCATAACGAGGACGAGGTGCTGCGCAAGGACGTGCGCGTGGGCGACACGGTTATCGTGCGCAAGGCCGGCGATGTGATCCCCGAGGTGCTGGGTCCCGTGCTCAGTCTGCGCCCGGCCGATGCGCAGCCTTGGAGCATGCCCAAGGAGTGCCCGAGCTGCGGAAGCCCCGTGGTCCGCGAGGATGGCGAGGCGGATTATCGCTGCATTTCCATCGATTGCCCTGCTCAGGCGCTTGAGCGCTTGCTGCATTGGGCTAGCCGCGGCGCCATGGACATCGACGGCATGGGCGAGGAGATCGTGCGCCGCCTGGTGGAATCCGGCCGCGTGAGCGACGTGGCGGACTACTACACGCTCGACGAGGTGGAGCTGGCGCAGCTGCAGACGGGTCGTACGAACAAGGAAGGCGAGCCTATCTGCCTGGGGCAGACCATCGCGAAGAAGCTGGTGGCGGCAATCGACGAGTCGCGCACGCGCCCGTTCGCCCGCCCGCTGTTCGGCCTGGGCATGCGCCACGTGGGCAAAACCATGGCCGAAACGCTGGCGCGCGCGTTCCCGAGCATGGACGCGCTGATGGCAGCCACCGAGGAGCAGCTGGCGGCGGTGGACGGCGTGGGACCGAAGATCGCGCATTCCACGTACCTGTTCCTGCGCACGCCCGACAACGTGCAGGTCATCGAGCGGTTGGCGAAGCACGGCGTGTGCCTGGCTGACGACGTGGAGGCGGAGGCGGCCGATGCGCTGCCGCAGACGCTCGAGGGGCTGACGTTCGTGCTGACCGGCAGCCTGACGCAAAGCGGCATGAAACGCGACGAGGCCGGCGCGGCGCTGAAGGCCCGCGGTGCGAAGGTGTCGGGCAGCGTGTCGAAGAAGACGAGCTTCGTGGTGGCTGGCGAAGCGGCGGGCAGCAAGTACGACAAGGCCGTGGCGCTGGGCGTTCCCGTGCTGGACGAGGCTGCGCTGCTGCACATCATCGAGACAGGCGAGGCCCCGACGACGGACGGGGAATAGCGCGGTCGCTTCGCCTGTGGCGCTTCGCTGGGCGTTGCCGGCGCGTGCTGCCGGCGGGCGTTTTCGCGACGTTTGCTCGCATGAGAATCTACCGACCACGGCGCGCGTTTGCTCGCGCCCGCTCCACCTGGGTCGGTTTGCCAGGTATTGCGCTTACGCAAATCGACCGGATGCCGGTGTTTCGGAGCCGTTCGCATGAAGGAGTTACGAATTTGAGATTCGTAACATCACATCCATAGCCGTGCCTGCTATAGTGTGTTACGGATTGACACCTCGTAACACCAGGCAGGCGCGCAATGAAATCGCAGACGTCGCGCGCCTTCGCCTGGTCGATGAAAGGATTTCTTGATGAAGAGCTTCTCCAGGCGTACGTTTTTGCAGGTGGCGGGCGTAAGCGCCGCCGCAGTGGGCTTCGGCGGCGTGCTGAGCGCCTGCGCCGGCGGTTCCAATGCGGGCTCCGGCTCCGCCGCTAGCGGGGAGCATGCCTCTCAGGTCACCGTTTCCATGCCGGTGAGCAGCGAACCTGACGCCGGTTTCGATCCGTTCGTCTCCTGGGGCTGCGGCGAGCATGTGCACGAGCCGCTCATCCAGTCCACGCTTTTGACCACGAAGGCCGACATGGGCTTCGAGAACGATCTGGCAACGGCCTATTCTTGCAGCGACGATGGCCTGACCTGGACGTTCACCATCCGTACCGACGCCAAGTTCACCAACGGCAAGCCGGTTACCGCCCATGACGTGGCCTATACCATCAACGGCGTGGCGAACAACGAGGCCAGCGAGTGCGATCTGACCATGGTCGACAAGGCCGTCGCCGTCGACGACGAGACCTGCGAGGTCCATCTGAACAAGCCGTTCAACGCGCTGCTGTACACGCTGGCGGTCATCGGCATCGTGCCTGATGGCGGCCATGATGCCGACTACGGCAGCAACCCGGTGGGCAGCGGCCGCTACATGCTCGAGCAGTGGGATCGCGGCCAGCAGGTCATCCTGAAGGCCAACCCCGACTACTATGGTGAGGCGCCGAAGATCGAGCGCGTCGTGGTAGTGTTCATGGAAGAGGATGCCAGCTTGGCGGCAGCCCGTTCCGGCCAGGTGGACGTCGCGTTCACGACGGCCACGTTCGCCGACCAGCAGCCGAAGGGTTACGACCTGCTGAACTGCGCTTCCGTCGACTCGCGCGGCATCTCCCTGCCCACCATCGCTCCGGGCGCTACCAAGAAACAGACGGGCGAGGAGTATCCTGCCGGCAACGCGGTCACGCAGGACCTGGCGCTGCGCCGCGCCATCAACTACGGCGTGAAGCGTCAGACGCTCATCGATAACGTGCTGAACGGCTACGGTCAGATCGCCTACAGCGTGGGCGACAACATGCCTTGGTCGTCTGACGCCATGAAGTGCGAAGAGGACCTTGCTCGCGCAAAGGCCTTGCTCGACGAGGCGGGCTGGGTAGCCGGCGCCGACGGCGTGCGCGCCAAGGACGGCGTGACTGCCGCGTTCGACCTGTATTACGCTGCCTCCGATTCGGTGCGCCAGGCCATCGCCATGGAGTTCACCAACCAGATGAGCGAGCTGGGCATCAAGGTGACGCCGAAGGGCGCAAGCTGGGACGACATCACCAAGCATCAGTTCAGCGACCCGGTTGTGTGGGGTTGGGGCTCCAACAGCCCGATCGAGGTATACAACCTGAACTACTCCGCAGCCAACGGCAACTACGCTTGCTACAAGAACGCCGCGGTCGATGCACATCTGGATGCTGCGCTGGCCAACCCCGTGATTGCCGATTCGTATGACGAATGGAAGCTGGCCATGTGGGACGGCGAAAACGGCCCGGCGCCGCAGGGCGATGCCACGTGGGTGTGGTTCGCCAACATCGACCACCTGTACTTCGTGGCCGAGGGCCTGAAGGTTGCCGAGCAGAAGCCGCATCCGCATGGTCATGGCTGGTCGATCGTGAACAACGTGGATAAGTGGAGCTGGTAGCAACCGGCTGAACGCCGCAGGGGCGGGGCGCGTGAACACGCCTCCGTCCCCTGTTCACTGGCGGGGCTTGCCGTAGGGCTTGCCCCGCTTTTGCGGTTCTAGCGGCCTGGCTTCGGAGGTGCGTTCGCCTGCTCGAAGGCGGTTGCGAACAGGCTCCTTCGGCGATTGAAGAGGTTTTGAGCTTGGAAGTCGAAGGGCTTCCGGGGAAGATTTCGAGATTTGGGACTTAAGTAGGTATGACGAAGTATCTTGCTCGACATATCGTGCGGTTCGTGCTGCTCATGTTGGCGGTGGGGCTGGTGGTGTTCGCGCTGGTGAACGCCTCGCCCATCGACCCTGTTCAGGCCAACGTGGGGCAGGCCGCATATGTGAACATGTCGGAGGCCAAGCGCGCGCAGCTGGCCAGCTATTGGGGCGGCGACGTGCCGTTTTGGGAGCGGTTCGCCAACTGGGCGGGCGCGCTTTTGCACGGCGATATGGGAACCTCGCTTAGGTTCAACGCGCCCGTATCCGAGGTGATCGCGCACCGCGCGGCAAACTCGCTGGCGCTCATGGGCATCGCGTGGCTGGTCAGCGGTGTGCTGGGCTTCGTGCTGGGCGTCGTCGCCGGCGCGCGCCGCGGCGGGGCGGTCGACCGCGTGGTGCGCGGCTACTGCTTCCTGCTGGCATCCACGCCCACGTTTTGGCTGGGTTTGCTTATCCTCATGATCTTCGCCGTGCAGCTGGGGTGGTTTCCCATCGGGTTCTCCGTGCCCATCGGCGTGTCGGCGGCCGATGTAACGCTTGCCGACGCGGCGCACCACCTGGTGCTTCCCGCGCTCACGCTTTCGGTGACGGGTGTGGCCAACATCGCGCTGCACACGCGCGAGAAGGTGGTCGACGTGCTGGAAAGCGATTACGTGCGCTTCGCGCGCGCCCGCGGCGAATCCGACCTGAGCGTGGTCTTGCACCATTGCCTGCGAAACGTGGCGCTGCCGGCGGTCACGCTGCAGTGCGCGTTCATCTCCGAGATCTTCGGCGGCTCGGTGTTGGTCGAGCAGGTGTTCTCGTATCCTGGCCTGGGGCAGGCGGCCGTCACCGCCGGCTTGGGCGGCGACGTGGCGCTTCTGGCCGGAATCGCCCTGGTCAGCGCAGCGTTGGTGTTCGGCGGCAACTTGCTGGCGAACATCCTGTACGGTGTTTTGGACCCGCGTATGCGCGTGAGCGAAGGGAGGGCGTAATGGAAAACGTGCTCCATGCCCCCGCGCAGCGCAGGGGCGGAAACCGCGCGGCCACGCTGACAGCGTGCGTTTTGGCGGCTTTTGCACTGCTGGCCGTGGTTGCGGCGGGCATCGCGCTGTATGGCCAGGCAACGGTCACTGATCTCACCGTGAAGAACCTGGCGCCCTCGCTTGAGCACCCCTTCGGCACCGACTGGATGGGCCGCGATATGCTGGCGCGCACGCTGGCCGGTCTTTCCACCAGCGTGCTGGTGGGCTTGCTGGCGGCTACCGTGTCGTCGGTGATCGCGTTGATTCTCGGCTGCGCCGCCGCGCTCGGCGGCAAACGCGTGGATGCCGTGGTCAGCTGGATGATCGATCTGATGATGGGCGTTCCGCACATCGTGCTTTTGGTGCTCGTCTCGTTCGCGCTGGGGAAGGGCTTTTGGGGCGTGACCATCGGCGTTGCCGTGACGCACTGGCCCAGCCTTGCCCGCGTGGTGCGCGCCGAGGTGCTGCAATGCCGTCAATCGAAGTTTGTGGAAGTCGCGCGCAAGCTGGGGCAAAGCCCGGCGCGCATGGCGCTTCGCCATATGGTGCCGTATGTGTTGCCGCAGTTCGTAGTGGGTTTGATCCTGCTGTTCCCGCATGCCATTTTGCATGAGGCGTCTATCACGTTCCTGGGCTTCGGCCTGCCGCCCGAGCAGCCGGCCATCGGCGTGATCCTGAGCGAATCGATGAGCTATCTGTCCACGGGCGCTTGGTGGCTGGCGGTGTTCCCCGGCCTGGCGCTCATGGCGACGGTGCTGTTGTTCGACGTGGCCGGGCAGAACCTGCGCAAGCTGGTCGACCCGCATACCGCGCAAAAGTAGGTAGGGAAGATGATGACGAAGATGAACGGCGGTGCGCCCATGGAGGCGTCGTCGGCGGGCAAAGCCGCCGAGTTGGCGCACGAGCGCACCGCGCACGAGGGTGCGCAGCTGCACCATCATCATACGCATGCGGTCACGTCAAGCCACGGCGGCGGGCATCACCTGCTGCAGGTTGAGAACCTGAGCGTGAGCTTCCGCATGTACGACGAGAACGCGCCGTACTTCAAGGCGAAACAGCACGATGTGCAGGTGCTTCACGAGCTGAGCATCGCCGTGCACGCGGGCGAGATCGTTGCCGTGGTGGGCGCGTCGGGTTCGGGCAAGACGCTTCTGGCTGATGCGGTTTTGGGCCTGTTCGAGCCCAACGCCACGGTGACGGGACGCATCTGGTTCGACGGCGAGCGCATGGATGCGGCGGGTTTGCGCGCGCTGCGCGGGCACGGGCTGTCGCTCGTGCCGCAAAGCGTGAGCCATTTGGACCCCATGATGCGCGTGGGCAAGCAGGTCGAGGGTTTTGCGAACGACCTGTCGAAGGCCGAGCGCAAAACGCGCCGCGCGCAGCTGTTCGAGCGCTATGGGCTTGGTCCCGAGGTTGCGCGTCTGTACCCGCACGAGCTGTCGGGCGGCATGGCGCGCCGCGTGCTGCTGTGCTGCGCGCTCATGGATTCGCCGCGCGTGATCGTGGCCGACGAGCCTACGCCCGGTCTTGACCTTGATCTGGCGGTTCGCGCGCTCGACGACTTTCGCGCCTTCGCCAACGAGGGCAACGGCGTGCTGCTGATCACGCACGATATCGAGCTGGCCCTGCGCGTGGCCGATCGCGTGGCGGTGTTCAAGGACGGCACCGTGGTGGAGGAGACGGCGACGGCGAGCTTCGCCGATCCCAGCTTGCTGCGCCATCCGTTTACCCGCCAGCTGTGGTATGCCCTCCCCGAGCACGATTTCGCCGTGGGCGAAGGTGCTGGCGGGAAGGGGCAGGAGCAGGCGTGCGAAGGCGGCTTCGACGGGAAGGAAGGTGGCGCGTGCTAGAGGCCAGAGACATCACGTTCGGGTATCCCGGAGCAAAACCCCTGTACAGCGGGTTCAGCCTGCAGGTGGAACCCGGCGAGCGTGTGGCGCTGCAGGCTCCTTCGGGCTTCGGCAAAACCACGCTGTGCCGCGTGCTTGCCGGTTTTGAGCGCCCGCAAACCGGTCAGGTGCTGGTGGATGGGCAGCCGCTCCCGCGTCGCGGCGTGTGCCCGGTGCAGTTGATCCAGCAGCATCCCGAGCAGGCGGTGGACCCGCGCCTGCGCATGCGCAAAACGCTGGCGGAGGCAGGCGAGGTGCCGCTGCAGCTGCTCGATGACCTGGGCATCCGCGACGAGTGGCTGCAGCGCTACCCCCACGAGCTGTCCGGCGGCGAGCTGCAGCGCTTCTGCATAGCCCGCGCGTTGGCCACGCGCCCGCGCTACCTGATCTGCGACGAGGTGTCCACCATGCTCGACGCGGTCACCCAAGCGCACATCTGGCACGTGCTGCTCGATTACGCCGCCCGCGAAAACGCCGGCATGCTGCTGGTTTCCCATACCCCCGCGCTGACCGCTCGGATCGCGACTCGAAAGGTTGCTCTAGCGTAGCGTAATGCGAACGCGAACCCGGACGCTTCGGCGGAGGCGGATTCGGACACTTAAGGGATATAACGTTAAGTGACATATGCGGGGGGATTGGATTCGAGTGGGGCATTATCACGCGAAAAGCGCCTGGGTGACCAGGCGCTTTTCGTGTTTGCCGTGCCGGCACTTGCTTCAATCAGCGAACAGGTGTACGATGTTTTTGCCGTGATGTTGCTGTGGGGCGGGCAACCCTTGTGGTAACTTGCGGTAGACACACCACAAGGGGAATACGAGAAGCGAAAGAACGGTATGGCAAAAAGCACGGTCAATTACGGTAACGACAGCATCCGCCAGTTGAAGGACGAGGAGCGCGTACGCCTTCGCCCGGCGGTCATATTCGGCTCCGACGGCCTGGACGGCTGCGCTCACGCCGCGTTCGAGATTCTGTCGAACTCGGTTGACGAGGCGCGCCAAGGCTACGGCAACCTGATCACCCTTACCGCCTTCGCCGACGGCTCCATCCAGGTGGAGGACAACGGCCGCGGCTGCCCGCTTGACTGGAACCCGACCGAGAAGCGCTTCAACTGGGAACTGGTGTTCTGCGAGCTGTACGCGGGCGGCAAATACGACAACAACCAGGGCGGCGACTACGACTTCTCGCTGGGCACCAACGGCTTGGGCTCGTGCGCCACGCAGTACGCCTCCGAGTACATGGACGTCACCGTATGGCGTGACGGTAACAAGTATCAGCTGCACTTCAAGAAAGGCAAGGTCGTCGGCGCCAAGAAGAAGGCCCTGCAGGTCGAGCCCACCGACGAGACGCGCACCGGCACCACCATCAAATGGCGTCCCGACCTGGAGGTCTTCACCGCCATCGATATCCCCGACGACTGGTATCGCGAAACCATGCGCCGTCAGGCGGTGGTCAACGCCAACGTCACGTTCCGCCTTCGCATCGAGGGGCAGGACGGCGTCTTCTCCGAAGAGGAGTTCTGCTACCCCAAGGGCATCGAGGACTACGTGATGGAGAAGGTGGGTCACGACTACCTGACCGAGCCTTTCTTCATCCAGGCCGACCGCCGCGGCCGCGACCGCGACGACCTGCCCGACTACAACGTGAAGATTACCGCGTGCCTGTGCTTCTCGCGCACGTTCCAGATGCAGGAGTACTACCACAACTCGTCGTGGCTGGAAAACGGCGGCTCGCCGGAGAAGGCCGCGCGTAGCGCCCTGACCAGCGCAATCGATGCCTACATCAAGCAGCAGGGCAAATACAATAAGAATGAAAGCGCCATTAAATGGCAGGACGTTCAGGACTGCCTGGTGCTTGTGACCAACTGCTTCTCCACGCAGACGTCCTACGAGAACCAGACGAAGAAGGCCATCAACAACCGCTTCATCCAGCAGGCTATGACGGCGTTTTTCAAGGAACGCCTGGGCACGTATCTGATCGAGAACAAAGAGTCCGCTGACAAGATCATGGAGCAGGTGCTCATCAACAAGCGTTCGCGCGAGAACGCGGAGAAGACGCGCCAGAGCATCAAGACCAACCTGCAGCAGAAGACCGACATGGCCAACCGCGTGCAGAAGTTCATCGACTGCCGCTCCAAGGACAAGGGCCGCCGCGAAGTCTACATCGTAGAGGGCGACTCGGCAGCAGGCGCCATCCGCACATCGCGCGACGCCGAGTTCCAGGGCGTCATGCCGGTGCGCGGTAAGATCCTCAACTGCTTGAAGGAGGATTACCCGCGCATCTTCAAGTCCGAGATCATCATGGACTTGCTGCGCGTGCTCGGCTGTGGTGTGGAGGTCAACGACCGCCGCATGAAGAACCTGGGTACCTTCGATCTGGACAACCTGAACTGGAGCAAGGTCATCATCTGCACCGACGCCGACGTCGACGGCTACCATATCCGCACGCTTATCCTGGCCATGCTTTATCGTCTGGTGCCCACGCTCATCCGCGAGGGGTTCGTCTACATCGCTGAATCGCCGCTGTACGAGATCAACTGCAAGGAGAAGACCTACTTCGCCTACACCGATCTTGAGAAGAACAACATCCTGAAGGAAATCGACGGGCAGAAGTGCTCCATCAACCGCTCCAAGGGTCTTGGTGAGAACGATCCCGACATGATGTGGCTCACCACCATGAATCCCGAGACGCGCCGCCTGATCAAGGTGGAACCCGAGGATGTCGAGCGTATGGAAACCATGTTCAACCTGCTGCTGGGCAATGACGACGAGGGTCGCAAGCGCCACATCGCCGAGCACGGCAGGGAATACCTCGACCAGCTTGACCTGCAATAAGGCGCCTTTCGCAAGGCTGTTGAAGATCTAAACCGGCGGGCGCGCGCAAGACGGCGCCCGCCCATTCGCATCAAGGGGAGACCGTGGCAAGAAAGACCAAAGCACAACCGAAGAAGAAGCATGTGGACAACCCCAACGTGATCGGCCTGCACTCCGAGGTTTTGGAGCAGCCCATCACGCAAACCCTCGAAGTGAACTACATGCCCTACGCCATGAGCACCAACGTGTCCCGCGCGTTCCCGGAGATCGACGGGTTCAAGCCGTCGCACCGCAAGCTTCTGTACACCATGTACAAGATGGGCCTGCTCAACGGTGCGCGACAGAAGAGCGCCAACATCGTCGGCCAGACCATGAAGCTCAACCCCCACGGCGATTCGGCCATCTACGAAACCATGGTGCGCCTTGCCACGGGCAACGAGGCTCTGCTCACGCCCTTCGTGGAATCGAAGGGCAACTTCGGCAAGTACTACTCCGGCGACCTGAGCTACGCCGCCTCGCGTTACACCGAGGCGAAGCTTTCCCCTATTTGCGCCGAGATCTTCAAGGACATCGACAAGGACCCGGTTGACTTCATGGACAGCTACGACGGCGCCATGAAGGAACCGCGCCTGCTGCCCACCACGTTCCCCAACATCCTGGTATCGGCGAACAAGGGCATCGGCGTTGCCATGGCTTCCGACATCTGCGGTTTCAACCTGAACGAAGTGTGCGAAGCCACCATGCACTTCCTTAAGGACCCGGACTGCGACCTGCAGAAATACATGCCCGCGCCCGACTTCTCCACCGGCGGTGAGATCATCTACCGTCGCGAGGAGATGGATCGTATCTACAACACGGGCTTGGGCAGCTTCCAAATCCGCTCGCGCTGGCGCTATCTGCCCGATGAGCGCATCATCGAGGTGTACGAGATTCCCTACACCACGAAAACCGACATCATTATCGAGCGCATCGTCAAACTGGCGAAAGAGGGGAAGGTGCGCGAGATCGCCGACATCCGCGATGAGACCGACCTTTCCGGCCTGCGCATCGCCATCGACCTGAAACGCGGCGTTGACCCCGAGCTGCTCATGGCGAAGCTGTTCCGCTCCACCACGTTGCAGGATTCGTTCTCCTGCAACTTCAACGTGCTGGTGGATGGGTATCCGCGCGTCATGGGCGTGCGCCAGATTCTGCAGGAGTGGGTTGCGTGGCGCGTGGATTCCACGCGCCGTCGCATGAACTTCGACCTGGGGAAGAAAAGCGACCGACTGCATCTGCTGCACGGCCTTGAAGCCATTTTGCTCGACATCGACAAGGCCATCGCCATCATCCGCAACACCAAGCTGGAAGCCGAGGTTGTGCCGAACCTGATGAAGGGCTTCGGCATCGACGAGGTGCAGGCGGAGTTCGTGGCCGAACTGAAGCTGCGCAACATCAACGAGGAATACATCCTCAACCGCACGAAGGACATCGCGAAGCTGGAGGGCGACATTGCCGAGCTGAAGGAGGTCCTGGCCAGCGAGCAGAAGATCAAGCAGGTCATCAGCGACGAGCTTGCCGCGGTGAATAAGAAACACGTCACGCCGCGCAAAACCGGTCTGGTTGAGCCGGGCGACATCGTGGAGGTCAGCCTAGAGCCCGAGGTGGAGGAATACCCCGTCACCATGATGCTCTCGCGCGACGGCTACCTGAAGAAGATGACCGAGCGCGTGCTGCGCAAGGCCACCACGCTGAAGTACAAGGACGGCGATGAGCCCTTCATTGAGTTCCCGTCGTCGAATACCCACGAGCTGCTGGTGTTCACCGACCAGCGCCAGGTTTACAAGTGCAAGGTGGCGCAGTTCGAGGACACCAAGTCGGCGCAGCTGGGCTCGTACCTGCCCACCGACCTGGGGATGGAGCCCGACGAGAGCGTGATCTGGGTGATCGACCCCGAGGATTACAAGGCCGACGTGCTGTTCGTGTTCGAGAACGGCCGCGTGGCGCGCGTGGCCTTGGCGGGCTACGTCACGAAGACCAACCGCAAGCGCCTGAAGAACGCCATCTACGGCGGCAGCAAGCTGTTGTTCGCCACCGTGCTGAAGGAAGACCGCGACCTGGCCTTGGTGTCAAGCGACCAGCGCTTGATCAACTTCAACACCTCGCTGCTGAAGACCAAGACCACCAACAGCACGCAGGGTGTCCAGGCGTTCACCGCGAAGAACGGCCGCATCGTGACCATGGTGGGCACGGCCGAGGAATTCCTGGGAGGCACCGCCAGCGTGGAGAAGTTCCGCGCGGCAAGCCTGCCCTCCTCCGGCTCGCCCATGAAGGAAACGGACATGAAGAGCCTGTTCGACCTGGAAGAGTAGGGACATGGCGTCGCAGGATTACGAGATACGGTTGTTCGACAGGCGGATTGCCTCGTTCACGTTCGAGACGAACTGCTTTGGCGAGTCGTGCGCCGTCGGCCTGCGCGTGGAGCAGGGGGTGGAGCGCCTGCTGCCCGTGAACCTGGTGGGCTGCTCGAACGATGTCGAGTTGCGGCGATTCCTGGACTCTCGTCGAATCCCGAAGAATCGCGCGTACGTTGAGCGCATCCTTGCGCCGTTCGGGCTGCGGGCTTCCGACACGAAAGGCATTATCGATGTGACGAAGGGCATGTCGATCAATGATTCCTATTGCATTGTTCCTGCAGGTGAACGGCCTTGTTTCGCCGAGTACAACCTATTTGCCAACAGCTTCGATACGGTACTTTCCATCATTGCGTACACCGGACGCATCCCTTCAAGCCAGGTGGGTTCCGGCATTCCCAGCGAGTTGTCGCCGTCGGGGTCGTTTCCGAAGACGTGGCGCGTTGTGAACGGGCAGCGCGTGCTTTATAAGGCGGCGCATGCCGATGGCTTGGGGCTTGAGCCTGTGTCCGAGTACTTGGCAAGTCAGGTTGCCGCGGCCATGGGGTTGCCGCATGTCGCGTATGACCTGGACGTTTGGCAAGAGCGTCTATGCTCGACGTGCGTTTTGATGAATGATGCGGAAATATCGTTCGTGCCGTTCGCCCACATGCTTGATCGCGATGCGAAAGACGGCATGAACTTGGAGCGCGCGTTGGCGTTCTTCGATGAGCTCGGCGAAGAGGCGGGGCAACGGTTCCGCTCCATGTTGGTGTTCGACGCGGTGATTATGAACCCCGATCGCCACATGGGCAACTACGGTGTATTTCGCGACAACCGCACTGGGCATGTGCTGGGTTTTGCGCCCGTTTTTGATAACAACTTAGCGTTGTTGTCGCAGTACGGCACGGAAGCGCTTTCCAGGGAGCTGCTGCGTGAACGCTTTGTTGCCACGCCCGGTGCATTTGGCCCGACGGCTTATCAGCAGGCTCGTGCGGCTTTGGGCCCGCAGCAGCGAGAGCAGCTTGAGCGTTTGCATGATTTCGCGTTCGATGACGCAGCGTTGGTGCGCGTGGGGCGGCAGGCGGATGGTTTTGCGTTTTCGGAGCAGCGTTTGCTTACGCTTGAGCGTGCTATTCGGGAAAACGCTGCCGTGCTGTTGAAGGGCTGATGGTAGAAATTCCGCATTTCGTAGGAATCGGCCCTATAAAAACTGTGCATTTCGTAGGTGTGCTGCAGAATCACGCGTGGGAAGCAATGATTCTGCAGTGATAAAATCCGGCGTTGACCTGGGATGTTACATTGCTTGGCGAACGATATGCTCAGCGTTGTCGGCGTGGTGGGATGATTCGGGGTTAAGGCTTGAGAGAAGGTGGCGGTATGAAGGTGCTGCATGTTTCCGATTTGCATATCGGGAAGCGCGTTAACGGCATGTCGATGCTGGACGATCAGCGCTATATTCTGCGGCAGATACTGGATATTGCGGAGAGGCACCAGGTCAGCGTGCTGCTGATTGCCGGCGACATCTATGATAAGGCATCACCGAGCGCCGAGGCGGTCACCGTGTTCGACGCGTTTTTGACCGATGCGGTGGCGGCGGGCTTGCGCGTGCTGGCTATCCCCGGCAACCATGATTCAGCCGAGCGCATCGCCTATGCGCAGGGGCTGTTGGAGAAGCAGGGCGTTTGCCTGCCTCCGGTGTATGCGGGCGAAGTCGAGCGGGTTGAGCTTGAGGATGAGCACGGGCCGGTGGAGTTCTGGCTGCTGCCGTTTTTGAAGCCCGGCGACGTGCGCAGGTTCTTCCCCGATGAGGAAATCGGCGACGACTATTCGGCCGCGTTGCGTGCGGTGCTGAGCGCGTGCAATATCGACCAGGGGAAACGCAACGTTGTGCTGTCGCACCAGCTGGTGACGGCGTACGGCACGGCGCCCGATCGCGCCGACGACGAGATCAAGCTGGGCGGCATGGATAACGTGGACGTGTCGGTGTACAACGCGTTCGACTACGTGGCGCTCGGGCATGTGCACCGCTCGCAGCGCGTGGGGCGCGACACCGTGCGTTATTCGGGCTCGCCGCTGAAGTATTCGTTTAGCGAAGCGCGGTATGGCAAGAGCGTGGCGCTGGTTGAGCTAGGGGAGAAGAAACCGGGCGATGACGTGGGCGAATGCGTATCGTTCGAGCTGATTCCGCTCGTGCCGCTGCATGACGTGCGCGAGGTTCGCGGCACGCTGGCGGATGTGCTGGCGATGGGTGCCGCAGCGGGCGGTTCGCTGGTGGATGCCGGAGTTTCGGCTGGCGGCGCCAACGATGGGAAGGCGGCGGATGACGCCAACGACGAGGCGGCGCTGGCCGATGGCGCCGGTGATGCGGCTGTGCAGGCTGACGATGTGTCCGCGCCGGCCGCCGCGGTGCGCGATGCCTCACAGGACTACCTACACATCACGCTTTCCGATGAGCATCCGCAGTTGGACGCTATGGCGAAGATCCACGAAGTGTTCCCCAACGCCATGATGCTGGACTATGACAATGTGACGGTGCTTGTCGACCGCCCGCAAACTCAGCTTACGGCGGACCCCGACAGCATGGACACGTTGGAGATGTTCGGCGCCTTCTATGAAAGCCAGGTGGGCAATCCCCTGGATGATGAGCAGCAAGATTTCGCGCGCAAGCTGATCGCGAAGGTTGAGGACTCGGCCGCAAAAGGCCCCGATGGGCAGGAAGAGGGTGCGCAATGAAGCCGCTGAAGCTGACCATGTCCGCGTTCGGACCGTATTCTGGCGAGACGGAAATCGACTTTCGGACGCTTGGCTGCTCGGGTGTGTACCTGGTGTGCGGCGACACGGGCGCGGGCAAAACCATGATCTTCGACGCCATCTGCTTCGCGTTGTTCGGCGAGGCAAGCGGCGACAGCCGAAACGGTGCCCGGTCTTCCGCAAGTTTGCGCAGCGATTTCGCCGATCCGGCAAGCAAAACGTTCGTTGAGCTGGAGTTCTCCTATCGCGGGCAGACCTATCGCGTAAAGCGCAATCCCGATTACGAGCGCGCGAAGAAGCGCGGCGAAGGCACCACGAAAGAGCCTGCGAACGCGGAGATCGAGCTCCCTGACGGGCGTTGCATCAGCGGCGTGCGCAAGGTGAACATGCAGGTGGAAGAGCTGCTGGGCATCGATGCGAACCAGTTCAAGCAGATCGTCATGCTGGCGCAGGGCGAGTTTCGTAAGCTGCTCACGGCCGACACGGCAACGCGCGAGGGCATCTTCCGCAAGCTGTTCGCCACGCAAAAGTACGAGATGCTGCAAGATCGCCTGGGCGAGGAGTGCCGCAAACTCGAGCGCGAGAACGAGAAGCTGAAAAGCGAGGTTTTGCGGTGCGCGCAAACCGTCCGTTTTGCGGCAGAGGATGCGCGCGAGGAGGAGCTCGACGAGCGCCGTCGCAGCGGAGCGCCTATGGGCGCGTGGCTGGTCGAGCTGCTTGAGGGGCTTTTGACGCGCGATAAGGCAGAGTCTGCGCAGCTCAGCGAGCAGGTCGAGGAGTTGCGTCGAAAATGGGCGGATGCTAATGCGCTGGTGAAGCAGGTGAAGAACCGTCCGCGTTACGAGCAGGAACGTGCGGCGCTTGCCGAAGAGGTCGCCCAGCACGAGGGGCGGACGGAAGGTTTGCAGGCGGCGCTGCAGCAGGAGTGCGCGCACGATGCCGAACGCCTGGAGGCAACCGAGCGCGCGGCGGTTATCGAGGGGACGTTCGCGAAATACCAGGCGCTGCAGCGCGCTGACCAGGCTGTTTCGGCTGCGAAGGAAGCGTTGTCGCGTGCTGAGCGGGTTTCCAAGACCGCGCAGGAAGCTGCCGGCAAGGCGGAGGAACAGCGGGCGCAGGCGGCGCAGGCCGTGGAGAAGCTTGCGGGCTCGGACGTTCGCCAGGCGCAGGCGAAGGCCGCGTTCGATGCGGCGCAGCTGCGCGTGAATGCTGCGGGCGAGGCGCTTGCGGGTGCGAAAGACTTTGCTGCCAAGGTTGCGGCGGCGCAAAAGGCGCAAAAGCAGGTGCAAACCTTGCTGGAGCAGGAAGAGTCGCTGGTTGCGGCCGAACGCAAAGCGCAGGATGCGGTTGCGCAGGTGAAGGCGGCAAGCGAGTCGTTCGCCGGTGCGGACGTTGCGCTGAGCGAGGCGGGCGCTGCGCTCGATCGCGCGTTGCGTGCGGAGCAGGATGCTTCTCGGGCGGTGCAGCGTCGCGACGAATTGCGGCAGGCGGCTCAGGCTGCGGCCGAGCCGTATCGCCAGGCTGTCGAGCAGCTTAAAGCCGCAGAGACCGTGCATGACAAGGACCTGGCGCAGGTGCAGCAGCTGCAAAAGGCCCAGCGCGCGGGCCGCGCGGGCCTGCTTGCGGCGGATTTGCGGGACGGCTCGCCCTGTCCGGTGTGCGGTTCGGTGCATCATCCGTCGCCGGCACAGGCGGAGGCCAGCATCCCGAGTGATGATCAAATAGACAAGGCGACCGTCGTTGAGGCTGCGTCGAAGAAGGCCGTTGACCAGGCGGCGCGCGAAGCCGAGGGCGCCAAGACTCGTTGCGAGACCGCGCAGCTTGCGCTCGATGAGTTCGACAAGGAGCATGGCGGCGAGCAAAGCATCACGCAGGCCCTTGCGCAAGCGCGCGATGGCGTTGCGGCTGCAAAACGAGCGAAGGCCGATGCGCAGCTGCGCTGCGACGAGGCGGCGCATGCGGCGAAAGCGCTTGCCGACGCCGAGTCGGCGCACGAACGTTCCGTGACGGCGTTGTCGCAGGTCAAGGACGCGCGTCAGGCTGCAGAACGCGACCATGCGTCGGCCGATGCCGAAGCCCGCGCCCTCCGGGAGCGCCTGGCCGTCGTTTCCGTAGACGAAGCCCAGCGTGCGTTCGAGAACGCGCAGCATGATGCAAGCGTCGCGCAAACCGAGCTGAACAACGCCGAACACGCGGCCTGCGCATTCGCCACCGCGCAACGCGGCCAACAAGCCGCGGAAGAAGCCGCGAAGCAGGCAGCGGAGCAGGCGCGCAAGGCCGAGGAGGCGTTACAGAACCAAACGCAGGCGCAGCAGCTTGCCGAGCAGGAGGCGAAGCATCTGCGCGCCGACCTGGACTTTTCCTCGCTCGAGGCAGCGCAAACCGAGGCCGCGCGACTGCGCCAGCGGGCGGACGCTCTCAAGCGCAAGCGCGACGCAGCTCAGCAGGCGGTCGAGCAGAACGCGCAGCAACTTGCTACTAAGCGCGAACTGCTGGCGGCGAAGGATAAGCAGCTGGCCGAGCTGCCCGCCGGCGACGCCGCTGCAGCGGCCAAGGAGCGTAGCGACTACGAGGAGCAGGACAAACTGGCCAACGAACGCCTTGGCGCCGTGAACCTGCGCGTTTCCGCGAACGGGGAGTGCCTCGAGCATCTGCGCAAAACGTTGAAGCGCGCAGGCGACATCGAGGAGCGCTACGGCCGAATCAAGCTGATGGCCGATGCAGCGAACGGCAACCTGACCGGGCGCGCAAAAGTCCGCTTCGAGGCGTACGTTCAGGGCATGTACTTCGATAAGGTGATCGCGGCGGCAAACCAGCGCCTGCGCGTGCTGACGGCGGGCCAATTCGAGCTGGTGCGCTGGTCGGAGTCCACGGGCAATTCGAAGGCGGGCCTGGGGTTGTACGTCATCGACAGCTTCACGGGGCGCGCTAGAGATGCGTCGTCGCTTTCGGGCGGCGAATCGTTCCAGGCATCGTTGTGCCTGGCGCTGGGTCTTTCCGACATCGTGCAGGCGCACGCCGGCGGCATCGAGTTCGACACCATGTTCGTGGACGAGGGCTTCGGCTCGCTCGATCAGGGCGCGCTGGGCAACGCCATCAGCCTGCTATCCGACCTGTCGGGCGGCAACAAGCTGGTGGGCATTATCAGCCACGTGGAGGACCTGAAGGCGAACATCCCCAAGCGAATAACTGTGACCAAAACACAATCCGGTTCCACCGCAAAAGTGGAAGCCTAAGGGCATTGCAAATGAATCGACGGCTTTTGCGCTAGGCGATGCCTGGCGCAAAAGCCGTCACGTTTAGGCCGGGCAACACCCGTCGCAAAAGCCGTCGAGATCAGGTCGGGCAACACCTGCTGCAAAGGTCGCCTGATTCAGGTTCGCTAGTGTCTTCTGCCGCACCCCTCGATAGTCAGGACTTGCATCAGCTGCAAGTTTTGACTATGCCATCGACGAAACTTGCAAATCCGACAAGTTTCGTCGATGTGCGCAGTAGGCACCGACGGCGCGCAGTGTGCCGGACGTTTAGGGTCTGACAGTTAGTGCTACGTCCCCTAAATGTCAGACCGGGCGGCAAGCGTCAGACCGAAAGGCGCTGGGCGGCTTTCCCGGCTCTACCTATGCAGCAGGAAATCGATGACGTTCACGATCTCGATGCCATCGATGTCCGCGGGATAGGTTCCTTCCGCGACCACTACGATTTTGCGGTATTCGTCCCCGATGCGCTTGAGGGGCGCAAGCTCGCGCCGCATGGTTTCCTCGTCGCGCATGTCTTCGGTGACCTGGACGTACATTTTCTGGCGAGGCTTTGTGGCAACGAAATCGACTTCTCCGCCCCGCAAATGTCCCACTAGCACGTCGTAATCATCGAAGACAAGCTGGTTGTACACTAGGTTTTCGAGCACACGCCCGGTGTCGGTGTTTCGGTAACTGTCCAGGTAGCTGCGCATGCCTGCGTCTGCAATGTAGTACTTGCCGCCCGTTTTCAGCAGCTCGCGTCCTTTAATGTCGTAACGCTGCACGCGGTTGAACAGATAGGCTTCCACAAGCGTGGAAATATAAAAATCCGTAGTGGCCCTGTTGGTCGACTCGCCGTCCGCCTTCAAAGTGCCCGCAATCTTGTTCGAAGAGGTTTCGTTTCCGATATTGTCGGCTAAAAACGCGCAAATCCGCTCAAGCACGGAACGATTGCTCACAGCCCGCAAGCCTTTTCGCTGGGCGCGCGTCATGATATCGCGAACGATGATCGTCTGGTAGATGCTGCGCAAGTATTCGCGATGTTTCGCCTCGTTAGGTTCTTGAAGCGCAAGGTAGGGGAAGCCGCCGAACATGCGGTACTGGTCGAACAAGCTGGAAAGGGTGGCGAAGGAACCGTCCGCGAACAGGGCTATGTCGGAGCCGGTTTTACCGGCGGGTTGCCACGATGCGCCACGAAAATCCAGGTATTCGGCGAACGTGAGCGGCTGCATGGCGATTTCGACGTAACGACCGGAGATGAGCGTCGCAAGCTCGCTGGACAGCAAAAACGCGTTCGACCCGGTGACATAGATGTCGCAATCGGCGTCTACACGCAGCGCGTTGATCGCCTTTTCCCATCCTTCGACGTTTTGCAGCTCATCGAAGAACAGATAGGTATGCGGCTGACCTGCGATGCGACCGACCACAAGATCGTAAAGCTCGCGATAATCGGCGATGCTTGCAAGCTCCATCGACTCCATTTTGAACGTGAGCAGGCGATTCTCGGGAACGCCTTGCGCGGCAAGGTGCTCTCGCATCATGTCAAGCAGGGTCGATTTCCCGCAACGGCGAATGCCCGTGACCACTTTCACCAGGTCGGTGTCTTGGAACGCGATAAGCTTGTCCAGGTATTTTTGCCGAACGATCATACGGCCCACCTCCCAGTCGATTCCTTGCGTTATGGACACGATAGTCAAAACTTGCATCTGCTGCAAGTTTTGACTATGCCATCGACGAAACTTGCAAATCCAACAAGTTTCGTCGATGCGCGAGAGCGCCCGAGGCGCAGTTTCGCTTCAAATGATGCATCGACAACGGAAGTGAAATGTAATTCACTTCCACTAATGCGCATCTAACGGAAGCGAAATCTATTTCACTTCCATAAAGCCTTACCTAACGGAAGCAAAACACAACTCGCTTCCGTTATACTAGCCACAAGAGAAACGAAACTACATCAGTTTCCCTATTCAAAACCATCATGGAGGCGAAACGGAGGGGCGCATGGGCGGCAACAGCGAGCTGGGCTATCAATGGGAGCCCGTGGGTTACGAGGAGCTTGCGTGGCGGGTTGACCCCGATGCGTTGGAGGGCGTGCCGAAGTCGCGTCGTCGGAAAATCACTGGAACGTATCGCGCGGCGGTTCCGTTTGAGCTGCGTGACAAGGGCATCCTCATCCCCGCCGAACTGCAAAGCCGCATGGAGGAAGTTGCCTTCCTGCTTGTTCGCTTCGATGCGCAGCAGGAAGCCCGCGGCTACGATTTGCCAGCTTTGCTGTTGCGCAGCGAGTCGGCGGCGAGCTCGCAGATTGAGAACATGACGTCGAGTGTGCGCAACGTTGCCCTGGCCGAGCTGTCGAGCGATGTGGCGCAAAACGCCCGCATCATCGCTGGAAACGTTGCAGCCATGCGCGCCGCGCTCGGCTTTTCGGGAGAGCTTTCGGTTGAGCGCATCCGCGAGGTGCACGAAGCCCTGATCACACGCGGCGGACAGGATGGGCAAGACGCGGGTTTGTCGTTCGGCGGCTGCTTGCGTGACGAGCAGGTTTGGGTTGGCGGCACCGCGTATAGCCCGCACGGCGCGCTGTTCGTGCCGCCGTGCGCCGACCGCGTGCTCGGCTGCCTTGATGACCTGGTTGCTTTCGTGAACGGCAGCAATATGCCCTCTATCGCGAAAGCTGCTGTCGTGCACGCGCAATTCGAGACGATTCACCCGTTCATCGACGGAAACGGCCGCACGGGCAGGGTCCTCCTGCATGCTATCCTGCGCAGCTCCGACGTGCTGCGGCACGCAAGTTTGCCCATTTCGGCCGGGCTTTTGCACAACATCGACGCGTACATGGACGCCATCGTTCAGTTCCAGGCCGGCAATCCGCTTGCAATCGTCGAGCAGCTGGTCGACGCACTTGAGCTTGCGGTGGCCGTCGGGAACATGGTCGCTCGGGACATCGACGGGGTGTTCGCGGAATGGGCGGAGTGCATGCACGAGCGCAAAGGGTCCGCCTTGCTTCGCTTGCCCAACCTGCTGGCGAAGCAGCCGGTGGTGAACGGTTCGTTCGTGGCCGAAGAGCTGGGAGTCTCCATGCGCACAGCCGCAACGATCATAGAAAGAGCATGCGAAATGGGGATGCTCAGCCCCATGGGAAACCGTCGCCGCGGAGTGTTTTACCAATGCGACGAGCTTATAGCCGTGCTTGAGGACGTGTCATCCATGCAGGGAATCCGCCGCATTCTGGCGGGGAAGCAGGGGTAGTTGGCGAAAGCCGCTGAGGTGCCGACTGCCGACCGCGGGGACGCGCCCGCGAGTCGCCGGGCCGCCCGCTACCTCACCCGATACTTCGCTAGCGTGGCCTTCAGCTTCTCCAGCTCGATCGGCTTGGACAGGTGGTCGTTCATGCCGGATTCCTTGGCTCGTGCTACGTCCTCGATGAAGGCGTTGGCGGTCATGGCGATGATGGGCACGTCGACGGCGTCGGGCTTGTCGCATAGGCGGATGGCGCGCGTGGCCTCGTAACCGTTCATCTCGGGCATGATGACGTCCATGAGGATGGCATCGAACGCGCCGGCGGGCTTGGCTTGGAACAGCTCGAGCGCTTCCTTGCCGTTGGCGGCGGTGGTGACCAGCGCGCCGTCATGTTCCAGCAGCGTCTGGGCGATCTCGGTGTTCAGCTCGTTGTCCTCGACCAGCAGGATGCTCATGCCGCAAATGTCGCATTCTTCGGCATCGGCCGACGCTTCCAGGGCCTTCTCCGGCGTGCGGTTGATCGCAAAAGGCAGGTCCACGGTGAACGTGGTGCCCCGGCCCAGCTCGCTTTTCACGGAAATGGTGCCGCCCATGTTCTTCACGAGCGCCTTCACGATGGGCATGCCCATGCCCGTGCCCTGGTAGTTGCTGCGCGCGTCGTCGTTGGCCTGCGCGAACGGCTCGAACAGGTGCTTGAGGAACTCCGGCGACATGCCGATGCCCGTGTCGCTGATGATGAAGCGGTAGACGACCCTGTCCCCGACCAGGTCCATCTGCTCGGCCGAGCAGTGCACGGAGCCGCCGGGCTTGTTGTACTTGATGCAGTTCTCCACCAGGTTCAGGAGCACGCGGCGTACGTGCAGGGGGCTGCCGTACACGTCGGGGTAGGTGAAGGTGTCCGGGCCGCTGGTGGTCAGCGTGACGTCGCGGCTGTTGGCGCGGATCTGCCCCAGCACGAAGATGTCACGGCACAGGTCCGTCAAGTTGAACGGCAGGTTCTCAAGCTCAACGGCGTGGTCCTCGATCTTGCTCATCTCCAGGATGTCGTTGATCAGCGTGAGCAGATGATTGGCCGCCACCTTGGCTTTCTCGCGGTTCTGGCTGTTCGCCTCCGCGTCGTCGGGATGCTGCCCGTTGAGCTCCAAAAGCCCCAAGATGCCGTTGAGCGGCGTGCGGATGTCGTGGCTCATGCGGGAAAGGAACGCGGTTTTCGCGGCACTGGCCTCCTGCGCCCTGCGTTGCGCCTCGCGCGCGCTGTGCAGCGCCCACGCCAGGATGGCGATGGCGCCCACAAACAACGCGCCGATGCCCGTGAGGATGGCCACGCGGTTGTGCTCGACGAACTGGGCGAATTTGGATTGCCCGTCGGAATAGGAATAATGCGAATACGCGCTTGCCGCGATGTCGTCGGCGGCGCTGACGATGCCCTTGTTCACGATGCTGAGCAGCTGCGCGTCGCCTTGCCGCATCCAGCAAGCCAGCCCGATGCTCCTGGGTATCTCGGCGGTGACCAGGCTGCCCAGATCGACCTCGTCGCGCAGCGTGTCAAGCCCGGTGACGGTCATGATCATGCACGTTGCCTTGCCCGCCTTGATGGCGTCGACGCATGCGTGCGCCGTGGGGTATTGCGTGATGGTGGCCTCAGGGTAGCGCACCTGCAGATCGCTGCTGTCCAGCAGCGAACGGTCGTGGTACGCGATGTTCTTCAGCGCGTCGTCAAGGTTGCCGCCCGTGTAGATGGCCACAAGCGAGGTGGTGGTTACTGCCGACGACTGGATGAACCCGGCCTGCTCGGCAAGCCAGTAGTCCATGTTGACGGGCATGGCCACGTCCACGGTGCCGTCGCGCAGCGCGTCGGTGAGGTCCTTGTTCGACTCGAACGGCACGGCGTTCACCGTGATGCCGTATTGTTCCTCCAACGTGCTGACCAGGGCGGAAAGCGAGCCCTCGATCTGCCCGTCCTCCCCCTGATTGGAGAACGGCAGCAGGTTGTCCAAGTACCCGAAGGTGATAGTGTTGCCGTGGTCGGCAAGCCAAGCGCTCTCGGGGCCGTTCAGCGCCGACGAGCCGCTGTTGCGCGCGGAATAGCGGGTTTTGACCTCGTCGTTGTAGCGCGGGTTGGTGCTTCTGAGCATGGCCATGGCCGTGTTGATGTCGTCCATAAGGTCCTGGCGCGATTTGGGCACGGCGAAGAAGTAGTTGCTCTCGCCCACGGAGAACACGGGCATGGCGTCGGCTGACGAGATGGTGTCGTTCATGATGATGGCGTCCACCTCGCCGGAAGAAAGCGCGTCGAACAGCGCATTGCCGCTGCTGTAATAGCGGTAGTCGCAGCTGATGCCCTGATTCTCGATCCATTGCTTGCCCACTTCGGTTTGCACGACGTCGGGGTTGACGCCGATGGTTAAGCCGTTGAGCGCGGCTGGGTCGCCCGCCCCCAGCGCATCGTTGGTGGGTTTCGCGCAGATGTAATAGTGCTCCATGCCCTGAGGGTTCGACGAGAACAGCAGCTTCTCGGCACGCTCGGGCGTGTAGGAGATGTTGGGCATGAGGTCGATCTCGCCGTCCTTGAGCTTCTGGATAAGCTCGGGGAAGGTGCCGGGGATGTACTCGTATTTCCATCCGGGGGTGTAGTAGGACAGCGTTTGCAGGTACTCGTAGCCCCAGCCGGACATGTATTCGCCGGGCATGCCGTTTTGGAAGCCCTGGTTGCTGATCAGCCAGCCCACGCGCACGGTTTTGACCTCGGGGGAATCGGATTGCGAAGCGGTGTCAGGGGACTCCTCCTGGGCGAAAGCCAGGCCAAGCGGCGCCAGCGAGACGCAGGTGACGGCCAGTACCGCGCTCAGCGCAAGCGCGACGGCGCGTCGGCCAACGGCGCGGAGCGTGTACAAGTGTTTCAAGACGGTCTCCCCCAAATGATAAGCGCAGAAGCAATGCAGAAGCGATTCTAGCAGATGAATCGGGGAACGCGGGGAGAGCGGCCCCAGCAAAGGCCGCGGAAATGGCAAGTCATATGCCGGGGCCGCCCCATGCGGGCTGCGGAGGAATGCACGCCAGCGTCATCAGGGGAAACGCGAATAGCGTCGGCGGGGGTAAGCGGAAGCGCCGCCCGCGTGCCGGGCCTGGGAGCATCCCTTCGCACGATATGAAACAGCTTTCACAAAGACCCACATAAAACCGCGCTTATTGCAGAAACATGTGCTCTCGGGACATTGCATGCGAAGATGTAGGGGGCATAACAGCATTTTTACAACACAGCAATTATTCTCGTGTATTATTGCGAGATGGAGAACAAGCCGATGGCGCATTTTTCGCATCATGTCGGGGCCACCGCATCGCAAAAGATGTCGTGCCACCGACACTGTGGCGAAACCCCTATCAGCGCGTTTTCCGTAGGCCGGCACGCCCCAGGCGCGGCGGCCTGCACTATACCAGGGTGCCCTGAACAACATCGCGTTCGGTGTTCGTTGGCGCCAGGGGAATGAATGCGTTTTCCAACAGCCACCTGCCGCACCATGGCGGGCTGGCGCAGCCATCCCAAAATTCAGGAAGCCAAGCGGAAAGGGGCGGCCTATGTGGTACGTCGTGCAAGTTGAGACCGGCCGCGAGAAGACGGCATGCGACGACATCAAGCAGGCAGCCGACGATGTGCTGGACGAATGCTTCGTCCCGCAGTACCTGACCGGCAAAAGGCGACCCGATGGCACCTGGATTCCGTCGAAGGAGCGCTTGTTCCCCGGCTACCTGATCTGCGTAACGTCGCAGGTTGACGAGCTGGCCGACAAGCTGCGCCGCGTGAGAAGCCTCACCAAGATCCTGGGAAACGACAACGCATTCATACCCCTGACCGAAGACGAACGAGCGTGGGTGCAAAAGGTCACCCAAAAAGACCAGCGAACCGTCGGGGAGTCCGTGGGCTACATGGAAGACGGCAAGCTGGTGATCGTGGAGGGCCCGCTTAAGGGCAGGGAAGACTGGGTGCGCAAGGTGAACCATCGCAAGCGCCTAGCGTATCTGGAAATGCCGATGGGCGGCCGCACCGTGCGAGCCCAAGCAGGCCTGCAAATGGTCAGCAAAGCCCAAGGCAAGCTTTTGGATAGGGAAAAGTGAACGACAGCAGCGTGAAAAGGGAATTCGGGACAACGATGCAAATGCCGAAGACGGGCGCAATGGCTCCGTTGGAGGCGCCCGTAGACGGGATGGCGCATTCGTAATGACCGGGGAAGCTACAGCTGCAAAGGAATCGACGGGGGACGCAGGGAACAATGCAACATCGCGGCCATGCCGGAAACCTCGCCGGCCAGCAAAACCTCGACCTGCACAAGACCGTGCGTAGCGGCACTATCTACGATTTCGACATGCAGGAACGTCGTCGCGAAAGCCTTGAGCGTGCCGAGAAGTTGAAGGCAGAACTGGGGGACGAACCCATAACGGGGACCGATGACCGGATCGCCTACCGCTTTGTGAAGCGAGTTTTCGACTTCGCGTTCAGTGCGGCGGTTCTGGTGCTGCTGAGCTGGCTGTTCGTCATCATTGCCATCTTGGTGAAGGTCGACGACCCCAAGGGCCCCGTGTTCTTCAAACAGACCCGCGTGGGCAAAAACGGCCGTGAGTTCGAAATGTTGAAGTTTCGCAGCATGTGCGTGGACGCCGAGGAGAAGCTGGCGGACCTCAAAGAGCTCAACGAGAAGACCGGCCCGGTGTTCAAGATTGCCGAGGATCCGCGTATCACCCGCGTGGGCAAGTGGTTGCGCAAGCTGAGCCTGGACGAGCTGCCGCAGTTCATCAATGTGCTTCGCTCGGACATGAGCGTTGTGGGCCCGCGTCCGGCGCTGCCGAACGAGGTGGCAACCTACAACGACTACCAGCGCCAAAGGCTGCTGGTGAAGCCGGGCATGACCTGCTACTGGCAAACCCGTCGCAACCGCGATTCCATAACCTTCGACGAGTGGGTCGATTTGGATTTGCTCTATATCAAGAAGTGCTCCGCCTGGAGTGATTTCAAACTGATTGTTCAAACCGTTGGTGTTGTGCTGACGGCGCAAGGGAGTTGATGGTACCAATCTATGGATTCAATGACAAAGCTAAAACTTCCTGATCGCGTTGAAGTGATGGGTGCTCCAGTAGATCCTTGGACTATGGAGCAGACGGTCGAGGCTACAGACGCCTTGATTAAGAATGGATGTTTTGCCCATCTCATTGGCGTAAATGCAGACAAGCTTTTGCAAATGCGCGACGACTCCGAGATGGACGCGTGTGTGCGCCGCTGCGAAATCGTGAACGCAGACGGTGCTTCTATGGTCATGGCCGCCAAGAAACTAGATGTGGACCTTCCCGGGCGTGTGGCCGGCATCGACCTGATGTGGGAGTTGTGCGGGCTGGCCGAGCGTGAGGGCCATAGGGTATATCTGCTGGGCGCCAAGGCTGAGGTGGTCGCCAAGACCGTCGAGGTGCTGGTCGAGCGGTACCCCCGCATGGTTATTGCTGGCTATCGCGACGGCTACTTCGGGGACGACGAGTTCGACGCCGTGGTCGCCGAAGTAGAGCAGGCTAACCCCGACATCGTGTTTGTGGGTATCACCTCGCCCAAGAAGGAGCGCCTTATCGAGCGCTTTCGCGAGTTGGGCGCCAAGGGCGCGTTCGTGGGCGTGGGAGGCTCGTTTGACGTTGTCTCCGGCAACATCCCTCGCGCTCCGATGTGGATGCAGCGCGCGAACTTGGAGTGGTTCTTCCGCATGATGCAGGAGCCCAAGCGTCTTATTAAGCGCTATGTGGTCGGCAACACCCGTTTTTACATGCTTCTCCGCAAGGAAGCAAAGAGGAGCAAGGCCAATGTCTAAGAAAAAGGTAATGCTCGTCTTTGGGACGCGCCCGGAGGCAATTAAGATGTGCCCGCTCGTGAATGAGCTCAAGAGCCGTCCCGATGACTTCCAGACCGTAGTCACGGTCACGGGCCAGCACCGCGAGATGCTTGACCAGGTGCTGCGCGTGTTCGACGTGAAGCCCGACCACGACCTGGCCATCATGAAGCCGGGGCAGACGCTTTTCGATGTGACATGCGATGTGCTGCTGAAGATTAAGGCGGCACTGGAAGAAGATAAGCCCGACGTGGTACTCGTCCATGGTGACACCACGACCAGCTTCGCTGCCGCGCTTGCCTGCTTCTATCTGCAGATTCCCGTAGGGCATGTCGAGGCGGGGCTTCGCACCCACGATGTCTACTCCCCTTGGCCTGAGGAGTTCAATCGCCAGGCAGTGGACATCATCACCGAGTACTACTTCGCGCCGACTGAGGCCAGCAAGAAGAACCTTTTGGACGAGGGTAAGCCCGAATCGAAAATCTGGGTGACCGGCAACACTGGCATCGACGCCCTGCGCACGACGGTACATGAGGGTTATACGCACCCGGAGCTCGAGTGGGCGCGCGGAAGCCGACTCATCTTGATTACGGCGCATCGTCGCGAGAACCTGGGCGAGCCAATGCGCCGAATGTTCCGCGCGATTCGCCGAGTGATGGAAGAGCACCCCGATACAAGGGCTATATACCCCATACACATGAACCCGCTGGTACGCAAGGCGGCCCACGAGGAGCTGGACGGCTTCGACAGGCTGCACATTATAGACCCGCTGGAGGTGCTGGACTTCCACAACTTCCTTGCGGCGTCTTACCTCATCCTCACCGATTCAGGCGGCATCCAGGAGGAGGCGCCAAGCCTGGGCAAGCCGGTGCTCGTCATGCGCGACACCACTGAGCGCCCCGAGGGCGTGGCTGCTGGCACCCTGAAGCTGGTGGGAACGGAAGAGGAGACCATCTACCGTGAGTTCAGCAGGCTACTGTCCGACGACGCCGAGTACGCGGCCATGAGCCACGCCTCGAACCCCTACGGAGACGGGCACGCCAGCGAGCGCATCGCTGATGTGCTGGGGGGCCAGCGATGAACGAGTGCTTCAAACTTTACAAAGCCGCTCATGCTTGCACCAAGGGGCCGAAGGTCGTTCGGCCGTTGGCCGGGGTGCTCAGGCATCTGTCGCAGTTTCTCTTTGCTTGCCACATCGGCAGCCATGCCGAGATAGGCAAAGGCTGCTTGTTCCAGCACAACGGCGTCGGCTGTGTTATCTCGGAGAAGGCCGTCATCGGCCGGAACGTCGAAATTTACCAGCACGTTACCGTCGGAGCGCTTCGGGGGGGGGTGCCTGTCATTGAAGACGATGTCACAATCGGCGCCAATGCCGTGCTGCTTGGCGACATCGTCATCCATAAAGGGGCGAAAATCGGCGCAGGCGCCGTTGTTCTATGCAACGTTCCTGAGGGTGCCACGGCCGTCGGGGTGCCTGCGAGAGTTGTCATGAAGCATTATAAAGAATAGCAGATATAGAGGAATTTGAACATATGACCTGTTGTGGGGAGAATGAGACAGTTCAAAGTGAACTTGTCTCAATTGTGCTGCCTGTTTTCAATACTGAAAAATATCTTCCGGCTTGCCTGGACAGTCTTTTAAGGCAGACTTATCCATATGTGGAAATAGTCATTGTTGACGATGGGTCGCGTGATGGGTCTTCTGCAATTTGCGACCAGTACGCACTTTCGGAGGAGCGTATTAGTGTCCATCATATCGAAAACCATGGACTTTCTTATGCAAGAAACCTCGGGATTTCTGTTGCCAAAGGTTCATATGCGACATTTGTCGACAGCGATGATGTTGTTCCAGACTACTACATTGAATACCTCATGAATGGGCTAATCAACAATTCGGCCGATTTGTCCTGTATTCAGCTGAAAGAAATCGACAGTCAAGCTGCAATCATCTCCTTTTCTCTCGAATCAGAATTGCCCGCATTTAATCTCGCGGATACCAACACAGCTCTCTCGAAGCTGTTGCGGCACACTGATATATGTGAATCTGCATGCGGAAAAATGGCCGAAACTTCGTTCTGGAAGCGGCACGAGTTCCCTGTAGGACGAGTTTATGAGGACCTAGCAACATGTGTCGGGATTATCAACGACTCCCAATGCGTTGCATTTTCTTCTGCGGAAATATACGGCCAGGTATATCGTGAGGAGTCTCTTTCCAGGAAAAGCGCAATTAGTAACAAGCAATACTCTGATTGGAATTATGCGCTCAATCAATCAATGCGGACATTAAAAAACAGCAGGTATTATGAAGATCTCGGAGATGAAATAGAGTGCTTCATGATGCTCAACAGCGTTCGGTTGATTCGTCTCTTCGAGGATGTCAGCGACCCTGATGAGGACAGTCTCTCGATTAGGGATGAAGCGAAAGAATATGTCTCTCTTCATTTAGGATCAATCAGCAAAAACAGTCTCGCTAGCCGTTCTCTGCGCATAAAATCCTATTTGATTTCAAAGGCGCCAGGGCTTTATTCTGTTGCCTTTTCGATATATCAGCGCGCTAAGTTAGCGAGGCCGAAAAAATGAGCAACCTCCATGGCGGGCAAACCACCCATCTGAGTAGCGGTCGCAAGATGAATCTGCTCTCGGCTAAGGTTAGCGATGTGATTCTATTCCTCATCTTCTTCCTTCTTGCTTTTCAGAATGCATTTCAAAACCTCTTTGGTGGGGTATTTTCGTACATTGATGAGTTTTCAGCCCTCCTTCTTTGCTTTTGGGCAGTCATCAGTACGCGTTCGCATAGGACGCAGTATTCTGTGCTGTCGCGTCTGCTTTTGCTGATTGTCTGCCTGTTTCTTTTTTTGGGGTTGTGCGGCAACTTATTGTACAAGCTTCAGCCCGCTTATCAAGCGATTGCGGTTGATGCCTTTACTTGTGCGAAGTTTGCATTTACGCTTGTTTCGTGTACGGTACTTTTGCAAAAGCGATCGGTCCTTGACGCTGTCTTTGGCTT
>ERZ1034928.201-NODE-201-length-37524-cov-45.378393_pt1 | contig 37524 bp, 40 predicted proteins | sample MGYA00520627_ERZ1034928 | MGnify/ENA primary metagenome ERZ1034928 (study PRJEB33766, sample SAMN09781755) | gut metagenome | biome: gut microbiome | host: Homo sapiens | place: Madagascar | study: EMG produced TPA metagenomics assembly of the PRJNA485056 data...
AATGTAACACCAAGGTCTTTAGCCATGTCTGCATAACCAGCCATAGTCTTTTCAATAGACGCATCCGATGTTTCTGTTACAATTTGTAGTTCAGTCATTGCAGTATTAAGTTCTACAATTTCTTCTCTTACATTACTAATAGCTGCTTCAATACCATCAAAGATACCTGTCATAGCTGCAAATTGTCCTATAGAACTAAATGCAGAATCAAAACCACTACTCATTTCGCTAGTATTAGTTCTAATCTTATCAATGTCAGTATCCATTTCTCTTAAAGCGTCAGTTTTAAAATTATCAAACTTTACACTTCGAGCAGCATTACCTAATTCTTTAAGTGATTGCTCTGCTTGGTCTGCTTCTGTCTTTAAACGTTCACAGTCTTGTCTCATATTTTCAAGACCAGAATCACTCATACCAGACTTTTCAGCTTGAGCAAGTTCCTTACGTTTAGCAATATATTTATTTAGTGCTTCTGTAGCCTGTTTATACGTATTATTCATACGTGTATCTACTTGTGAAGCCTGAGTATTTTTAGAAACTGTATCAAATTCTCTTACTTTTGTAATCAGTTTTTCAAGTAACTGTTCGGTAGTCATAAGACCACTTAATTTACTACTATCAAAATTAGTAGTAAAGCTATTACTTGCTTGGTCATAAGTAATGCCAAGTTGTTCTAATACAGGCAATAGACTTTGAATTGTAGCACGCGCTTGTTCAATACGTTCTGTATTAAAATCATCTTTACCTTCTTTAGAAGCAATCAATGATTGTGCTTGTTGAGCTTCTTTCAATGCAGTGACATATTCCTTTAAAGCATCTGCATCTTTATTATATTGAGCAGCATCTTGTTGCTTTGCATTTGTATCATTAGCTTTATATTGAAACTCGGTGACTGCTTCTGTTAATTCTTTATATTTTTCTGTTGTATTTACAAGACCAGCAACTAAATTCTTAGTATTCGCATGACTGAATTGGTTATCAGTTTTATCATATGTAATACCAAGTTCATTTAAAGTAGTCATCAAACGCTCTAAAGAACGTTGTGTATTTTCATATTCTTGAGTATTAGTCTTACCAGCAGAACGCATATTTGCAATGTCTTTTTGATATTGCAATGCTTTTTGCATTGTAGACTGATACTTATTCATAGACTCAGTATCTTCTGCTAATTGCTTTACATCGGATTGATGAGCAGACTGTCTTGATAGACTTGCTGTATAATCATCTGTAAGTTGCTGAACTTTTTGTTTGTTATTAATAAGTGATTTAAGAGTAGTATTTTCTCTCTCAAGAGCAGAAATAGTATTCTTAACATCAGCAGCTTCATTAACATAACCTTTAGAATCAAGCTGTGCCAATTGCTTTTTAAGAGATAATAGCTCTTTATAATTAGAAGCAAGTTTTTGTACAGCATTTGTTTGTGTATGGTCAGTAATACTTGCAGTACCAAAAGCAAGACCACCTTGCTCATTAGTACCCATATTCCATGCCATAGTAATATCATTTACTGTACCACTAACACTTGCACTTACGAGTTTGCCTGTCTTATCAAAACGTGTCTGAACATTCTGTAAGAAAGAACTTACATCGCCATCTAGCTTATCAATCTCAACGCCAGCCTTTTTAAGTGATTCTGTAATAAAATCAAGAATCTTATTATAATCATCACCTTGTAAAGACTGCTTTAGAGCATCTGCTCCATTAGTAACTACATCAAATGCTTTTTCTACTCGTTTTGCAGAATCTTCGATATGTTCAAATGGATTAGCAGTATCATTTTTATTAATAGAAAAACTATTAATAGAATCAGATACATTATCCATTGCCCCAACAAATTCAATAGCATCTTGTCGTAATGAAGTGAATTGTACTCCTGCTTCTTGTCCGAAAGCAGTTAGTAGCTGTTGCGCTCTTTCAAATCCTGTTGAAAAATCAGTCCAATCAATAGTGTCCATGCCTTGTTTAAGTTTCTTGAAAGCATCTGTGTTACCATAGCTTTTTTCAAGATTCTCCATGACACCATCTTGAATCATTGACTTACTTTTTTCTTGTAGCTTATGTATATTCTTATATGCATCTGTTACAGATTTTTCCAGCTTATCTGTATTAATAGATGGCATAGGAATATTCATATCAGCATATTGCTTTTGCAGATTGCTGATTAAATCAGCGGATTGGGTTTTAAACGCATTAGATAATTGTCTATTAATAGAAGCCAGATTACCACTACTAATATCAATATTATCTAAATTCATTCCAGTAGAAATAGCTGTCTGTAAATGCTTAAACAGCGTACTTATTTCAGAAGCATAACGTTTAATATCTTTATTACTTTTAAAATCAAGATTTAAAGGAATATGAAACATTTCCTTGATTTTATTTGCAATACTCTTTGCTTCGTTCAGTGCTGTAACATGATTAAAATTTAAATCTATTGTGCCTTTATGTAATGCTTTAATACGTTGTTCTATTTCATCCAGCGCGGAAGTATCAGATTTTAAAGCTACTGAAATATCAATATCTGCCATTCAGACCACCTACCTTTCTTATACTGGAAAACATTGTTTAACAGCCTTATATACGTATGACAATAACCATGCACGAAGTCTCTGTAGACCGTGAGTACCATAACCTTTACGCGGGTTGGCATCAGAGCCACCACTACCAAATTCTACAGTTTCAATAAAACTTTCCCCACCAAAAGGAGAACCATCAAAACTTGCGTGAATATTCCAATATCCATCACCGACAAGAGATGAACTAATAGCCGCAGTATCATAATATATCTCAACTTCATCATCACTAATAAATCGTGCTTTAACACAATTTAAAAATTCATAAGTACGGTCATAATAAGATGGAGAATAAGCATCATACCAATATGCCTTAACATATTTTTGTAATTCTTTTCTACCATTCTCCATGATAAGATTCAGTGCCTTTTGTTTGTCAAATTCTATTTCTTTAGCAATTTGATTAAGTTTTGCTATCGAGTATAGTTTTCTCGCCACAGTTAATCACCTTAAAACCTTTCTGCTCGGTAAGTTTATCTCTTGCTTCTTTGGCAGAAGATTCTTTAATAGCGTCAACTACAGCTTTTGTGGCTGGGTCATTCATTGCAATAATATCATTGATTTTACTTAGTCTTTCTGTATCGAGACTCTCAATAATATCACGCATTTCTTGTAGTTTTTCAACAGTTGGAATATTACCAACCATACCATTAAATGTATTAATAATAGAAATATCACGAATACCAGTTACAGTATCAAGGTCTTTACATAGCTTTTCGTAATCATCATGAGCATAATTATTTACAAAATCATAGAATCCAGACTGCATAATAAGGTCATATTCCATGCAATTGTAATACTTATAATCAAAATGTACGTCTGTATACTGGAAGAAAATATCAAACATTTTCTTCATTTCGTATTCCATTAATACATCAGAAAAATTAAAATCTTTTACTGTTAGCATCTGTTCAATAGTAAAAGAAAATCCCGCATTAAAAATATCAATAATAGCATATTTTCTACCCATTGTAATATATGAATAAATTTCTACATTATCTGCTACATACTGTAGAAATGTATCTGTATCATCATGAATCATATGATGACGGAACTCTGCGTATTCAACCATATATAACTCCTTTAATCCAAATCGAATAATTCATCCAGCTCGTCGTCAAAACTACGTAAATCATAATATGACGATGTTGTGTTAATCATTTAATAAAATAACGAATATTTACATATCCTATTAGACCATATCTTCACCATATTATTAATATAACTTAGGTGTCTCCCACTTCGGATTACTCCTACTTCCTTACGGAATGGTCGTTGAACTTTACCTCACGGTCTTAGCTGCTGATTATCTATTTTTAATAACACTTAGGATTTAACCTTATGTCATCTACTCAATTTTTTATGCTTTCGCAACGTTCACACTTATATCTATTAATAGATATTATGTTGTAGTTTGAGTAGCTTTAAGAGTTTCCAGCAATTCAAGAGATACTATATATACTGTTTCCAATATATCGGACTTAACACTTAATCATTATGCTGTGCCACAAATTTACTTACTAATTTAAGGTCTTTTCCCTGTTCAAGCATATATGTAATACAGCTTGCTTTAAATAAGTGCGGATTAATACGTCTACCAAGAATAGGAGAAAGAACTTCTGTACAAAAATGATTAGCCCAACCCTTAGTCATCTGCTGTGGTTTCTGTTTACCAACTTGTGTAGTAAATATATATTCATGGTCATATCCACGCTTCTCAATCCACAAACGCCAATAATCCAGCACTTCAATAGGAATCATATACTTGAGTGGTTTACCTTCTGCGCCAGCACCTTTACCTCTTACAACATGACTAACAACATAATTCTTACCTTCCTTAATAGGATAATTAAGAATCTCTGTCTTAAACTGAACAATCTCAGCTCGTCTGCCACCAATATGGAATGCTGTTGCAACCCAAGCAAGACCAAGATAATTCTTTCTTTCTTCAAGGTAATTCATAATTTTATCATATTCTTCTTTGCTAATAGGAATCTTATCATATACCTGTGTCTTATTTACTTTAGGCATACCACGTGTAAAATTACGGAAATTCCTACATTCTTCCATATCATCAGCAACAATATTTTCAATATAATTACAGAAACTTGATACGGCAGATTTACGTAGGTTGATTGCACTGGAAGATAAACCTCTGTCTTGCATATAGCCAAGATAGTTTACAAAATCACGTTTGCTGATTTTATAAAACGGCTTATCTCTCAGATTAGTATGCACAAACCAGAAAAACTGTCTTAAACAAGTCTGATATTGTCCTTGTGACTGTGGAGAAAGCTGTCTATTATTACGAAAATATTCATAAAACATATCTACATTTTCTTGATTACACTGCTCAAATTCTGCTGGTGTAATTTCTGGTAGGCGTTCTGCCATTTCACGTAACATATGCTTATCAATCTTAGCTTGCTGCTTTTTACTATGTTTTTTACGACTCTTTGGTTTTCTTAAAGAATCATAACGATGTTCCAATTCCACTAAAATCAACCCCTTATTAATTCATTTAGGAGTTTCTCAACATTATATCTATATCTTACCTTTAATAGTTTACTTTCAATTAAAACTCCTTCATATTCAATAATATCATTTTCGTTAATAGAAAATTTAGAAGTATCATTATAGAAATTCATAAAATTAACAATATCTAAATAATACGTTCTATGTACATCTCTAAAATTAAAAATAAATCCAGCTTTTGCATGTTTAAACTGGCTTACTTCATTAAGTCCATGAATCTGACTTAGTTTTATTAATTTATTACCATTACCAGCACCTTCTTTTTCAAAACTAAAAGAAGTACCTTTTGTGGATTTTAACTCCATCGGAAGAAAAAATCCCTCATATAACACAAAACAGTCATAAGGGTTAGTTCTAGTAAATGAAGTATTACCACCACTAAATGAAGCAGCAGAATCTTTAATTCTAAAATAATAAACATGAAGTTTTGCAAAAGAATTTTTCCAATCTTCTTCAAATTTTTTACCTTCATTCTGTGCCATATGATACCTTCCTAAAAATAAAAATAGAAAGAAATTGGGAATGTCCTACTGTCAACAGCACTACATTCCCTTTAAGAAATAATTTTCTTTCAATACGCTAAAACATATTATTTTAATAACATAAAGTACAATATCCTTTATATCAAAAGAAATTACGATTTCAACAACAATATTGCACAAAAATTTAAAACAAGGTCATACACGCATTCAGATGCGCTGTACTGCATTTAAATTTATTATTTAGATACCTTGTCGAGTGCAATCTTCTCAGAAACCACAGGCTTCTCTGAGACTGTATCGACCTTTGTAATAACCTCATTTTTCTTAATATTTGCTTTAGTCTTTGTTTCGGTTTGTACCTTAACAGTACCAACCATATCTTTGAGAACTTCGGGAGTAATATAGAAGAACTTAACTTCATCATAAGTTAGAGTGCGTCCACCGTCACAGTCAAAACGACCAAGGTCTACGTCATAACCGATAATGTCGTAAGTTTTTCCGTCCTTTAGTTCTGCGCGTAGAATAGTCTTAGTCATATTCTTGTCTCCGTTCTCTAAAATGATAGGACGAACACCATCTAAAGATTGCATATTTATAAAACATTCTCGTGAACAACAAACGTTTTTCCAAGAATTAATACCAATACACGCTCTACAGATGTAATATTCATTACCGCAATAATTGCATTTTCTATTTAGTAGCATAATAAATACCACCTAAATTAATATATAACAAAGGAGAGTAATAAATACTCTCCTTAATTATATCTTGAGGAATTATTCTCCTTCTTCTTCGGTATAAACCTTGAAGTCGTATAGCTTCTTAGAACCACAACCACGTACAAACTCCATGTTGAATGCCTGTACTGCTGGGTCTCCGTCTGCGGAAAGGTCGAAGTTCCAGTTACCGTCAACCTGTGCAAGACCATCAATCTGGCAGGGGAATAGCTCACCAGTGCAAGTGTCCTTTGCAAGACCATAAGCGGTTGCAAGAACAGTTGCTGGAATACCATCACCAGAAACAGTGATAACCTGTGCATTATTAGCAGACTTAAATGTATAAGCTACTGCAAACATATCGCCAGCTACTGGCTTATCTGCTTCGTTAAAGGCAATAGTCTTAGTACCAGAAGTATAAGTAAACTCGCCAGTCTTTGGCTCAGAAGCGACCTGCTTAAAGGACTTCTCATATTCACCAGACTGTGCGTTTACCTTGTAAACAAAGAGTAGCTCTGCACCAGCAGTGCCGATAGCAGTTAGCTTGGTCTTAACAGAACCATCTGTATCTGCGGTCATTACTTCGTAGTACTGAATGTCAGAAGAACCTTCATATAGTTCAGTACCAGCTTGTAGTGCCATTACGTTAGTATTAAATGTAGCTACCTCTACATTTAGAGTAGCGCGGCGAGAGTGGGAAAAGCCGCCACCAATATATACATTACCGCGACCACCTGACGGGTAAACCATTTCTACTGTATTCTCAAGACCAGAAGTCTTAGTGTTAGTCAGATAGAATAGAATAGACTTGTCGATTGGCTTACGACCAAGAATCTCAAAAACTTGCTGGATAGCAAAGTTTCTTGGAGTAGCAAGTGCCATATCTGTCAACTCCTTTATAATTTATTTTAATTTATTAATTTAAAACCCTCGACCAATTTATCTTATTCCAATTAATAGGATGTTTTTTAGTGTCAAGGTTTCCGCTTGATAAAGTACGCATCGTATTATCCCATTGATTAAGTTGTACATGACGCTGGTATTGGTCATATATCATATAAATAGGCATATCCCATATTTCTTTATAAGATAATCCTTTAGCAATCAACGAAGAAACAATACTATCAAGTGTTATTGTTTCACGATGCCGTTTCGCGTCGTCTATACGCGCTTTATATTCCATTTCAAGTATATATTTTTTCGCACGTTTTGTACCACCATGTATAACATTATAATCTTTTTTTGCAGTCCAGTTTATTTCAGCTAAAAACTGCTGAATTAAATGATATGACATTTCTGTAAGTACAAAACTCTTTTCTGTATAAACGTATAAAAATTTTGAAACTTCTGTAACATTGACTAATGACATATTACCATCATTAATTTTTACTGCATACTGATTAGACGTTCCTAAAAAGAATGCAAGTGCATCACCAACAACTTCATCTATTAATAGAGTAGGCTCTGGCAATGTTTTTTCACCATCAGAAGTTTCTTTATACATTTCTATTGCTTTTTGCGAAGTTAATCCCTTTTCTATAAAAAACTGCCATTCGTTTTTTATGTCCTCATACCATATATTACATTCCTTCCATAATATATCTGCAATATCCAAAGAAGTTGAAGTTAATGTATTAACATATTGTAAATATAAATTACCATTAGAAGTTTGTAATTGTTCTATGTCTAATAATGTTGGATGTTTACAAGAATACAGTTGAGATAGTTTTAAGTTATCTCCATGCTGCAAGACAAGTCTATTAGTCAATATTAATATTACCTTTAAACTTAACGTCTTGATACATAGGAACTGTAGTAATACATCCTACATTACTATCAACATATAATTCATAAATCAATTGGATGCCATAGAAATAAGATGAATAATCTTTTGTTCTGAATCCATAATATTGTGAACGATTAATAATGGGTAAAGTAAGGGATTTATTGTTAAACATTTTGTCAATTTCACTGGCAACAAAATATGGTCTAAAACCACCTTTAATTGTCCACGCTTTTAAGTGATAAATAATGTCAAATTGTATATTTACTCTGCGGAATCCAGTATTCTTATCAACATCATTGCCACCAGTTAAAGTACAAGTAAGATAACCTTTCTGGTCTAAAACTGCATCTGGCAATTTTGGAACTGGAAATACATGAGTAAACATCAGTTGAGATGTATCTTCAATATCTGGCTGAATAAATGGGTCATAATTCGGTCGTTGGTCATCTGGATAATAATATAATAATTTACAAAGTCTTTGATTTTTTAATACATATTCACCAAGAGCACCCATGACAATGCCATTTAATTCTTCAAAAAATGCCATTACCAAACACCCCCAAGTTCAATATAAAAATCAGTCTTTTCACCATTATCCAAATTTTCACACACAATCTTCAAAAGACCATCTGTACATAATCTGTTATATTTAATAGTAAATTCATTATCTGTACTATTAATAGTAAAACAACTTTCTGGTACATTATATGCCTTAATATTGAATTTTGTATTTGTTTTTTCGCCATTAATATAATGATAAATGGAATATGTTAAAGTTTGATTTAATTTAATATAATGAATATCAGGCAAAACAGTATCTGTAATTACATCTTCTTTTTTATCTACAACCTTAATTTTAGTTTTACTTAAAATAGCAGGATTATGATATAGTGTACATGTAATTATACATTCACCAATGCCAACACATTGATATTTGCCATTATATTGATTAATTTTACATACATCAATATTACTTGATTCATATAATACAGGCTCATCAAATATTTCGTCATCAACAAATGTTACTGACTTAATCATTTTCCCCTGAGTATTAATTTCACATGTAATTTCTTCTGGCGTATGTACTTTATATGCTGGTTCAAAATAGTCTGCAACCTCAATATCAAATCTATCAGCAGAGTTTCTTTCGTCAACATCTGCATAAAATGATATAACAGGCACGCTATTTTTACTAAACGTTTGTTGTCTATCGAATTTACTACGTTCACGGACTTTATAAACGTTATCATTAAAAATATAACGCTTATTAATATCAACGTCTTGTGTATGTTGATTTAATTGACAGGTTACATAAATACGTCCTTGAGGAACATCCAATGTCCATTCCTTAAACAATTGCGATTCTGTAATCTTATAATCAATATAACAAGGCTCTTGATGTATATTACCATATTTATCTTCCATTGTTAATACATTGTTACAACGTCTTAAATATGCACTGGATGTATCAGTCTTAATATTATCAGTAGAAAATACCATCCATATATTATTATCAAATCTATAACGTGTACCAAGCTCTGGTATCTTTGTTAAATCTTTAAAAATAATACGCTTATAGTCATCATTAACACGCTGACCCGTTTTTGCATCAACAAGTGTTGTAATACGACATTCACTTAACGTTTTAAATTCAAGTGTGCCAAACGCAGTTTCTTCTTCAATATCATATTGTACTGTAGAAGCATTATCAAATTCTTGATTGACCATTTCTTGTAATTGTTCCTGCCAATATTGTTTTGGTCGAGAATAATTACAAGCCATAAAATCATCATAATATGCCATATTACACCTCCATTTTTTGCACAATAGAGATAATGTGAAATACCAGTGACTTCACATCTTTATGACATAACCCTTCTACATCCTGCATACCAGTAAGAATATTTACAATAGACACAAGATGAATGTTATTAGTATTAGTGCTAAAACCGACAAACTCAATTTTAACTCTATCTATATATGTTAAATAAGGCGTATATGATTGATTTTTATCGCAATCTTCATATATACCTAAGATTGCAAAACATTTATTGATAAGTTTAGATTTATATTGTTGAATTTCTTTTTCTGAAAAAGATACCTGAGAATTATCAAAGTGCATAATTACCAGAAGCCCAATCTGTCCAAGGAACATTTTTGAAATCATAATCCCACATTTGCTGTGCGTTAATCTCTCTTTGTCTATCCCTTGTTTCAATTTTCTTTTCGAGGTTCTTTTCCTCGGCAAAATGCTTAAAATCATTATCATTCAGCGTAAGATTCATCTGAGTAATGTCTAAACATACTCGATTAAGCCACGCTTCAACCATAAGATTAGTAAGAATATCCTTTTCAGTTAAAGTTAATTCAACATTAAATACACATAAATCTAAATTAGGATTTTGAATATCCTTTTTACAATTTGTAAACTTGGCAATAGCTGTTTTTAGAAAAGACAGGCATAAATTAGTTGCGACTTTTTCATCTCTAAGGTATAAATTTCTTTGCTTATAATCTTGTACCTTCAATAGAAAATCATCATATAAATCTTCAAAAGTGGTGGTTGCCAAGCATATCACCTCTTAATTGTCTTTCTTAGCTGCTTTTGCTCGTTCATCAAAGTCCTTCTTCTCCTGTACCATTTGTTCAATACCTACAGGCAGATGCTTACTAATAACAGCAATCTTATTAAGGTCAAGTTCTTCTCCACGATAAAGCTTGTCAGCAAATAGGTTTGCAATAGATTCCTTTTGAGCATCAGTCATTACAGATACAATACTCTCAAGTTCATTAGCTGAATAGTCCATCATATGATTAACAATATCGCCATCTACAAGATGAGAATATTCATTTGTTAGACCAAGATGATATACAGCAGCCTTGTCAAGAATATAAAAATATCCTTCTTCTGCAAATCTACGTTCATTATTTACATAATCAACAAGGTCATGATAAAGTACAGACTTAATCTCTCCAAACTTATGAAAAGTTAGGATACGACCAGCAGAGCGGTTGCTATTATTATTTAGGTTTAGAGAACCATAAAACATAGACATAATTTTAATTTGCTTATTTGCATCTGGCTCTGGATATTCAGAAGTATCTTCAACTTCATCTGTTACAACCTTTTCTCCGCAAGCTTCTTTAGCCTTATCCATTTCATCAAGACGCGCAGATAGCTTTGCAATCATAGCTTGCAGAGCTGCATTTTCAGCAGCAAGCTGCTCCATCTTTGCATCCTGTTCCTTGTTATTAATAATAGTAGTATCTGTAGCCTTTGTTACAGACTTCTGAGCACGAGTAGTATTCGCCATTATATAAAACCCCTTTTAATTCTTAATAGTTATTATAAAATAGGGGTTGACAAGTCAACCCCTATTAATATATAATAATAATATAATTTATATTATAGAGTAATTACACCAACAGTAGCGTTAGTAGCAATGCCGATACCGTAGGACTTCATGATGGTGGTCTGCTCAGTTAGATTTGCAGACTGCTGTGCATTCATGGTGTTAGTCATGGTGTTACCCTCATAAACTACCTTGACGATAGACTGAGAAGCAGGAGACATAACATAAATGCGGTCATCACGTAGACCAAGAGTATATGGCTTATCCCATACAGCAATCTGAGGTAGAACGATGCAGTCATAACCGAATGCGTTCTTAACGTAACCAAGAGTTGCATAGGTATCATCAAGAGTATAACGATAGTTAGCATTGTCTGGTAGAACGTTCTGTAGAGCTGCCTGAGTACCTACAAATACAGCCTTTGCGCCGTTATTGTAAGCGGTAACAGTCTGTGCAAGCTTAACAGCAGAAGCCTGAGACCAGCCAGCAATCTTTAGAGAAGAACCAGCAGGAGTAGCTGGTAGGCTCTCCATAGCAGTATCAAATGCCTTATATACATCATTGGTCATCTGTAGCTCGATAGACATAATAGCCTTCATTACAAACTTAGCCAGAGAATCATAGCCGCAAAGTACACGATAGAAGTTTACATCTACAGTGATTTCACGGTTCTCAGGTACTACAGATACCTGAGTGTTCCATTGACGCTGGAACTCAACGGTACGCTGATTGCGACCAGCCTTAGATACGTAGAATAGGTCGTTTGGCTCTACAGTAAATAGAGCAGAATCGCCCCAACCAATATAACGAGTCTCAGAATACATACCGATGGTCTTATTTAGAACGTCTGGTAGAATCATATCAATTAGGCTATTTACGACTGCAAATACTGCCCACTTGTACTGTGGATTCTGAGCCATCATCTCAGTAGAGATAGCAGAGTTTTCAGAGAAAGAGATACCAGAAAGCTTCTTAACCTCATTCATCATTAGTGCGTTCATGTCCTTTTCCTTCTCTGCAAAGGACTTGTTCTTGCTATATGGTAGACCAGTAACTACGCCGTTGTCATCCATGTACTGAGCCATGTAATCGCGGAATGCGGTCTGTACAGTAGCAAGGTTATCAGAGAAACAAATGCTCTTATTCATTCTTAAATTCACCTTAACTTTCCTTTTGTACTATAATTAGTTATTTACTACTTCGTATACATAAGTAGTTGGATGAGACTGCATTAGAGCCGCACCACCAATATGTAGAATACCAGTATCTACCTTATGTAGAGCAAAACCAGTACCTGCTGATTCAGAAGTTTTTAGCTTCATAGAAGCTGTATCAGGTACAAGATAGTCCTTAGTAGCAACGTCTGCGATACCTTCACCAGTCATTTCAATAAGGTCGCCCTTCTGTAGTAGAACTGCATCAAATACACGACCCTTGGTGTTGGTATATGCGCGTGGGTCAACGTTTAGACCACGATACTCAACGCCCATTGCGTCAACAACAGTAACAATCTCAGGGGTCATAGCCATCCATAGACCAACATCGGTAGCAGCAGCCTGTTCAGCTTTCCATACTACCTTTTCGCCCTCAACGCCAGTCTTAGAAACCAGCTTAAATACAGAACCGTTCTCTACATCAACATCAGCCTTAACGGAACGGTTGTAACTATCTACATTATAAGCAGCAATCTGCTTCTGCATTACAACATTATATGCCATTGTATTTTCCCTCCAATTTATTTTAAATTAGTCCGTCTGCACGAATCTTATCCCAAATATCTTCAATCTTTGCAGAGGTGTTTGGATAAGCCATACGTACTTCCTTGTCGGTATCCATAGCATCAAATGCAAATGCCTTTGCATAATTGCTAAAGCCGTCAAGTGTTTTATATTCGTCATACTTTTTGCTCAGTTCTGTCTTTTGTTCGTCAGACATAACAAAGCCTTTATCAGCAAGTTCAGAAAATACCTGATTGATTTCAGCCATCTTCTTTTCCTGCTCTGCCTTTGCTTCTGCGTCACACTTAAATTGCTTTAGTGCTTCGTAATCTGACATAGCTTCACAACGAGCCATGTATGCCTTATTATTTTCTTCGAGTTCAGCACACTTCTTCTCAAGCTCTGCACACTTGCATTCGAGTTCAGCACACTTCTTCTCGCAATCAGCAAACTTCTTGCCCTCATCATCAGAATCATCATCGTCAGACTTATCTTCCTTATCTTCATCGGGCTTTTTATCCTGCTTATCATCAGCCATTTCTGACTTCTTTTCGTCAGTAGATTCTTCCTTCTCAGAACCTTCTCTGTCCTTCTTAGAAGTAGTATCTTCTGCCATCTTTTCGTCAGTTTCGTCTGGCTTCTTCTCGTCAGTTTCGTCTGGCTTCTTCTCGTCACCATCGGCATGAGCAGCATTCTTTACTTCCTTCTCATCATCTGGATTTTCGATGTTAGCAAAATTCTTCTTATCTTCCATGTCGTTATCACCTTCTCTTTCGTCACTAAAATATAGACTAAATTCCTCTTGACTAAAACCAAATTCGGCAAAGTTTTCAGTATTTAGTCCTAACGCATGATAGTGCTTTAGTAGATGTGACTTTACTTTACCTTTAACAATTCCTTGCTGTGCTGCACGAGAAAATGCAGCTTTAAGTCCAGCAATATGAATAACTAACTGACCATTTCGCACAACATGGTGTGGATATTTACAGTTAGAAGTTGTTGGGTTCTCTAAGTCAGGAATTAGATATGCTTCATTAAGTAACGCTTTTTTATTAGAAGCTTCTGTAATTGGCTTGAGTAATTTTCTACGTGGGTTTGACCAAGCACCATTAACTGCTGCTTCTTTTGTATTATTAATAGTAATACTACCTTCTGCAAAAGTTAGCATATTATTATATGCATCTTGAGCTTCTGCAAATTCAATCATTTCAGCCTTACAGCCTTTTACTGCTGGATTTACATATTCACCAAGAATAGTAATTCCAGTAATATAATAATCATTAATAATATCACCATCATCTGTCTCATAACATTTACAATCCATCTCGATAGATACATCTTTTTCAAATCCATCTCGTTCAAAAATATGAATTAAACGTCCAGTATACTTTGTCCACAATAAAGCATTGACTACAAGATATACCTTTCCATTTTCTTCAACGAACTCAATTGGATTATCAATTTCTGGAACAAATCCAACAATTGTTTGATTAGGTGTATGCGTACCGCTATCATCTAAATATGGATTATAGTCCCAAATTACTGGTGCATTATAAATTGTTTTTGCACCGCGTTTTAGAACAGCTACATCAACAGGCAGTGTATGAGCGTTTTCACCAGATGCAAATGCTTTAATTCGCACCTTCCTAAATAATTCTTTACGCTTTAAATCGAGTTCGGATTCTGAATACTCATCAGAAAATTGCATATCAACAATTTTATATTTATTATTTTGATTCACTCATTGTCACCACCTTTCTTTCTATTTTGTAGATAATCAAGCAATTCTTTTGTTTTTACAAAAACATAAGAACTATCATAAATAGATAAAAGTGAAAAACCATGATGTTCAAGTTCATCACTTAATTTCTTATCACAATAGAATAGTTTGGTATGTGCCAATGTTTCAATATTATTAATAAACATTGTAAACTACCTCTTTATTATGCAGTTACAGAACCATCAATAATACTATTCAGTAAAGTACCAGCCTGTACATTTTGGAAAGCTACATTCATATTATTAAGTTTTGCAACTGTGTCATCATCAAGTACTACACCTGATTGTTCAATAATATCATTTAATAGTTTTCCAAGGTTTGCGTCTTGTGCAGCAACATTCATATGAGTTAAATCATACACTTGTTTATCAGTAAGTTTTGTACCAGCTTTTGCAATAATATCATTAATAAGCTGACCAAGGTTTGCTCTCTGCGCTGCAACATTCATGTTAGTAATGTCATGAGCTTGTTTATTTGTCAGAGCCATTAACATCACCTTCTTCATTCTGAATGGCTTTCATGATACGTCTACGAGTATCTTCATCGAGGTTCTGCCAGTCAATATCAGCAGCTCCACCGCCACCAGCAATTAGCTTATTAATAAGAGTGCCAAGCTGTACATTTTGTGCAGCAACATTCATATTATTTAAATCATAAATTTCTTTTGCTGTTAAAGCCATAATATCTCACCTCAATTATTAATTTATATATTTATCAATGCTTGCATCCATCAGAGCGATACCCATAGTATCCGAACCAAAGTTTTCAGCAAGGTCTATTAATAATTGAGCAATATCTGTATATTTTACAAGATTTTTAATAATTCCACTAATCACTGCTTTAGTAGTGTAATCACTAATATCATTTGCTGCTTCATATGTATCATACAACATATCTTGTAGAGAAAGAAATTCTTTAAGCATGTCATTGAAAAAATCAATTGGCTTATCATATTCTCTATCTCCAATCGGAGTTGCTGGATAAACAGTCTCATTAGAACGCTGTGCCTGATAATCACTTAAACCATCAGCAAATTCAGCAGATGGAAATGCGTGCGCAACCTTTGGATGTAGAATTTGTGCGGTCTTTACCATCTTCCAACGTACATTTAATAGTGACATACCTCTGTCCAGCATACGATTTACAGCAAAACACTGACCAATCAATTCATTGATTTGGTTATTTAACTTTTTCTCAATAAGTCCTTTTGACATACAAATTCACCACCCATCATAATTCCTTTATTTCATTAGAACTACGCTCATATGAAGCAATAGTATTTTCATTGTCACTATTTGGTTTACTTGGTCTACCTACTTTTCCATTATTAATAGAAGAAGAACCAGTATTACCTCCGAGTTTTTGTTGACCAAAGTTTAAATTTGGAATTAGCAAATCAGAAATCTCTTTATCAAATCCCATTGATTTACTTAAATGTAATCTACGTTTAAGTTGAAAGATATTCATATCACACATACGTGCAACATCTTGAAAATCAACAATACCAATAGAAGCATTATCTTTAACCATCGCTTTACGTGCTTCTTTATCATCAGGAATATCTACATCATGGAACTCAAACTTAAATTTATAATGTTTAGTTCTACGGTTGATAAAATATTCAATAAAATTAGCAAACATAGGATACATAGTTTTGACAATGTTCGCATCAACTGCTGCTGCTAATTTAGATTCATGAACACTTAATTTATCTTGATGGAATAGTACAGAAGATTCAGCAACAGATTGTTTTGCGATAGTTTCAGTCTGTGCGGTCTCAAGATTTTGCTGGTCAGTATCAAATTCTACTTTTTCTACCTTATCAACAGGTAATGCTGTTAAACCAATTTGTCTACTTAAACCTTGTCGTGCAACACCAAGAAATTTACCAAGTACTTCTGGTGTAATATTTATTTGGTTAGCAGTCTGACCAGACTTAGTATCTTTATTAAAGCCAAGAATGCCAACCAACATCTTAGATGCTGCAATAAAGTATTTATCCTCTTGTAACTTTCTTACAACAGGTACTAATGCAACCTCTGGAAACAAAGGTGCAAAGTAGGGGAGCAATGTAGCAAGTTCTGGATTTGTTTTAAAAGCCCAAAATCCATCAGCGGGGTTACACTGTCTCCAATAAATAAAAGAACTATGACGCTTGTCAACTTTTTGAGCTGGGTCATAATCTTTTTCGTTTTGACGATATACACTTCTTAACATTCTTTTGAATACGTTAGGGAACATATTAATATCTACGCCAGCTTGACTAATGAAATACTGCATATCGAAATCGAATAAAACGCCATAAGCATGTCTACCAGTAATTTTACAAAAATTAGCTGGCAATTCTTGCAATGTATATTTTATACCGTCATCTCGAAATACACAATAATATACACCCTGTCGAAGAATTTGTCTTAAAACAGTTTTAAATTCTTCTTTTGCATCAAATCTATTAAGAAAATCATCAATAACTTTTAAATCATTTTTAAAATTTTTGGAAGTATATTCACTGTCTTTCTCAATATTAACACAATCAAAAGTAATATTAAAACATGGCATATCAGACAAATAATGAAGAAGTCGCTTATAATACATATTCTGTAGCTCTAAAGCCATCGAATATTCTCTAATGATTTCTTCATTTGTTTTTGGATTTTTTAACGCATTAATAATATTATCCACCGTGGTTTCTACTGGATTCATATTAATGTTTTGCATTTGCTGATTTATTAAATCAGGTGTAAAGTATCCTGTAGCATTCGGATTATAACCATAATATGTATCTCTATAACCACTTGAGAATGATAAGAAGTCAAATGCGTTAAGTACATTATTTACTTCTTGTTCTGTAAGTCTTTCTTCTGACAAGCATATACCTCCTTTCTCGTTATATAATTATGCCCAACAAACCCAATCTATAATAGAATCGTTTTGTTGGTTTAGTTGATTTTCTAATACGGTAGCATACCATAAACCATAAATCAAAGCCATTACACGGTCTTTACGTCTACCTGACTTTTCTTTTAGTTTAATATAACCACCAGAAATATATTGTTGTAAATTAATAGCTTCATTAATAAATACTTTTGTTTGAGCGTATGGATTAAGAATACGTGCTCTATCTTCTGAATTTTCAATATTATAAAATTCATAATGAGCATTTAAATATTCTACAGCGTCATCAGTGTCCATTAAGAAACTAATATCTTGTTTATCAAAAATATTTTTTGCATTGATTATCATATTATATAATAAATCTGCTGGTGTTTTTACAGAATAAACAACAGGTACAGAATTATTTGAAATTTGTCCTGCACGATTAGACATTTTCACATCTTCTGGATTAACAACAGTCCAAGATGGGTATGTAACACCTCTTGCATCATCATATGTAGAATCTGTTAAAACATCGTATACACCTCATATTGTTATCTTATAAGTTTTTTATCTTATAATTCTTATGATTTATTATTCCCATAAGTTCAGCATATCTTTTTACCATGATTAAATATAAATTCATCCAACTGTTCTTTATTATTATTTTTACGCGAATATAATGAATGAAACAACATATGACATTTATGACACAAAATAATACCATTATCAATCACAAATCTTAAATCAATATTATTCGACCAATTTTGAATATGATGTGCTTCTAATTGTTGATTTACACCACAACATTGGCATTGAAAATTATCTTTTTCCAATACACCATTTCGCCAATCAATATATTCAAAATTCCATTGATGAGATTGACCATCTCCACCTGACCAGTGCGGGCTATTTTCACCAGTAAATAAAGAATATTCTTTAGCATATTGCATATAATTTTCATGACCATATTTTTCAATACATGTTGCTTTAGATTTTTCTTTAATTTCTTCTGATTGAAAAACACATTCGCATTTATATTTATTAAGATTTGTATTTTTAATCTTTTCTTGTATTTCATCATTTTGTGCTGGATTTTCTACACCATATTTATCAATATTAGTTAGTTTAATTTTCCTTTGAACTTCTTTATTTCCAAATGGATTTTCACATCCATATTTTTCTATATTCGTTTTAATTCGCTTGTCATTCACTCCATCAATATCAGACAAAGTACTTGTACCATATTTCATCTTTAAGACTTCTTGTGATTTTAATTCTGCACATTTTTGACACGCATCTTTGTGAACAACTCCATGAATAGTTTGCTTATATCTAATATACCATTGAATTTCATATTCACAACTGCAATAATCACATTTAACTTTTACTTGAATATTTGAACCGTTAGTTAAATCATTTACATTACAATCAAACATATCTCCCATTTTCGTATATGTATAGCCATGTTCAACATAATGTCTTTTTGTCTTGGAGTTCCATTTTACTTTTACAATATCAGAAATCAACATAAAATTTCACTCCTTGAATTTAATTTTAGGTATCGAAGTCTCGTGGGTAGATTATATTCTATTAATAATAGGTTCACTACCTATGCGTTGCGGCTGGTATAAATTTTACAATATACCTTCACCTCTGATTAGCATTTCAGCTTTCCAGATTTTCACTTCGATTTATTACTTATATATTTCTATATAAGAGGGCAAGCGTTTCGCCCCCACACCGTTAGTATCTATAATAGCATAATCACATTGCATTTCGTAAAACAATTGTTTAAATCGTTTTGCTTGTATAATTGCATTAGCACCATGCATTGATTCACAATATGCAGCAATCTTTTTATATTTTCCACCATCTGGTATTAATCTCAATACCCACATAGCAGTATTGTCGTTTGCTGCTGATTCAATTAATGCAATATCAATACATAGTAATCTAATCTCGTTTGGAAGTTTTTCTTGATAAAATTTCCATTTAGTAAAATCATTTTTATAATATATGTATTCTTCGTCAGACATAGCATATAATGCTTTAATATTGTCTTGACATTTTAATAGTGAGACGTATTTAAAGAAGTTATTTTCAGAACCTCTCTCTGGTCTACACAAATACTCTGCCATAACCATATCAAGGTTTTCAGTGTTGGATTTAAAAGACTGTTCAATAACGCTTTTATTAATAAATCCATTCTTTACACCAAATTCATATGGAGCAATATGCACATAATATCTCATATCATCCTGCGACATATATTTTAAATAACTTTCCAATTCTTTATAAGACCATTCATCTGCACCTCTAATAGAGGATAGATAAAGTTGCTTATTTTGTTCTTTAGGTAACGCTGCTCTTTCAGCAGGAGTTAATTGTGTATAACGTGGAGTTCTTAACGATGTTAAGAAAGGTACAAATACACGGTTTACTACATCTTTTTCAGTACGCACAAATTCGTCAACAATTAAAATGTGACAACGAATCAATTTTGTTATCTTGTAAGTTTTTTATCTTACAATTCTTATAGTTTCCTATAAGTTCAGCATATCTTTTCAACCATATAGGCTGTTGGTGTCTCGTGGATGGATTATATTCTATTAATATAATAGTTTCACCATCTATGCGTTGCGCGTGTATATAATATTACTTATATACTTCCGCTCTGATTAGCATCATTATTAGCCTCCCAGATTTTTACACCAATACAAATTATATATTACTATATAATAGGGCAATCTATATTTACCAAGTGCGTTTTCTCCATACGGAACTGCAAATATCTTTGAACCATTTTGAAATTCAATAGATGAATTTTGAGCAGACAAATGTAATTCTTTTATTTCAGCTCGTAAATTAGGTGAATCTCTCATAAATTCACGAACTTTACCAATAAAACGTCCAGATTGCTCTCTTGTTGGAGCAACAATAACTATTTGTTGATGAGGATATAATGTTGCACGTTCGATAGCAAACAATAAAGTAAGCGTACTTTTTGCGATTCCTCTTGCTTATTTTAATTTATATAAACATAAAATATTGCGAATTGTGGTTTGACTTGCGTGATACTCATTGGATAATTGAATGATGGACATTCCACTTCTGTATTTATCACAAATTTCCAATTCAATATCTTCTGGAAATTTACGAGCATTAGCATTTTTATGTTGCAATCCTTTACTATATATTGCTTTTTCTATAATGCTTTCAGAATATCCAGTTTTGCGATGTATATCGCATATACGCATACCACCCATATAATATTCAATAATCTTTTGATTTCTGTCATTTATAAATTTTTGTTTAATATCATTTATTTGTTCGGTAAGCTCTGGAAGTATATATTTAAAATTTTTACCAGATGTGATTTGTGTTAAGGTTTTATCTGCAATATTAAACATATTACAAATCTCCTTTCTATCCATCAAACAATACATCAGCATTTTAATATGACGAACGTCATCAAATGTTAATGTACTACGATTTCTTCTATGACCAACACTAATCTTTTCTTTTGTGGATTCAGCGCGTTTGCCACCTTCCCCGCCAGACGTTAAATTATACCCATATTCATCGTTAAAGCTATTATACTCTGAAATGAATTTTATTTCTAATGCATCTAAATCTTCATTATCTAATACTTCATATATAATAGAAAATTCAAAATTTGCTTGAGAATATTTATTCCAAGCATTTTGAAGATATGCATTACCATGTTGGTTTTTATTTAACTCGCATATATGTTGTTTCCAACGATGATGTATATTTTCTGACTTGCCAATATATACTTTACCATTGATAGCATTTGTAATTTTATAAATTCCACGCATATTTTACCTCTATATATTTCAATAATAGACTATATCTTTATCTACAGCATATCTGTTTAGATATTCGGCACTTCCCATATCAGAATTTCACTGATACAGTACAGGATTCATAAACATATATTATTCATATAATACTTAGTTCGTATTCCTTAGTCGTTGCACCTTGAAAGAAGTTTCCTTCTAACCTTGGCACAGGATTCTTTCGTTCCCTGTTAGCGTGATTATTCATTGTCATTTCCTACAATTACTATATGTTAATCACACACCATATATTTATATGTTCACCGAATGTTAATGATATATTTCTATATCACAGAGCCAATGTTGACCCAACAAAAATTTCAGCTTCATGTATATCCATCTCATATAAAACAATTTTCTGGAAATCGTACAGTTCCAAACCATAATAATCAGTAATTAAACGATGTGGATTAAATCTAAAAAAATCAATCCATTCTAAAAGATTTTCTTGATATTGCTCGTTAAGACTTTTCTTCTTCTTACGTTTAATAACAATTTTATTCTGTTCCATTGTTACCACCAGAAGCTATCTTTTCAAGTTCTTTTTCTTCTGCTTGTTTATTTGCAAGCATCTCATTAACAATATCAACTTGATAATCTTTCATCCATTCATCATAGAATCTTGTATATTCATTTTCAATACCCATTGCTTTAAAATAACAACCAGCAGAACCTTTAATATAATTCTGTACACCATCTACATCATTAAAAATTGGCTTACCAGATGTAGCAGGCTTCATATACTCGATTCTTTCAATTTCCATACCTAAAGTTTGGTGTTTTTCATTAGCTTTGTCTTGTTTATCAATCAAACCTGAGTTGTTCATAAGGTCAGTTAATGTCTTTAGCTTTTTATCTACTGCTGCACCAGACTGCCTGTCTTTATAAATATCAAGCAATTGATAACAAATTTGTTTAACAAGAATATCTAATGTCTTATCATTAATACCATTTAGTTTCTCATTCCAATCAAGATACTCGCTCTCAAGATAAGCAAGTTCCCAATTTTCAAAAGTCATACCCCACTTAGACTGTAAAAATTCAGTATCATATTCAATAGTTTCATATTCATCTGAATCGTCTGTGTTATGTTGTGTAGGGTTGTTTATCCTATTGCGTTTGATTTCTGTAACTGCATCAAACGTATTTAATTTTTCGATTTGGTTTTCTCCTTGACTATCATCAAAAGAAGTTCCCCATCCATTTTGTTCTGCAAAACTAAAACCTTTCATATATGCTTGCATAATTGCACCCTCACCCTGTATCTTAGAGTTTGGATTTTTAATATTTTCCACAGCACCAAGATAATTAGAGTGTATATAAGGAACATCAATTTTGCGGCAAGTATAATAAACAGCAAGATTTTGGTCATCATACATACCTAAATAGTAAGTATATATACGTTTAATACATTCCTTGCAATAAGGCACTTTACCAAAAAATTGTTTATGTTTATCCCTACTCATATAAAAGTTTGTCATTGTAGAATTGCCACAACGCAAACAATGGATTTTCGCAACTTCTTCTTTTTTAGAAGTATCATTAACAGGAGTAACCTTCTTTGGTCTACCTCTTGGCATACCATCACCCCTTTTAATTCAAAATAATTGTATGTAAATCTACAAGACCTTTGTCTTTTTCAAATACACCAATATTAGCTGTAGCATCAGCACATTTACGCACTTTCATAGAAAAAGAATCTACACCAATAATACTACCAACTCTGATAGCACCTTTACGATAACCACTTTGCATAATCTCATTATGATGTAAATGTCCAGCTACAATGTAATCAATATCAATATTATATGCTTCTTGATAATCTTTACGTGCTTCATCAAGATTTTTAACTTCTCCGTGAATACCAAGAATTTTAGTGCCACAATTTAGTTCTGTATAAATCATGTCGGCATAATTTTCAACAATAGTAATTCTGTCATTATTAGTCAGTTCTACACCATTTTTAATAATAGACATAATTACTTTGTCTAAATTTTCACGTTCATGTTCGCCTTTTTTAGTACCAAGTAAATCAAGTCGAGTGTGATTGCCAGCAACATTATAAATAGTAATATCAATATATTTAGAGATTTCTGTAAACCATTTAAACATATAATTCGCATATTTGACTGCACAATCAATAACTCCCCAACGTAGTTTAATTAGCTGAGACTGACGAATCAATCCGTCTAGAGAATCACCAAGACACATAATATCGAGATGTTTAATCTCATTTTTATTAATATAATCCACAGTTTCCCAAAGAATAGTATTCATTCTTTCTTCAAAAATTTCTGGACTATATTGATTAATAACAGAACCATCAAGACCATTAATAGTAAATGATACTCCATAGTGTTGGTCTGCTAAAAATAGCACAGCAGATTGATTATTATTAATAATATGTTCTGCTGGTCTCTCAAAAACAGGATTATATGATAAACATTCAGCCATACAATCCTGTACTTTATCATAAAACATTTCCGAACGAGCTTGTTCTCTAATCCATTTATTAGTTTCAATACGTTCAGTTTGAGCCTTCTTTTTAGCCTTTTCTGCTTCAATACGTTGCTCAGTTAATTTATTAAGAATAGCGGAGTTATCTATCGAATATTGTGTACCATCAGTGTATCCTTCTTCGTAAGCAGCAAACCACTTCCGATATGAACTTTCATCTCTGTTGAGGTTACTCGCATTATTAATTAACTCCGCTATATCCTTATTTGATAGTTTATAACTATCTTTATTTCGGAATAGTCTAATTTTATATTCTTTTAATGTTTCTCCATTTTGTTTTAAAATGTTCATTAAAATACCCCTTTAAATTCAAATAGAAATTATTTTCTGTTAGCCATTAAATGAGCAATATTATCTGCATCATCCATTTCTATGACTTCCAATGATTGCATTGAAGGTTGTACAACACTATGCACATATCCATTACCATCAACCGCTTCATAATCATCAAATAAAGACCAAAATGCAGCAGCTTCCATTTTTGTCCATTGCTGTAATGGATTATGTTGACTGCTTGTATAATATCTATAGCTTTGTAAAATTCTATCTCTTAATTTATTACACTCTCTTTTGTTGATATTTGTTTCTAATTGCGTCAGTCTTTCAGAATTGGCTTGTTGTGCGGAACACAATTGTACAAGTTGTGTTTGCATTGCTTTCTGATTATTAATCATTTCAGTTCTGTCTTTGGTCAACTCTTTTACTGCATCTATCATATCTAAAATCTCTTGTTTATGATGCATATCATCTTCTGCCTTATTGACAAAAAAATCTCTAATCTTAGTATAAATTTTATATAAAAATACACAAGCAAGAGTTAAAGTAATGATATTACCAACAGTTATATGCCCGAAAAGTTTTATAAACTCATCCATGCCAGACACATTATCACCCCTATAATTCTCAATAGGGAGAATTACACTAAAAGACATATAAACATAGACTTATATATCCTTTACTATAGTTCTATTAATATAAAAATAAGCAGACAGATAAATGTCTGTCTGCTTATGAATTATTTAATTGTTATCCCAAATGTCAATTAACATCTTGGCAAACAATGCTTCTTTACCAGTCCAACCACTCATCATTGAAGTACGATAAGCATATTCTGGTAATACAGAATTATTATAACCAGCCGTTTGTACAGAAAACATATTAACATCTTTATTTACTTGTCTACGATAATTTAATAGACATTGAAAAATATTAATATATATCCCGCAAGAACACTCAGCATTTCTATATTCAGTCTGTTGACTACTTGTACCGTATAATTGACCATGACCAGCTTGCATATCAGAATAAATAAAGATATTATCAAACTTATCTTTATTTTTAGTGATTTTTTGGAAGAATGTCCAAATACCACCTTCTGTATTCATGCCAATTTCTTTGCCAATCTTATTAATTTCTGATAATTTTCTAAGCACTTTATCATTCTTAGAAATAGGAATAATTTTAAGTCTATCTCCAAATACACCTACATAGCCTTCGTCAGAACGTTTTGCAGTCAGAATAGAAGATAGATTATCAATCTCTGCTACGGTTACTGAGCCATATTCAGTAGGAATTGTACCCCATGCGCTACCAGAATTATCAGTCAAACAAATAGTTTTGCCAGACAATTGTGGCATATTTTCAATCGCAATATCAACACAATCTTCAAGAGCATCAAGTAAAATATCTTTATGATGTACATCAGAATCTCTAATTGCTTTATATGCAGAATAATATCTAAATGGGAATTGTTTTCCATGTAATACTCCACGTTTTAGTTCTGCAATCACAGCATCAGCAATAGCAATATTATCAATTTCTGAAAAGATATTTCTCAAATTACGAATTAATGCCATATGTGAGATATTACAATTTTCAAGAATGTACATCCAGTCCTTACCAGCAGAACGCATTTGTTCCCAAGTGGTTTCAGAATTAGAAACTTGAATATCACCAGTTGACATTAGTTCATTGATATTCTCTGAATTAGCATGACAAATACGTACAGCATTAATCATACCAATTTCTGCATTCTTATACTTATTAATAGCATAAGGCTTTAGAGATGATAACTTATCAGACCAAGAACGTTTAATGATATTAGGGATATTATTCTTTTTACCCTTATTAATAAAAAGATAATATGCAATCTGAACCATAGGTTCATCTGCACGTTGCATTACTTGGCAATTAATAAATCTAAAATTGATTTTATTATTGGCAGTAAATTCTTTGCGCTTTGGATGAATAGCTGCGCGTACCATAATAATCTGGGGGTTTAGTCTAATATTATACACAGTACGTAGCTCAACAGCCCAATTTAATGTTCCTTCATAGTCATAATCCAGAGCAGCATCAATAGCGTCTGTCATAATTTCTGTGGTGCTTTTACCATTATATTCTTTTGGAATAATAATGTAATCAAGCAGTTTTGACCAAATTTCATTACCACGAGCAGAATATCTCGTAGAACGTTTACCAATTCCACCATCACGATAATAAGATGGTTCACCAAAAATACTTGACGCACTAATCATTTTTAATGTAGCAAGTGGAGAATATACATAAGAATCTCCACCCATAAAATTCTTAACCACCTTATCTTTTTGCAATACGGTAGCTTCACGTTGTTCTTTTACAACTTTAGATAATCTCGACATAATTATGCTCCTTTCATCAATAGAAAGAGAACAATGTGTTATTAATAAACACAAAATTCCTTATAATTCATGGAGTGTCTAACGAGAATCGGACTCGTGCCATCAATTTGGAAAATTGATGTTCTACCATTAAACTATAGACACATATAAAGTAATAGCCTACAAGTATCACCCAGTCAGTGTAATACTCGCACTATTCTTGATAGTTGGCTGATTATTCAAATATATCTCAGCAGACTTCGCTTGTCTTTGCTATTACTTCGTTTTGATTATTAGATGTTTCCATTTGAACACCTCTTGCATATGCGATACCAGAATATTTATTATATTGCGCTTATATAATAAAAAGAATTTTCAATATATCCTAATTCAATATTGAAATAAGAACATTCAACTGGTTATTGTTCTTATATGTGTATTATTAATAGATAACAATACTTGATTGGCGACGACCAATGGTACTGGGGGACAGGATTGAACTGTCGAACTTTAGCTTATGAAACTAACGAGATACCGCTTCTCCACCCCAGTATATTAGACTAATATATTAATACATATTAGTCTGCTTTTCGAGCGTGTTTCTTCTTTAGCTTGCGCTCACGTCTTGCTCGACATGCAACGTCCATAGATTCAAGGTCAATCATATGACATACAACCATTTCTTGAAAAACATTCATTATTATCACCTCTTTTACAGTAGTGTGTAAGAATAAGTAGAACCTTTTGCTTCTACAGAAGTATCGAGTTCTTCAACATTACAAATAACTTCGCCACTCTTATCAAATAGCTGATTGTTCTTTACCTTCTTAATAATATAAGAAGATGTTGAAACAATTCCATCAGAACATACAACTCTAAACTCTACAATCTTACCAATATAATCCTTTGATTTCATAATTAACACCTTTTCAAATAAATAATAACGAGAATAATAAATACGGTGCTTAAAAATTTTGATTAAATAAATATCAAAATAGCATTTCTTGAATATCTTTTTCTATTTGAAGTAACCGTATTTGCTGCTTCGTTATTTATCAGTACTCTAAGTACCATTACCAGCTTACGAATGAATGATATTCTAACCGTCATTCACGGATATAAAGTCAGATTGAGTATATTAATATACAGTATAATATATAATACATTACACAAATGTATTCGCTTCTTTGTAGAAAATCAAATAGTCGATGAAGTAACTGTATACTCTGCTTCAATCTAATGTCGAAATTAGTGATACAAACAAGAATAATACATACAGTGTAATTAAAATATGTATAAATATTACCTAAACAAATATTACAAGTTGAAGTAACTGTATATCCTGCTTTGTCGTATCTTTGGAAAGAAAAATAAGATTTGCACTTATATCTCCGCTTCATAATTTGCGGTATTTTACTAATTAAACTATCTTCTTATATATAACAACGAGTATAAACACAACAGGTAACGTATCACTTTACCACAATGAAGTAACTGTTGTGACTGCTTCGTTGCTATAATCTTGGTCGGAGAAGTTGGAATTGAACCAACCGAGGTTAAACCAGCGGATTTACAGTCCGCGCCGCTCCCATGTACGGTATATTCTCCGATATATGTGTGCCACAATTAAGTGGCACACTTTATATCAAATCTTAATTATAGTACAGATTCTTTGATAGAAGGAGATACATAAGGACGTACAGTGTTGTGTGCTGGCTTAGTCCACTCGCCAGTACCACGTAGATGGTCAACACCAGAACGCTCTGGAACTTCTACTACCTTATAAGTAACGTCTGCAACCTTTACAGAATCGCCAACCTCCATCTCTGCGAGATAGGATACAGTAGCTGCTTCAAGAGCCTTTAGGAACTCCTTAGCCTTTACCTGAGAAATATCAGCGGTCTCTGCGAAATGCTTTACAAACTTAGAACTAGTCATAATAATAAACTCCTTTAATTTCTATTTGATGGTTTACCATCGTTTTTTTTAATTTATATAATATGATAAAGAGTGAAGGTCTGAGTAACTCTTATATCTGAAAGTTCGGCTTACTGTCTCTTGCCACTCTCTATCATATATTTATTATATCATACTCGGAAGTATTTGTCAAGTCTTTTTTTTATTTTTTTATATTTTTTTTTACTTGATGTTTTACTTCCTTCTTGACTATATAAGTATTATATCATACTTCGTATACTTTGTCAAGAGCTTTTTATAAAATATTTTTTAAAATTGTTGCTTCATAGCCGTCTCGCCAGAAATCTTAGCAACTGCAATACTTGTATCATTGCTTTCTTTGCTCAGTGTAGTCTGTAGCTTATATGTCATGCTATTAGCTTCTGTAGCACCAATATATTCAATTGCTTCTGATGGTGATAGACCAGCATTAACCAGAGCAGTAATTTTGCCAGCAATTTCTGACATTTCGGCAACACCCTTTTCAAAGTTATGGCAGTTATACTTTACAGTATTAATGTTAGAAGTATCCATAAGATTGATTAAAAGATTACGCTCAAACTCATGTTCTGGAATTTCGCAATGACCACACATACACATATCTTCATCTGGTTCAGTATCCATAAGTTGCTTATTTACTACAATTTCTTCATCATCTACTGGTTTATTTCGTTTATTGGACAATAGTATCAACTCCTTTAATTTCTAACATATCTTCTGCTGTAAAGTATTTATCAGCCTTACGAGCATTAATATCTAAGAAGAAATCTTCGGAAAGGTCAGTATACTTTGTAGCTATACTAATCATATCCTTTTGGATTTTTTCTGTAAACTCAACTTGTTCCAGAATATTACCATGCTTACCATACACACCATACGATACATCGTGATACATATATTTAGCGTATTTGTAAGCCCTGCGTTCTGTGCCACAAATTGATAGAAAGAATCCCATACTATATCCTCTACCAATATTAGTAGTAATAATGCGATAACCATCTGATTTCATATTCTCAATTAGTGATAATAGAGATAGTCCATCTTCAACAGCACCACCACACGTATTGATTTGAATTTCAATTGGCTTTTTATCATCACAAAATTTTTCATCCATATACTTTAATTTATTTAAATAATAAATGGATTCCATCATTGAATTATCATCAACATCATCATATAACATAATGATACGTTGATTCATAGCCATTGAAAATCTCATCTGTTGTGAAAAGCCATTCATAAATTTTGGCATTTCACTATTATTAAAATGAGTATTCAATACATAAACTCCTTTAAATTCAATTAGTTACATTTTATCTGCAATAGTTGTAACCGTACTACGATAACTATTCTTTAGTTTAATACAACCAAAACAATCATTATCTTTAAAAACATCAATCATGCGTTCCATACCTGATTGAGAAATATTTACATCAGTCTGTTCAAGAATGTCTCCTTCATAAACTTGTTTACAACCTTGTTCGCATCTTTGAAGAACAGTTTTTAGAGTATAAATATCCATATTCTGTCCCTCTGTAATAAAGATTGAATCAGTCGAAGAAACATTAATACCTCGTATATTTGCAGTAGGAACAATCTCTAATTGACCATTCATTATAAGTGATTTAACCATGTTAATATCACCGAACTTAGTCGCAAGGATATTACCAATAGAGCCAGTCATCAGAATTTTTTCTTCGTGGTCTCCTTTTTCATATCCAAGAGTTGGAGCGCCTTTTAGCGTGTTATAAGAAAAAATAACATAAATTTTTCTAATATCTCCGCATTCAAGCAACTTCATAAGGTATGCAAGTGCAAGATGAGTTTTACCAGAACCAGCGCGACCATAAATAGCCGTAATATCATTATTACACATACTATCTAATGCGCATAGCTGATATTCATCTTTTGCTTTTACATTACCGAACATACGAGTTTTAAGATTTTTATGACCAACTTTTACATGACCTTGGGCAGTCCATTTTAAAACATCAAGACAAACCTGTTCATCATTATAAATAATTAAATATTCATTGATGTTAAGATTATAAATATTTTCCATAGTATGTTCATACAAATAAGCGAGTTGCTCATCTGTAAGTACTACACGTTTATAGCCTTTATACAAAATCTCTGATGGTACATCAACAAGAGGTACACCAACAGACTTTGCTTTAATTTGTAGATTTAAATCACCAGTGCATAGATAAGCCATATTGTGATATGCTGATGTAACAATAATATCATCATTCATATTATAAACATTATCAACAATATTATTAGCTTCAAATTCTTTTGCAACTCTACGTACAAGGTCAAATTCAACATATTGAGCGTTATCTCTAATATGTCTAATTGCATTACGAGCCTTGGATGAACGTTCATAATCTTTATTTGTTTTAAGATTATCAAGCTCTTCAATAACTGTAATAGGAATGATAATATTATATTCAGATATTAATCTTTCAATAATATTACAACAGCTCATTAGTGCGCTTGTGTCAAGTACACATTTTTCCATTAGAACACATCCTTAAACATTCATAGACTTTAGCTTTGCCATAATCTGTCGTGTCTCAACAACTGCATACTTATGTCTACGCGACTTCTTTTGTCTATTAATAGTAGTAAAGTTCTTATTATACTTATCAAACTTAATAAGACCTTCTTTAATGAGTTCATTGAACTGCTGTTTTGTAATAATTACCATAAAAGTAATTCCCCTTTTAATTCAATTTTGTATAATTATTATATCATACAAGTAAATATTTGTCAAGAGTTTTAGAAAAATTTGTTTTTCTTTTCTTCTCTTTCCATACTATTGGTTTCTTCTCTCGGTAGTCGTTATTCCTTACTAAAACAATGTATTTTTTAGGGTATATAAGTTGCGACATTTTTTACAGCTTCTTGACGTTTAGTTTTCACACGTTTTTTATCAGCATGACGTTTGTGCTCTTTTCTGCATTTTGCACAGTAATGCGTATCACCTTTTTGTTTACGCATGTGAATATATGGCTCTCCACATTCTTCACAAAATTCAACATTACAGATATTATAATATAGATAATAAAATAATACAGGTGTATTTGTATCATGAATAGTAAAAGCAATCTGCTGTTCGTCAAATTGTGGAAAGTCTTTACCAAGCTCATACACTAATTCGTAAATTGTCTTATCTTGTTCTTTGCGTTTATTCTCTTTACAGACAATGTATCCACGTTGATACAGTTCATAGTAACAATCATTAAAATAACCAGTATATGATTTCATAAGAGCCATACGTAAAAACGTATCTTTTTTAATTCGTGGTGGATGACCAAATGATTTATATAGAACTAAAAATGTAAACATAAACTTTTCAAGCTCAATGTTGTCAAGCTGATGAATGTATTCTAATTCATTTACAGAGATGGGAATTAGCCCATCTCTGAATTTTCCATGCTTATTCATTGTATGACTTACTACAGAATGAACATAATTACCAATTAGTCCATCTGTATCGTTTTTAATTTTAATTTTTTGTTGCAATAATTGGTCGATTTCGGTGTTGGTTTTACCAATATGTTTATAATATTTTACCAAAACTCTGGCTAATTTAATTGGATGTTGATTAGTTGTAATTCCATTTTTATCCAATTCTTTACCAATAAGTTCTTCATTAATTATCATCATTGAGTAAATCAACTCTTTCTAAAATATAATGTTTTCCCATATATTCCTCGCCATCATCACATTCTTTTGGAATAAATGCTACAGATGCTTTAGCTTTCACATTATTAATAATAGTGTTACCAGCAATATCCCACATCCAAGACTTTGATTTGTTATTAAAATAATTATAATAACAATAGATGACATAATTTGCAATATCTTCGCCATTAGAATCTAACTGATTTAATTTGTCCTTTAATAGCTGCTCGATATTTAAATAAACATTCTGCTCTACTTCATCCATATCATCTGTGCTATTTGTAGCATCACAGCGAATAGCATTGATTTGATATGTATATAACTTAAAACATTCTGCAATACATTTTCTAACTGCACCTAATAGATTTTTATTAATAGGTTGCCAATATTCAGAAAGCAAAATAGTATAATCAAACTGATTATGTTTATTATTATGCCATTTATTATCAAACTCGATATCTTCAATGTAATAAGCAAGTAAATTCATTGTACAATTATTTTTAATAACTGGCATATATTTATAATAATTATGAATAAATTGTACTTCTTCTTTACTTTTATTTTCTTTTTTTAGTAACTGTGAGATAGTACATCTAAATTGTGATATACATAGTTGTTTATATAATTTACAATGAGTATCATATTCTGTCTTTAGTTTTGGATATACATAACTAAAGAAATATGCCTTTCTATCAACTGCAATCTTATTATTAAATGCAATTTGATTATTTTGTTCTTGAATTTGTTGACGTTCTTCATCTGTGCAATTTTCTGGAAATTGAATAAATTTTTGTTTTTTAGACCAAAGTTTTGGGGGCGGTACAAATACATCACCCTTCGCAGAATCTCACCTATACCCTCGGTTTCCCGATATTTGAGTAGGGGGTTAGACTATATCATCATCTATATTTTATAGATGTTCGGCACTACGGATATATGAATTTCACATATACCCTCTTAGAATTTATAATAATAAATTCAATTTAGTCGTTTGACCTTTTTGTATTATAAAATACAAACTTGGCACAGGATTATCATATTATTTTATTTATTTTATATATCGTTTAATTGTATCATATGAGACATTGTATTTGCGTTTAATATCAGCCATACTAAGACCACATTGATAATCTTTATAAATATTATCTTTAACTTCTTGAGTTATACGTTGTTTATGAGGCAATCTGTCAACATATTCATCCCATCCATCAATTACAATATGTTTCCATCGTTTGTTATATTGTATACTTTTAATATATTTATATGATGTATGAAAAGTCTCAGCAATAATATTTATATCAACATCATCTATCAACATCTGTTTAATATTAATAATATCATCATTAGTAAATTTAGCAAAATTACTATTTTCGCCTTCAAATCGTTTTGAAAGTTTAATTTTGGTTGCGTCTGAAACAACTTTATGTTTGTTAGCTTCAATTAATGCTTGTTTTTGTTTATCAGATAATTTTCTTCCTTTACGCGATTCACTCATTCTGTGTTTAGTTTTATCTGATAATTTTGCACCAAGCATTCTTTGTCTATTTTTCTCACCAACAATTTTACGACATTCTTCTGATAGATTAAAAAATCCTTCTCCACCATCTGTCATATTGTATAATGTATATCCGTTTTGTTTATATTTCTGAATATAATATTTTTCTTGTTCGTATATTTTGTCATTATCTTCAATTTGGCATAAAACATTAAATTCAAATTCATCTTCGCCATATTTATTATATGCATTTTGTAAATGTGAATTTTCATGTCTATTACCTTCCAATGCCCAAATATGAGCTTTAAGTCGATGTTGAAAAGTAGTGCGCGTACATCCAATATATACTGCATTAGAAATTAAATTTGTAATGATGTATATACCTTTTGTATTCATATCAATATTATTAGCAATTTTCATTTAATCACCACCTTTCTTATGTAATACGATATATTATAAAATAATTTAGATTTCCCTGTTAGCATAGATATTAACAATCATTTCCTATTGTTACTACACGTTATCTATACACCTTATATTTATAAGTTCACCGAATTTTTAACTATACATCACTGTATAGTGCGACTGATTACTTAATCGCTGTACCTTGATGGTATCTCATCTGTTTAATACGTTTGTCTAACTCTTTATATTCATCAGTATCTGGACTATATATAGATTGCATACTAATCATATTAGATACTATATTTGTAATAACGCCAATTTTCGTATTAAAGGATTTAACATCCATCGAAGCGAAAGCATTCATATTCAATACTTGAGATTTTGCTTTTGTCTTTTCATAAGTGATAACCTTTTTATTATGACCAACAGCTTCAACCATAGATTGATTGTCTGTTGTAAGTGATAAATCACCATCGTACCTTTATACCGTTAGTTTCCTAATACTTTAACACATTTTATTTCAAATGTCGGAGTAGACTATCTCTTTATCTATTAATAATAGATATACTGCACTACGGATATATGAATTTCACATATACCCTCTTAGAATTTATAATAATAAATTCAATTTAGTCGTTACACTTTACAATAATAATTTTATATATTTGTCCATGTTTCATTTTTAATAACATGGCTAATAGTTGTCCATCCAATATTAAATTTTCGTGCAATTTCAGCAATTGGAATTTTCTGATTATACAACTCTTTAATGAGTGGAATATCATCAGCGATAAACTTATGTCTACCGTTGTTTTCACCATGCTTATCACCCATCAAACCATGTGATGCTGCATGAGCCATATTTTCTAATCGAGTATTCCATTCTAAATTATCTACACAATTATTTAATTTATTGGCATCTTTGTGATTAACTTCTGGTTTATTTTCGGGATTATCAATAAAACATTTTGCAACTAAAATATGAATATATTGTTGCCATATTTTTCTTTCACCGTTCTCGGTATAATTAACACGAATATAATAATACGTATTAAGCGGGTCTGATTTTTGTCTTTTAGATAACAGTCTACCATGTTTATTTTTAACATTACCTAAATTGCTTACTGAAATATAACCGTATTTATTTACATAATATTGTTTCCAAATTTCTTCCATTATTTCACCTTCTTTCACTGTAATATAAAAATTATTATTGTCTTAGCACGATATTACCATATATAATTTTATACTTAGGCTTTTATCGTTAGCATAATTATAAAAATTACACACCCTATATTTATAGGTTCACAGTATTCACTTAGATATGTTACCATATCCTCGGACAACTTATTTTATCCGCATCAGATTGACTTATAGCTGTCATATCCCAAATATTATACATATTACCACTTTTAATATGTTGATACCATTCCATACAATCATCGTTACTATATACATTTAGTAAACAGTTTTCAGACGGAGCAACCAATGGGCTTCTATGTGTAGAAACTACTTTACTTCCTTTTTCAACCCATCGCCTATTCCAAATAGTACCAGATGGTAACAGTCCTTTTATTTCCATACCAAAAGCATGTTCTGCCATTGCGTATAAATCTGGAATTAAAAATTCATAAGCACCTTCTACCAATACTTTACCAATTTTCATTTTATCAATTTTGGTTTGGATTTGACGTAAAATTTTAGTATTTACATAATTATCATTAATAAGATTTGGACAATATGTCAGTACTTTAGCTATTTTATCATTGTTCGTATCAACTTGTGCATCATCCGATAGAATTGATTTTGATGGCTTTAGAAATAACATTGTTGTCATATAATCCTTTGACATGAGTTTCTTCACCCAATTCACACTATATGATGCCAATTCTTTAATACTATCTTTTGTAAAATTATTCGTTTGAATATATTGATAATTTAAAGTCGTATATTTATTATCTTCTTTTTTATTAATACGAGTAACAGAAAAAATATGTTTAAACTTTTTAAAATAATATAAATATTGTTCCCAAGAATCATAATATTTTGCAAGTTTAAACTGTGATTTAGTTAAGATAACATCAATCTCATCAATATTATGTTCGTTACCATATAAATCTGTAATTGTATTTGTCTTTGCTTTTTCTTTAGCAAATTTATGGAAATCAAATACACTTACACATCCCTTAACCCACGGACTTCTTACAATAAATGAACTTGGTACATAATTATCACAGTGTAAATCATCAGCCCATTGGGCAGCCATTTCTGGTGAAATCATACCAGCACCATCAAAAGCATTAATATCAAAATTAATTAATCTTTCCTCAATGTCTTTTTCACCTTGTTCATTATCATAAACCCAATCAACTAATTGGTCTTTAAGTACATACTCATAATCTGGAATAACACAAATTCTTGGTGTTGTTACTTGACGAGATGCAGAAGTATACAATGCAAAATATGCACTAAATTTCGCAAGATTCATTTTACCAATATGTCGTGGAGTTAAACCACACATCATAATAGTTTCTAATTCATTGTACATATCTTTATTAACAAAGATTGCTGAATTACGTCTAAGTTGTCCTGCACCAGCACATAATCTTTTATATGTTCTTTCAAATTTAATACCAAACATATCAAAGGTTACTGAGAACATATTTTTACAAATATATTTATATTCTTTTTTGGTCGTATCTGCTTTTACTGAAATAATATCTGGAACAAAAGATAAGAGTTTAAATCTTTGTTGTAATTGAGATAGCGTTCCAATATTTTGTTTACTATTCTTTTGTTTTTGGATTACTTTAATAATTTTTTTTGTTTCATAAATTTCGTCAATTAAATTCTCTTGGTCATTAAGCCTTCTTATAAATTTAAATAACTGATTGTCTCCTAAAGCTACAATGTAATTATTTAACATTGCTTCTTCATAAGACAACTTCACATTTAAATCACTTTTCGTAATATAAGAAGTGTTTAATTTAAGAATATAAAATAAATTCATGTTAGCCAATAGGCATCACTCCTATTTTTAAGATACTTATATTATACCATATTTACATAAAAATGTCAATATCATTTTACAAAAATTTCAAAAATTTTCTTTCTATTAATAAGGAAGTAATAAATATATAAT
>ERZ1034928.202-NODE-202-length-37456-cov-5.172134_pt1 | contig 37456 bp, 43 predicted proteins | sample MGYA00520627_ERZ1034928 | MGnify/ENA primary metagenome ERZ1034928 (study PRJEB33766, sample SAMN09781755) | gut metagenome | biome: gut microbiome | host: Homo sapiens | place: Madagascar | study: EMG produced TPA metagenomics assembly of the PRJNA485056 data set...
CATGGATATTGTCGGCGGTCGAATGCCGGTCAGTTCGGCAAGCTGCTTCTGCGTTAATCCAGACGCTTTACGGTTCCGCTGCAAGTTTCTTGCTATTTCTTCCTTTACGGTTCCGGCCACCTCTTTATGTAGCTGCTCAGCAGGGGAAAAATCAGAATTACTACTGACGATTTCTGAAACATCTTGAAATTCTCTCAGGATGTTTTCCACCTTGTAGATTTTACAAAGCTGCATCAGCATTTCTGCATCCGGCTGACCTCTATTATTTTCCCAGGCGTTCACCGTTTTGCCGCTCTTCCCGATCATAGCGCCGACTTGATCGGCAGTCAAACCTTGATTTTCGCGAAGTCGTTTCAGCGCTTTCGCGATAGATTCCCTTGACAAATGCATCATCTCCTTGCGTTGTAATCATTATATCACGAGTGCTGATTGATGTCAATAAAAAATCTAAAAATTTTAGAAAAAAATCTTTGAAACCCCTTGACAAACTAAGAAACGTAGACTATAATAGTATCGTAATCTAAAAAACATAGATTTGAGGTGATCGAATTGAAAATTAACCATCAACTCGCAGAGATCGTCAGGAAAACAGGTGTGAAACAGATCGCTATCTGTAAAGCGACAGGAATTACGCCGGATGCGATGAGCGCGATTCTCAGCGGAAAGCGCAAGATCATGGCCGATGAATTTCTTTCCATCTGCTTATTCCTGCACGTTGATCCGGCAGTATTCACATGATGGATCAGTTCACGCGGTGAGAAAGACACGGAAAGGATGTGATTTTATGGGAAGAAAACGAAAATTCACCTGGGGTGCATGGGACTATGACTGCGACGGCAGCGCGTACATCATCGCGAAAGATGAATGCCCGCGCCGTGAGGACGTCCCGGACTTTATCTGTCGCGTGGATCAACTCGACCCGGCTTGCACGACGGGTATGGTCGTGAAAGCCGGCTGGTGCCGGTACGAGTGCCGCACCGACTTTGAAGAGCACTATGGGGAGCGGCTCAGCCTCTACGTCGTGTACGATGAAAAAGTCCCGCACGCTTTTCCGGTGTGGATCGTGCGCAAAGAAGCATGGTATTGAAAGGATGAACCTCATGAAAACAAAGAACATCTACCCCAATCTTCGCGCCGCCATGGCGCGGTGTGGAAAGACGATTGGGCAGCTGGCGGAGGATACCGGAATCCATCGTGAGTGTATGTCCCGCAAGATTTGCGGCAAAACGGCGTTTTGGCTGGATGAAGCATTGACGATTGCTGCGGCAGTCGGCTTCGAGGATGATGTCCGGTGGCTATTCCAAAAAGAAAAAGCCTGATGCTGCGAACATCAAGCCTTTTTCTCCCAGTTATTTTTTCCGCCCGGTGGTTTTGGTCTGCGAAAGCGCACTACCGGCCACGGACTTCGACGCATTGCTGAACCGCCCGTCTCTCAAAATTCTCGATGCGGTAGAAGCAACCGGTTTACTGGTCTGTTTTGGATTGGCCATGAGTTTTCACCCCCTGTCGATTGGTTTGTGATTATTCTATCACATTATTTAGTGATTGTCAAGTGTTTGTACACTACATATTGTGTACGCGTTAATCGAACGTGAGCGAACTTTTGCGAACTTTACAGCACTTAGGAAACTTTTTTGATATCAAAAACACGAAAAAATTTTGGAAACTTTTTTGTGGTAAAGACAAAGAAAGGATGAAGCAAAAATGCAAGTCAAACTGACAATCGATGACCTGAAAAAGATGGACAAACCGTTCATCGGACCCGAAGAAGCAGCCGCCGTAATCGGCTGCACGTCAACGGCGATCCGCGTTTCGGCGCAACAGCAAGTCGAAACCGGGAAGCAGTACCTGGGGTTCCCGTTTAGCCGGATGGGCACGCGGACATTCATCCCCCGGGTGCCGTTCATCCGGTATGTGGAAGGGGGTGCCGCACAATGACCATCAAACAAATTCTGCTGTCCATGATCGTCGGCGGCAGCGTCGCAACCGCGATTCTGCTGGCGCAGGAGATCGTGACCAGCATCCGGGCGCGCAAGGCGGCGGAACAGGCTGCGAGATCGTACGACATGGCCATGCGGGACGCCCGCATCACCAAAGAGCGCATCGCGCACAACCGTGAGCAGCTGGCACTTGAATACCTGAACCGGAAGGACGTGCAGTGATGGGACGGCCAAAAAAATCCGTCTGCGAATCGTGCCGGTACGTCATGACAGCAAGCAGCGAATCCCACTGCGGATATATGTTGATTACCGGCATGGTGCGCGGCGCGCATTCAAAGGAGTTTTGCCCCAAGTGGGAAAAGCGGACGCGGGAAAATTACCGTGGGCATTTCCGCCTCGACCCGAAGATGGTGCAGGAAAGCCGGATACAGGATATGCAAGCTGAACGCCGTCGGAGTGTGCAGCATTTCGACGAGCAAACCAAAGGAGCGAAGAAAAATGGGTAAGCAAACAAGAATACCGACCGCAGACATGACCCGTCAGGAATGGCTGCGGGCGCGCAAAAACGGCATCGGCGGCAGCGACATCGGCGCGATTCTCGGGATGAATCCGTACCGCAGCGCGTACGCCGTATGGGCGGAAAAGCTGGGGATCATCCCGGAAGTCGAGGACAACGAAGCTATGCGGCAAGGGCGCGATTTGGAAGAATACGTCGCCCGGCGATTTGAGGAAGTCAGCGGCGCAAAGGTGCGACGCGTGAATGCCATCATTTCCAACTCGGATTACCCGCACATCGCGTGCAACATCGACCGGTCGATTGTCGGCTGGAACGCCGGGCTGGAATGCAAAACGGCATCCGCGCTCAACGAAAAGCGGTTCACGGTTGGCAGCTTCCCGGAACACTACTACGCGCAGTGCGTGACGTATATGGCGGTCATGGAGTACAGCCGGTGGTATCTGGCGGTGTTGGTGCTGGGGCGAGATTTCAAAGTCTACCAGCTGACCCGCATCCCGGACGACGAAACGCCGGAATGGTGCGAATCGTCCGTGTATGTGCCGGATTCGGAGTTTGAATCCATCCGCGAAATGGCCATCCAGTTCTGGCAGTACGTCGAGACGAAGAACCCGCCGCCGGTGGACGGCTCCAAGAGCACATCCGACACGCTGGCGGCCATCTACCCCAAATCGGTGCAGGACATCAGCGCAGACCTATCCGGGTTCGATTCCGCGCTGGCGACGTACAAGCGGCTCAAAGCCCAGGAAAAAGAGATCGACGACGCGCTGACCGAAACCGAAAACCAGATCAAAGAATTCATGGGCGATGCAGAAAGCGGCATTTGGGACGGCGGGAAAATTTCGTTCCGCAGCCAAACCCGCACCACGTTCGATTCCAAACGGTTTTTCGCTGACAACCCGCAGCTGGATACCAGCAAGTACATCAAAACATCGACTACGCGCCCGTTTAAGGTGACGTTTGCAAAGGAGAGCAGATAACATGACAGGATCAATTACCGCCGCCAAAACCGCCGCCATGGCGAAAACAGACGGTCAGAAAACCATCCGCGACTACATCCGGAGCATGGAGGGCGAAATCGCAAAAGCGCTTCCGTCCGTCATGACCCCGGAACGGTTTACCCGCATTACGCTCTCGGCGCTGAGTGCCAACCGCAAGCTGCAAGAGTGTACGCCGCAGTCTTTCCTCGGTGCGATGATGACCGCCGCGCAGCTGGGCGTTGAACCCAATACGCCGCTGGGGCAGGCATACCTGATTCCGTATTTCAACGGCAAAAGCAAGAAACTGGAAGTACAGTTTCAGCTGGGGTTCAAAGGGATGATCGATTTGGCGTATCGTTCCGGTCAAATATCCACCATTACCGCCCACACTGTCTACGAGAACGACACGTTCGAGTATGAATACGGGTTGGAAACGAAGCTGAAACACATCCCGGCAAAGACCAATCGCGGCAGCGCGATCTACTACTACGCCACATTCAAAACCAAGGACGGCGGGTACGGATTCGAGGTCATGAGCCGCGAGGATGTGGAAGCCGTCCGCAGAGCCAGCAGCAAAGCCGCCGACAATGGCCCGTGGGTGACGCATTTCGACGAAATGGCGAAGAAAACCGTGCTGAAACGCGTGCTGAAATACGCGCCGCTGAAAACCGAATTCGTCCGCGAATTGTCCAGCGACAGCACCATCAAAACCACCATTTCGGCAGATATGTACAATGAGCCGGACGAAACAATCGAAGCAGACTACGCCGATTTGGAACCCGATCCGGAGACCGGCGAAGCGGTGCAGAAAGCTGGTGATGCGAAATGAGTTTGAACCACATCGTGCTGATGGGTCGGCTAACTGCCGACCCCGAAGTGAAAACCACCACCAACGGTTTGGCCGTCACATCGTTTACCGTCGCGTGCGACCGAAACGTTGGAAAAGATCGTGAGAAACAGTCGGATTTCATCCCGTGCGTTGCGTGGCGTCAGACCGCCGAATTCATCGCCAAATACTTCTCCAGGGGCAGCCTGATTGCCGTCGAAGGGTCGCTGCAAAGCCGGAAATACACCGACAAAGAGGGCAAAAACCGCGTATCATATGAGGTTCTGGTTGATCGGTCGCACTTCACCGGAGAGCGCCGCGAATCCGCTGCCGCACCACAGGCAGCGAACCGCCCGGCAGAAGCACCAGGCGTATACATCCCGGTCGATGAACCAGGCGACCTTCCGTTTTAATGGCCTGGTACGGTGAGCAGGACGCAAGGTGTCCGTTCTTCCGCAGACGTGAAAAAAAAATGATCGTCTGTGAGGGGCTGGTGGATGAATCGCGGATTATCCTGTCGTATTCCCGCAGTAACGATTACCAAATCCAATACAGCGTGTTTTGCTGTAAGAATTACGAAAAATGCGAAATTTACCGGCTCCTTATGGACAAGTATCAGGACTAAGGAGCAAGACAAAATGCCAAACAGAATTATCAAAGAAAGTATCTGTACAAGCGATTCCGTTGCGCAGATGACCGATTTTGAATTCCGGCTTTGGATTGGACTGATTACACAGGCGGATGACGCCGGGCGCGGAGATGCACGTCCGGCGATCATCAAAGGCAGCGTATTCCCGTTGAGAGAAACGGTTACAGCGCGTCAGGTTGCGCAAGCGCTCCACGGTCTGGCGACCAAAGGCATAGTATCCCTCTACGAAGTAGGCGGGAAACCGTACTTTGTGCTACCGACTTGGGCGGCGCACCAACGTATAAGAGACTGTAAGCCGAAGTATCCGGAACCGCCGCTTGAAAATGACATTCCGCCGCAGTTCGCCGCAGATTGCGGCGAGTTGCCGCAGACCGCCGCAGATTGCGGCCTTAATCCGAATCCGAATCCGAATCCAATAACGCTTTCGTCTACGCCGAAAGCTGGCGCGGAGCCGTGTGACGTCTCCGCCCCGGCGGCGTCCCCGACGGTGATCGAATTCCCGCTGAACGACGGGACGGGGTACGGCGTGACCCAGGCTTTTGCCGACGAGATGGCGAAGCTGTACCCAGCCGTGGACGTGATGCAGCAGCTGAACGCCATGAAGGGCTGGTTGATCGGCAACCCGTCCAAACGCAAGACCCGCACCGGGATTAAGCGCTTCATCACGTCCTGGCTTGCGCGGGAGCAGGATCGCGGGCGTCCAGCTGCTCAGCGGCAGACGTACACACAGCCGCAGAGCAAAACCGCGCTGGCAAGCGATGCGTCGTATGACCTGGAGGCTTTTGAGCGCATGACGTTGTACGGGGCTGGAGGGGATCGCGGATGATAGAGATCGATCTGCGCCAGCCGCATATCGCGGACGTGGATATCGTGGCGTACTACCCGATCCCGAAGCGATACACAAAAGCAGATCACGCCATGGCACTGACCGGCACGCTGCTTCCGACAGCAAGACCTGATATTGACAATATCGCCAAAATAGTCCTCGACGCGCTGAATGGAATCGCCTGGAGCGAACGAAAGATATAGAGCTTGGAAGGAGGTGGAATAAGCATGGCAAAGATAACCGACAAAAAGGCCGTAGAGTGCGCGAAAACGCTGGTTGAGTTCTGTAAGCAACGGGGAGGATGCCAGAACTGTATTTTCAGAGCGTTTGGCGCAGATCACTGGAACTGCCATATAGAGGCTTTTGACCTGCGGGACGTCCTCTTGAATATGGAAGCGAAGAAAAAGAATCGCGGCTACATCTGATGAGAGGAGGCTTTCGAGCGTATGACACTTTACGGGATGGGCGGTGAACCGAAATGAGAACGTTTTTTGTGCCGGTTCCGTACTCAAAACACCGCCGCGCAGAATTCAAACGTTTCCTGCGCGCCGTGATTCGAGCCGTACCGAGCCATTTTGACGGGATTCGCGGTTCTGACATCAAACTACACGTTAAAATATTTTTCCGCAAAAATGGGGCATCAGAGCGCACGAGGGACGCATATCCGCTTCGGCTCATTTCAACGTGTCTGCGGGAGCAGGATGTGAACGTCGCGTCCGCGCACATGGACATCGTCCAGAATTCTGGCGTAGCGTTCACTGAAATCCGAATGGAGGTTGTGAAAAATGACAAATTATGAAGTCATGGACTTCTTTGTTCCGGGGATTCCCGTTGGGAAACAGCGACCGCGTGTCACGCGGCACGGGACATACACACCGGAAAAAACCAAGGACTATGAACTGCGGGTAGGACGCTGCTACTGTTCCAAAACAAACGTGCGCCGCGAAGATTACACTTGCCCTGTCAAAATGATGATTACCGTGTTCGTCGCGCCGCCGCACTCTATGAGCAAGTCAATGCGCGAAAAGGCGCTACAAAACGCGTTCGCACCGACAAAAAAACCAGACATTGACAACGTCGCGAAGTCGATTCTGGATGCGCTCAATGGGCTGGCGTATCAGGATGACAAGCAAGTGTGCGATCTCAGCATTCGCAAGCTGTACAGCACCGATCCCGGTGTGCGTGTGACCATGTACTGGTGGACGGGTATAAACTAATGAGTAAGACGAAATGCGACGATGATTGCCTGAATTGCGTTCTCCCAGATTGCAAGAAATCCGGGAGGGACTGCATGAAACCGCGCGAGGATGGCGACAGGCCGACAAAATACATCCGCATGACGGACGGAATCAAAGGCGGGTTTACAATGCCGTTCTGCCATGTTACTGCAAAAGAAAGGAAAATCAGACGTGTTAAAAATTGAAATGCAAATCGCCGGCAAGGACGGTGTTCACCCGTGAAATGGACAGATGAAGAAAAGGCAATCTTATACGACGCTTCCATCCCGTTTGCAACGCGCGTGGAAATGGTCAAGCGACCAAAAAACGTCGTGTATCAGTATCTGTACAAGGCACTGCATGACAAGAAAAATCGTCCATCAAAACAAATGCGCGACGCGGTGATTATGGACGCAACGATCCAGCCAAGAACCGCGGCGGCTTTGCTGGGGCTTACACGGGGAACCGTGCTGAACATCCGACGCGAACGCGGCGTAGTGAATCCCCGGTATTGGCAAGGCTGCGAAATGACGTGCCCGGCGTACTGCCCGTACGACGACTGCATGATGCCGCAGGATATCGCGGTGTTGGAGGACGAAAACGAAATGCGGGCCAGAGCAATGGCAGCAATGAAACCAATCAGACGTAAAAGAAAGGCGGTATAATCAATGAGACAAGGAAAACTGCAAAAAATTCTCAATAAGCACAAATTGTGGATGGATGGCGAAAATGGCGGTGAGTGCGCTGACCTCAGCCGCGCAGACCTCAGCCGCGCAAACCTCAGCGGCGCTGACCTCAGCCACGCAGACCTCAGCCACGCTGACCTCAGCCACGCAAACCTCTGCGGCGCAGACCTCAGCTACACAAACCTCAGCGGCGCAAAAGGGCTGCTATCTGCGGCGGATTTTTTGGAGAGATGCTTTGAGCGTACAGACGAAGGGTATATCGCATACAAGGTTTTTGGGGCGCAATATAAACCGCCCAAAGAATGGGAAATCGTACCGGGTGCGATTTTGACAGAGACTGTAAATCCAGATCGATGCACCGCGTGCGGAAGCGGTATCAACGTCGCGCCGCTGGAATGGGTAAAAAAGGAATATCCAGATAAAAAACCGATTTGGAAGGTGTTGATTAAATGGGAATGGTTGCCGGGCGTGATCGTGCCATATATGACCGACGGGAAAATCCGCTGTGAAAAAATGCAGCTGATAGGTACGGTCGAATGTGACGAAGATGATGACAATGAAATGTGGGGATGAAAAATGATGAAATGGATACCAGTAGCTGAACGGATGCCGGAAATCAAAATAGAAAAATGGGGATATGGTCATGTCGTTGTAATCGCCACAGATGGAAATGTAGTACGGCCACTGATATATGAAGCCGCGACAATTCGAGGAAAGCGTCAGTATCGGTGGAAATGGATGTGGGACGCACTCTATCGATCCGATGATATAATCGCATGGATGCCGCTCCCGGAGCCGCCAGAGATGGATGGAGGGATGCGAAAATGACTGAGTATATCAATCGAGAAACAGCGATTGCGAAATTGATGCAAGACGGGTGCAGCGCGAAAAATGTGCAAACCATTATGGGCATACCAGCCGCCGACGTGGAGCCGGTGCGGCATGGGCACTGGGTTCCAATCGGTGAAAGAGAAATTTTTCGCGTTTATGGCGAGTTTGATGTGCCAAAAAGCGAAACGAAGATGGAGTATGCTTGCAGCACAAAAGGATGTTGGATACAAACGACATGGTGTTATCCATTTTGTCCCATGTGCGGTGCGAAGATGGACGGAAGGGATGAAGCAAATGAAAATCGAAAGAGCGATCGAAATACTTGACCCGGCGCACCGGGAGCGGTACGAGAGCATCGACCCCGTGAGCGAAGCATGCCGGATGGGTATGGACGCGCTGAGACGGGATATCCCGTGCAAGCCGAAATACAGCCGGTACGTCAGCGGGCAAGGGTATTTCACCGCGATTGCGTCCGAAAAGGTTTGCGGCCACTGCAAACGCGCGTACACCGTGGTTGCACCGCATTCCCATTATGAATATTGCCCGCATTGCGGACGGCGGCAGGAATTTGTGGAGGACGATGTACCATGATAAGCAAAGCGCTTCTATCGAGCAAAGACATGTGCTGGTGTACACCGAAAGACTTTTTCCAAAAGTTGGACGAAGAATTCCGCTTTATGCTGGATGCAGCGGCGACAGATAGATCGGCGAAGTGCAAGCTTTACTTCACGCCGGAGATAGACGCACTGGCGCAAAGCTGGGACGTCGGGGGTGCGGTGTACTGCAACCCTCCATACGGGAGACAGATCGGAAGATGGATCCGAAAAGCATACGAAGAATCGCGCCGGTGTACGCACCCGATCGTGATGCTGATCCCAGCGCGCACGGATACCAGCTATTTCCACGACTACATATACGGAAAAGCGGAAATCCGCTTTATACGGGGGCGGCTGAAATTTACAGACGAGATCGGGCAAGAAAAAGACGCCGCGCCTTTTCCGTCGATGGTGGTCATTTACAGAGGACAGAGACAGGAATTTGTGGAGGTCAAGAAATGAAGAATGCATACTTCACGCAGCTGAAATCAGTCAAAGAACAAAGTTTCAAAGACGGTACCATGGCCGGAATCCGGCTGGCGCTGAACCTTGTGACCATCGCGTTGTCCAACCGGTACGGATTCGGCAAGCAGCGGATTGCGGAACTGGAAAAGGAAGTGAACGCGTTGTTCAATGAGATGTGCGACCTCAACGAGCCGGAATTGACGTACCAGAAGATGGAACGCCGAATGAAAGAGATTCGCGGCGAGGATTTCAAAATCGAATTGTGAGGGGGATTCACATGGTTGGGTTTATAATTGGGGTCATAGTCGGCGCATTCGTTTCGTCGCTGACATTTGCCATTTGCACCGCAGGAAAGTAAAGAAAATGACCATCCGAAACCGGATGGTCATTCTTTTAAGTATCGTCGTTTAATTCGGATTCCGAAGTTTCCCCGCCGGGGTCAATTTCTTTTTCGCCTTTGTCCTCGACGGTATTTTTCACCCGCTGCAAAATCTTCGCAAGGAATCCCGGCATCGGCACGCCGATTTCGGACAGATTTTCCGTGATGGAAATCGCTTCATTGATAATCAGCCACAAGGAAACCAGCGTCCCAAAATATGCGCTGGCCGCCATCGGAAGCCCAATTTCGGTTCCGCCGCAGTAAAGCAAATAATCGGCGACAACCGCGACCGCAACGGTTACTGCGTACATGACTTTTTTCAAAAGTCCTTGCCAGCCGCGCGTGCTGTTCAGCGTACCGGCAACCCCGGCCTTGACCATGCCGGTGATGTAGTCCAGCACCATCACGGCCAGCAGGACCAGAAGCAGCGGCAGCAGCGCGCCAATCTGCGACAGCAGCCACGCGCCCAGCGCTGCAATCCCCGCTGTGATCCCGATTTCCGCCGAATCCAGCTTGCTTATACTCAGAGATCGAAAGAAGTTAATCATGGCATTATACCCCCTTGCTCCACGTGTCGGCGATGTTCGACCAACCGACATACTGTTTCCCGTTGATGGTCGTGCAGACTTGTGCCCACGTCGCGCCGTTGACGGTTTTCGTTTCGCCGCAGATCAAGATCGTGCCGACCGGCATACTCGCGTACACGGTCGAATTCCCAACCCCAGCAGCAACACGCAGATTCAAGCCCTTTTTGGTTACTTTCCGGATCATAAGTTTACTACCCCCCATTGATGTATTTTGTGCCACCGGTTCCGGCAGCTGTTTGGCGCCTTTGAGATACGGCTCCGGGTCTACCAGCTTGCCGTTCAGCAGGAGCGACAAATGCAGATGGATCCCGACAGCCAATGTTCCGGTCTTGCCCATTTGCCCAACGACCTTGCCTTTTGGCAGCTGCTGCCCGACTTTGACCGTGATTTTCGCCATGTGGCAGTATCTCACCGTCACACCGGCATAGCCGTATTCCAGGCAATTCCCGTGCGTGATGGACTTGTACACGCGCTGCACGGTACCCGCGCAAATCGTGCAGACATCCAGCCCGGCAATCGTGCAGCTGTCAATGCCGCTGTGCACATTGCTGTACCGGCGGGTAATCAGCCCCGTTCGGTACGAATTACACATGATCGGCGGATACTGAGAAATTCGTTCAATTATTTTTGCCATTCAAATTAACCCCCTTGTTTATTTTTTTCGTTGACATCCATTGCAAAAATGCTGTATAATAAGATAAAAAGGAGAAAACCAGATGGAATATTTGCCGCTTCACATACTCAAAAACGTTTTCAAAAAATATCCTGATGCATGGGCATATATGGGACATGTACATCAATCTAACGGGCAAGACGGATACCCATCATGGCCGAATTGGTGTTATGCGCCCATGGCCGCTGCGCTTGCTATTGCAACACCACAAAACAAAAACTTGTTCGGTCAGCTTCAAGCAGTATCCGACGCACAACAAATTGCTGCGTTGGCGCCATGGAGAATCAGCAAAGAAGTTTTCATTATCGATGAATCGCTGGAACAAATGCTGTTTCAGCAGGCGGATGACGCGTCGGTTCCGGCTGAAATTCTGATGCAAATCCCCTATCCATGTTTCTACATCCAGTTTCACCACCTTGAATTTCAGAACCGCACTATTTCCGGCGCGTTTGTCCATCTTGAATACGACGTGAAGAACGATTCATCGGAATTGCGCATTCTGTTCGCGTTCCCGGACGGCTCGACGCTTGGATTCCCGATCCACATCAATGCCGGAAACCTCGAAAACAGCGAACACATCACGGTTCAGGAAGCTATCGACGCCATCGGGACGGACAGCCCATTGAACGCGCTGCGCGGCATGATGCAAACAGAAAACAACGCTATCAAAATCGCACTCGGAAAAGTGCTGCAAATTGTGCTGTATCTTTGCGCGCAGAACGCCGAAATTTCGCCAAACAAAGAACAAACTACTGTATACAAGCGCGGTGCAAAAATCCGCGATTCCTACGCCGAAATTCGCAAATGGGACGTTGGCGTGCGAATCGGTGCGGCGGTCAAAGCCAGTGCCCAATCCAGTACGTCAAACAGTCAACCCAAAGAACATTCCACGCACGCTTCGCCCAGACCACATATGCGGCGCGGGCATTGGCATAACTTCTGGACGGGTTCAAGATCGAAACCGGACGAACGCAAACTTGTCCTGAAATGGGTCGCACCGACGTTCATCGGCGACCGGGACGAAACCCCGATTGTGATTCACAACGTGAAATGAATCGAATGCACGTTTAACGCACGCTAACGCACACCGCAACGTTCGCGTGCGTTAATTTTTGCTTTCCAATTCGTTGATCCTCGCCCGCGCTTCCTGCCGCGCCGCAATCAGCGTTTCGATTTCCTCCGGCACCGGCTGCCCCAGCAGCTGGCATTCCGCCGCTTTGGTGATTTGGTAGTCGGTGCGGATTAAAAATGTTTCCAGCCAGTTTTTTTCCGTATCTGCACCGGGAAAATCTCGCTGATACTGCGCCAGCGGAGCCATGTGATAACGTCCCAAATCGATATTTTCAAGCATCTGCATTCCCCCTTTACCACCCAGACAGTTTTCCATGCGCGCACCAATGCACCCACACGTCGGCTGTTGTGGAAACCGGACAATAGAAGTACAGCCCGGAAATTCCGCTCACACTTTCTCCCGCAGCAGTAATACCGGTCACGTTCCCGCTGACTTGCTCGCACGTTAATTCAATCGACGGCGACGACGCAAAAGTGAGTGGATATGTAATTTGCGTTGATGTGCGCCCATAGAATGTGCTACCCCACGCGCTGGTCATTGGCGCGTTGACCTGTGTATATCCCCAGCAGATACCATAACCATTCAACACCAAATAACCGAAACTGCCGTTCCCTTGTCCGAATCCATTTGTCAGACGCAAGTCCAAGGTAGGCGCAGCACATTTAATCGCGCCATCGATGCTGCTGATTACTGTGTCGCACCAGCTGATTCCAATTCGGGTTTTCGCATATTCCGGTAACCCGGCATCCAGAACGTCAATTTCGTCATATGCTTCCGCCTTGTATGCGTATAGTCCCCATGTCCCGGCACTTTCTTTTTTCATCCAGTAATCGGTTCTCGATCCGATTGCCTGGAACTGACCCAGACTGGGGTCGGTTCCGCTTTCGCCTGAAAATTGGATAAAAAGCGTTGTCGGAACGGCTTGTTTCCGCTGCACAACGTTGATCGTGAATGCCATATCCGCATATTGGTATGTAGTTGCAATCTCAGCAAATTTGACGTATTCAATTTCGCCGGACGTACCCCACGCGCTATGCTTCACCTTAATCGCTGCAGTTCCGACAATCGATTCCCCGTTCGCGCCATGAGCAGTCACGCCGGACGCCAGCGACGCCGCCGTAACGGTGTCGCCGGTCAAATCCATCAAAACGCGCCCGTCGGACAGTTCAACTTTACTGTTTCCCATCCGCGTCACCACCTTAACCGATGGTCACAGTTTTTCCGCCGGAAGCATTGTCCGCATACGCAATCGGGATTGCGGCAATTGTCACCTGGGACAGATAATCAAACCCGTCGCCAGGAAGAATTACCTGTTCCGCAAACGTCGGCGTAGCCGCTTTCTGCGTAGCGTGAACTGCTTCGCCGCCGTACGAACCAACAACGCCCAGCAACGTTATCCCCTTTTTGATATTTGCTGCGGTCAACTTGGCTTGTTCCGTCGCACTGATTGAAACCTTGCCGCTGCCGTCGTGATAGCCTTGCGGGACAACGTATTGCTCGGCCTTTTCAGAGATCGTCCCTGTTACGCCGGCATTGTTCTTCATCGTACCGGTTACTTTTGCGCCTTGCACATGCGCGGTTTTCCCGGCCAACACTTCGGCAGCCGATGCAGTATCATCGCTGGTATCTGCATCATATGTGCAACTCCCGGTTACGGTCGCCCCGGTTTTGTCGTGAAACTTGTAACCGGCCAGCGCGTGTGCAGCGTCAATGGTGTCGCCGGTCAGGTCAATCAGAACCTCTCCGGTGGATAGAACGACTTTGTTATTGTACTCTGCGGTATTAGCCATTTATAATCCCCCCAATATATACGGTTTTCCCGTAATTGTTTGATACGCGCTGAACCTCAATCGGGCGAACGATTACGTCGTCGGCCATCCGTTTGTCCTTTGTGTCCAGCGTCTGTTCAATGAATTGCGGATCAACATCATACGCACCGGTATATGGGCTGCTCTGAATCACGGTATACCGTTCCATTTCAAACCGCAGCGTTTCCGGTTCCCGAATTTCAAATTGCATCGCTTTGGGATTCAGAATTCGGAACCGCATGGTTTCCGGCTTTTGAATCTCAAATTTCAGCATCGAACACACCCCGCGTTTTGATATCGGAAACGTCGATATTGCCAATCGGGCACCCGATGTTGTTCCCGTTTTCAAAGAACACTTCCGCAAAGCAAAATTGCCGCCCGGTCATATCGAGTGTTTCCGCACGCGTTACCGGAACCTGAAACGTGCTGTCTGCGTCCGTAAAGGTCACATCGCCCGGATATGTTTTCAGAACATTCCCGATTGCGAACACGATTTTCGACACATCGGACTTCGTAAACCCGGTCACTTTAATTGGAATTGAATACTGGTCGCCCTGCATCATTGCCCACACCCCCATTCCGGTTCCCCGGACGGGAGCATCGTCCCGCCCGGTTATAGCTTTAATTATACATGATCGACGGTCGATTTATCTACCCACCGAATTGCCTTTTCTGCGGTTTTCGTCCAAATAACTTTCCACCCATCCGGAAACAGTCTTGTTGACGTCGCTGTACAGCCCGGTAGACGCCAGATATTGCACCACGTCCTCCATGCCGCTCTGGTTCTTGGCCAGATAGTACGACAGGTACCGTTTCTTCTGCGCGGTGGTGATTTTGGATTTTACGGTCGCCGCTGCGCCTTTCTGCAATTCCTCGTCGGTCTCGCCGGGGAATTTCTTTTTGCGCTTCGCCGCTTCCGCGTTCACCTGAGACTGGATTTCCGACCGCACCGATTCGTTGATTTTCACCCCGGAATCGGCATCGGTGCCGGACGCAAGCCGGTAAATGGAGCGCGTATTCGTGATAATCCCATTAACCAAATTCCATGCGTTCTGCGCCGGGAGGCCGAGCAGTGTTGTTCCGCTGAAAATCAGCTTCGATACGTTTTTCATAGATGGGTCATCAAAGACTTTGCGCGTGTTGGAAATCAGCCCGTTCACCTGATCCAGTGCTTCCACGGTAAACATATCGTCCGAGAACCAACCGCCGGACATTGCGTTTTCAATTGTCGTTTCCAAATCAGACCCCCACGGCGGCAGAAACACGCCAGCCAGCGAATTCAGCGTGTCGAGCAGAATCCGGTTGGAGAACGACCACACCGTTGCTTCGTCGTCGTCGTCCTTGTATCGGTCGAGCTTGCCGAGCAGCAGCCGCCCAACCAACGTCATTACTGCGAAAACGACCGCAGATTCCACCTGAGACGCAACCGCCTTTGCGAATTTCTTCTTCGCGGCAGTATATGCGTCAGCATCGCCAGATTTCTTCGCCGTGTGCATTTCGCCGTATGTGTTCCAGATAATGCCTGCGTTTTGCAGCGGCTGCGTTTTGAACATCACAAGATACCGGCTGATTCCGGTCGCCTTTTGGACTTCCGGACGATGCAGAACGTCGTACATCGGCTGTGTTTCCTCAATCACCAGATCGTACAAATCGGTGACTTTCTGCCAGTATACATCGCTTTTCACGTCGATCCCGGGGTTCTGATTCTGAATGTCCTCCTTGCACATATTCCAGAACGCCGCAGTAGTCAAGCAGTCAATTCCTTGAATCCATTTCGTCGGGTTAATTCCAGTCGGAATCTTGTTGATGATCTGGGACGTTTTTGACAACCCCGTTGCGATATCTCCGAGTTCCTGCGTAGACAGCCCAATCCGGCGCATATAATGCTGGGCGGTATGCGCATCGATCTCGTCAATAATCGACTGATAGTTCTTGCACGTCCGCGCAAACTCCGCCGTGCTGGTCACAATGTTCCGATGCTTCAAATACAGGTACGCCGTTTGCAGCGACGCTGCCTGCTTCATGGCGACCGAGATGTTGAAATTCAGCACCGAGGACGCGAAATTCGACGAAACTTTTGCGACAGCAACATCCAGCGCGTTGTTGCTGCGCGGGCGGGAACGCTGAACATCCTGAACCGCCTGCTGAATCAGATCGATTCCGTATTTGTTCCAGACTTGCCCGACGGATTCTTTCACGGTCAGTTTTTCGGACTTCGCGTTCCAAACCTTGTTGAAATTCCGGACCGGAATCGCCAGCCCGTAAATCTTGCCGACAGTATCCTTGTGTTCGGAAATGACATCGTTCAGACCCTCAATAATAATCGGCTGCGTCGCATTCTGGCTTTTCTCTTTCAAAATGCCAGCATTTTCAATCAGCGCGGGCATTTGATTTGTTCCGTCGATTTCCTGTACCACATGCGTTTTGTCCACCTTGAACGGGATGTAGGATTTGTCGTTCGCGACCGTGTAATGTTTCAGCCGCAGCATGGTTTCGTTGATTCGCGCTTTGGCGTCCACATCGAAGAATTCATGTGCGGTTTTCATGAATTCCTTTGAATAGCTGTCATTGACCATTTGTTTCAGATGCGCCATGCTGTGTTCGCTGATCCCGACCCGGACAGCGGACATTTCCGCCGCTCTGTATTTGCCCTTCTTCACCAGATCGTAATCCAGCACCTTAATTCCTCCGGTCGTCAGATGCTTCATGCCCGGATTCGCCTGTTCGCGCTCCCACGACATCACCGTTTGCATAATCTGCATTTTGGTCATGTACACTTCGTGCCCGTTGTCGTCCACCAAATTGGTTTTCAGCTTTTCGCCGACCGCCTTGTTGTATTCTTCCTTTTGGTTGATTAAATCGGCGAATTTCTTTTCCGTTTCCATGACGAACATATTCTTTTTCTGCACGCCGTCGTTGATATCCTCAAACAGCTTGTACAGCGCGGACGAACGGTCATAGCCGGAAATCCGCTCGACGTTCCGCATGGCGGACAGGCTTTGACCTTGCACGAAATCTGAAACGGGGGACAGGAATTTCGCGATTTTTTTATCGCTCCGCCGAATCTGCACGTTCCGCTGCTCAACAACGATTTTATCCGCCGCTTGCTTCACGCTCGCGCGGTCGCGGCCGCTGATTAGCTTTTTCGCATCCACCAGCGTTTTTTGAACCGCCCGAATCACGCGATACACGCGTTCCAAATCGCCCAACGACATATCCGCAACCGTTTTGTCTTTCGCAATTTCCGCGAGATCGTCAATCTGGTCACGCAAATATGAATCGTATTCGGATTGGAAATCCGGATCGTTGTCCGTTTTCAAATCTGCGTACCGGTCGCGCAGTTCTGCCAGCTGCTGCGCAAGGGTCTGCTGTTTTTTCGTATCCTGCGCGCCGCCAAGATTCAGCGTTTCGAGCAGATTCTGCATCGCCGGGGCAAGGTACTGCGGAATATACCGGTGCTTGTTCGGGTTCCGCATCTGCGTCATAAACTCCTGATACGCGCGATTGATTTTCCTGCGCAATTCCGTCGCGCGGCGATCTTCGCGGTACTGCTGCAAATCCTGCCGTCCTTTTTTCCGCATGGCTTCCACCGCAGCACGGCGTTCGGCATCCAACACCTTTTTCAGTTTGGTGGTTTCCATCTCCGTCAGGCGGCTTTCGTATCGGGCAATATCGTCGCGGGCGGTCGCTTGCTTGTTCAAGTTTTGCTGCAACGATTTCACTGCCGCGCTTTTCTGCTTCTGCCGATTTTTCAGTTGGGAAATGGTGGACTGATATTTCTGTTTCAGCGCCGCTGTTTTCTTCGCGTGCGCGGCGCGCAGTTTGGCAATCTGCTCGCGGTGCTTCACATCCGGAGATTTGACGGTCGCAATGTCCCAAAATCCGTCATACACGTCCGCCGCAACGTCACGCGCCATTGCATCCATGTCGAATTCAATCTGCACCGGCGTGCGCGCAGCGTCGATGATTTCTTTCAGCTGCAACACCATTTCGTTTGTGTTGGTGATTTCCGGGTCGAACGCCCACGCATATTTTTCGGCCATTTCGCCCCACAGCACATCAATGCGCAGCGCGGACGGGTTGTCCGTCAGCTTCACCACACTGCCGATGGATTTCTTGAATGCCGACAGATTGCCGGAATCGTACTGAATTTCGGATTTCATGGTATCATCGAGGAATACGGACGTCCCTTTCAAATCCGCCAAAATGGGCGCGTATTCTTCGTTTCTGGCGGTCATTCCGCTGCGCTGCTCCACCATCCAATCTGCGATTTCACGCGCACGTTCGGACACGCCGTCCCACGCAATATCCGTTCCGTTCGACAGCCATTTGTAATAGTCCATCAGCTTTTCCGACAACTGCGTGCTATTCTTGATTCCGGCGCTTTTCGCCAGCTTTCGCGCAACCGTATCCACAAGCGATTGTTTCAGGACGGTTTCCGGCTTCGATTTGGACAGCACCGCATTCAATTCTTTCAGATTCGGCGTATCCTCACGGGCGGCGGATTCGTATCCTGCCCACATTTTTTCGGACGGTTCCGTTTTTACGCTGGGCTGCGCTGCGCTGGGCTTTGCATCCCGCAGCGTTTTTTCTTCCGTCCGCAGTTCTTCCAGCCGCGCATTCGCCCGGTTCAGCTTGTCCAACGTGTCCTGATACGCTTTCAGCTCCGACGCGTACGCCTGATACTGTTCCGACTGCTCCGAGAACACTTCCGACAGGATTTGACGGGCGGTTTTGGTGGGTTTGCGGGTGGAATAACGGATATCCTCGTTTTCCGAATTGAACCGCTCAGAAAGCGGGATCACCTTTCCGGAATCGTCACGGGCAACCGGATCGGCGGATTTTACGTCGCTGGGGTTGAAAATGACATAGATATCCGCACTGGTATCCATTTTCACTGAGGAATTCATCCCGCCGTTGTCGCGCAGATTCTTGAATACCACACTGTCATAGCCCTGCCCTTTGGCATACTCCGCCACAAGGCGCGTGGTGTTCAACCGTTCGTCCAAAATCGGATCACGGAAATCCAGCTGATTCCAAAGCCCGCCTTTCGCATCCACCGTCAGCGAATTGCCAAGTTTTGCATACAGCGAGTAGTTGCCGCGCTGCATATTCTCCCGCAGCGCTCCCCGCGCTTCATCTTCGCTCATGAGATCAATGCTGTATCCATCCAGCGACTTTTCAATGATGAACCCGTTATTGAACGATTTCGCTTTTTTCAGCGTTCGGATATTCTGTTCCAATTCGTTCACGAACGATTCGTTCCCGTAAAAAAGGTTCGTATTGTGCAATGCAATCCACAATTTCGAGGAAAGCCCGTTGAAATTGTAATGCTGTGCTGCATCCTGAATATCTCGCAGCCGTTCCTGACTTTTGGCGCCTAATGCATATCGACCAAGAATTTGGTCGATCATTTCATCCAGCTTTTCAAGGTCAGCGCTCACACGGCTTTCCAACGCATCCTTGCTGGCCATATACGAATATTCATAGTCCATGCCGCTTTCCGGCGGGAATTGGTTCAACTGTTCCGCGATTTCCTGCATGGACAGCTTGTTGACGTCTACGCTGCTGCGGTCGGTGATCCGTCTTGAACCATCCACACCGGAATAGGTGGACGCAATTTCCGGGCTGCTCGTCAGGAAAATGCTGCGCCCATCGTCCATTTTGGACAGGTCAAAATTGGTAAATCCGAAACTTTGCGTGCCGTGATACAGCAGCGGCGAATCGTAACCGGCTTCTTTCGCCGCCGCTTCCACCATTGCATTCAGGCGCGCGGCGTTCTTCTCCGGGTCTTTGGCCAGTTCCGCGTATTCGGTGTCGGAGGATTTGCGGAGAGAATAGCGCTCCTTTACAGTGTCAGTTCCCCGTAGATTTCTTCCGTTTTCTGAATCATTTCCTTCTCTGAGGTCGATGATTCGATAATCCCCGTCAAAACCCCTGCGATTTCCTCTTTCTCCGATTCCGGTTTGTTCAGCATAGGTGACGTCATTAAGACGCGTGTATGATAAGACAAATCCATCCGGGAAAACATTCTCAATAATTTGTGCCGCTTTTTGAAAGCTGGATCTTCCTTTTTCATAATCATAGATAATCTCCTTTGCATCTTCAAATTTATCCGCAAAAAGTGAATCCACCACAATAATCTTTGAAATCCCCGGCGCATCGAAATTCGCATCCGTATACACCAGTTTGTTGTTGATTGCAAAGATATATTCGCCGTCACGCGACTTCTGGAATGATTGATACCCCAGATTCCGCAGTTCGGAAACCTTTTGGTGAAACAATTTTTGGTCATTCACCGACAGGATTCCTGCCGCAACCAATTTCTTCGTAACGCTATTATACTGCGTATCTGTGTCGTTGTAAATGGATTTTGCGGATTTCCGCATGGAATTTTTCGCATTCTCCGCATTCTGCGCCCCTTGCGTCCCATTGAACGTTTCCGTCGCATCCGCCAGCGCGTCGTTCCACCGCCGCTGCAATTCTTCAAAGTTCGCATTTGCTTCCCGCAGTTCGGCATACTCGTTGCTGGCGCCGGTCACGCCCTCAAACGCTTTGGCGATCATGTTCAGCAAGTCGTTGATCTTCGCGATAATCTTTTCTTTGGTGCTGAGGTTCGACTGCGCCAGCTTCTTAATGGCGGAGCCGTCTTGCAGCATCATTTCGCACGCATCCGCGACGACTTCATCCAACGCCTGCGCTTCGGTCAGCCGCACGTTGTTCTTCTTCGCGTTCTCAATCTGCTGCACCATCAGCCGCTGCACCGTCGTGTCGTCGTAATGGTTCAGTTCGTCGAACAGGAACGCCCGGAATTCCTCATACTGCGCCGGGGAAAACTCCTGAATAAAGTGCGTCAGTTCATGCCCCAGCGTGCGCAGCACGGCTTGTTCGCCGATGGAGCCGGAATTCAAGTCGATCCAGATTTTCCCGTTCAGATATTTGCCGTTCATCCCGGTATAGTCGGATTGGAACAGTACGAAATCAAGCCCGGTCAATTTCGACATTTGACGGACAAATTGGATAGCCGATTTCTGTTTTTCGCTGAGATTCGTCTGATTCGTGTTGTTTTCCACGGAGCCTTTGCGCACCACAATGGAACCGGATTCGGTTTTGGCCAGTTTCCGATCCATCCACGCTTCTTGCAGCGTCCGGGTTTGGTTCTTCGCCGCACGAACGCCCGCGTCATACGCCGCACGCGCCTGTTTCGCCGTGATATCCGATTCATTCACGCCGTCCACCGCATTGCTGAACGGCAGCCCCTTTTTGCCGACGTCCGCAAAATGGTTCCACGCATCGGCATAATCTTTCACGTCCATGCCGGAAACGTAATTGTCCATGAACCGCGCGGCTTCGTCGCTGCCCATGTTCGCCGCCGCTTCCTGCAAAAGCTGCGTTTCCTCTGCGGTCGCATTCGCGCGCTGCTGCACGGCAGCCGCATTCTGGTTCCGCACGTTCTGGACGTGCTTGCCGACATTGAACGCTGCTTTGGCAGCATCCGTACCGACGGCATCCACAAACCCGGCGTATTTTTCCACAGCCTGCGCAGCGGTCATATCCGACGTCGCATACGCACCCGCCGTCACCAGCCGGTTGAACGAATTCACATACTGCTGCACGTTCTGCCCGTCGTAATGCCGCAGCATCGCATTTGCTTCGTATGTACTCGTCGCCGATTTCGCAACAGCCGAATACAACGCCGCAGCGCCCTCATTTTCGAGATTTAATGCGGACAAGGTAGTTTCACCGGATTCGGTCTGAACCGCCGAATTTTCTCCGTCAACGCGCGTGAATTGGCCGATGGAAACTTTGTTCCCGTCCGCATCCGTCGCTTCCACAATCGGGATGGACGCCATCCGGGCAGCGACGTCGGATTTCTGGCGGTACTGCGTGACTGCTTCCTGAGATTTCTGAACGAATTCCGGCTGTGCGGTTCCCTGTTTGCCGGTCGCCGATTCCACCGCTTTGCTGGCGAAGTCTTTGATTCCGCCTTGCTTTGAAAGTTCCGCAGCGACCGTCTGCGCCGCTTTCATTTCCTTTTTGCTCAGCGTGACGTTCTGCATCACGGATGCTTTCCCATTTACATACGCATCCGTGACAGCTTTCGACACGGCTTTCATCCGTTTTTCCGGCACGCCCAGTTCCGACAACCGATCATTGATTTGCGCCGACACGGCGCCGACCGCGTCATTCCGAATGGATTGCTGGTACTTGTTGTACAGTCTGCCAACCTGTGTGGGGGACAAATCTTCCGTTTGCACGCCGCTCAATTTCTGCGCAAATTTATATGCCGCGCTGTTCTTGTCGGCGTTTGATACCGCGTCGCGCAGCCCCTGTACTTCGCCGTTTTCAATCAGCGCCGCGCCGTTGTCATATCCGCTGCGGTATCGATAGTCTCCAACCGCAGACGCGCCGACGGACATCATGCCGCCGGACATCGCGCCAAGCAGGAACGATTCGCCGACCTGTTCACCGAAATCTTTCGCAACCTTTGCTTCGGCTTCGTCAACGCTCATGCCTTCCATGATGTATCCCAGCCGTTTTTGTTCCAGTTCCGCGCCGCCGCCGTTCACCCACGAATCCCACGCGGCGTTTGCAATATCAGTGAAAAATTCCTCGGATCCCTCAGTAAACGACTGTTTCAGGAAATTCATGACGTATGTCCCGAACGTTTTTTTGCCGGATGCTGCAAGCGATTTCAAATTCTCCAACGATGCGTGTTCAAACAGCGTTTCCGCAACCCCGGCGCCAAGTGCCGTTGCAATCGCCTGCCCATCAGCCAGCCCGCGTTTTTTTGCTTCGACGAGCGTGTCGGACGCTGCCCCGGTTCCCATTACGAAATCGTACGCACCAAGTGCACCAACAATTTTCGGAGAATTGGCGCCGCCGGTCATCGCGACACCAAGCAAATTGTCTGCAACGCTCATCCCAGCATTATAAACCTCAGATAATGCCTTCCCGCCGAAGCCGCCAACGGAATCTTCAATCTTGTCCGATACCGATGATCGGATCACGTTCGAAGTCCCGCGCAACGTGTTCAGCGCAGAGTATGGGTTCACTTCGCCGAAGATCGATTGCCCAACGTTCACAACGAAACTCGGGATAGCTGTGAGTGTATTTGTAACAGGTGTAACTGCAGAATATAGCGCAGACACCCCGAATCCGCCGTTTTCTATGTTGGTTCGGATGGTCTTTTCCGACAAATCCGCCGCCCGTTTGTCGATGTTAATCAGGTCGAGGTATTTGCTTGCGGCGCGGTTGCCCTCGGTGTTGAAAATGTAGTTATACAGCTTGCGTTCGTCATCATCCATCAGGGAAAACGCAGATTGGGAATGACCGCCGACGTTTAGCGAGCCGGTGCGGAAGCTGAAAGACGGCTCAATCTTTCCATTTACCGCCTGATATTGCAAATCCTGAACCGAATCGTCCACCCGGCTGCGTTCCGCGAAATCGCTGTTTTTCGGCGTTTCGCCGTACTTTTCCTGTAATTCGATTTCGTTCTCTTTGAGCCGTTTTTGGGATTCCAGATACGCCTTGCGTTCCTTCGCGGTTTTCAAATCGCTTTGCGTGCTGGCAAGGTTTTTGTACGCAGATGCATCCTGCGGTTTGTTCTGCGTCGGATCGTACCGGGAAAAGCTTCCGTACAGCGGCGTATTCTCCCGATTCGACTTATCGAGCGCAGTCAGCCGCCGGACTTCCGCATCTGCATCCGCAATCGCTTTGTCGTAGTCCTCGACCGTAGAATAGCCGGTCGTGTACCACTGATTCCCAAGCGCGCGCAGAATCTTCTCTTTATCATCCGTCGGGTCAATGTCCTGTTCGTTCTGGACGTCCTGCCGGATTTTTTTCAGTTCGTCGTACGAATGTCCGCTGTACTGTTCCAGAATCTTGCGCTGCTCTGCATCGTCGAGATACTTGTTGTATTCGTCCGAATCTTTGAATTGACTGTAATAGTCCGTGCCGTTCTTCACGTACTCGGACAGCGGGTCGAACCCGTCGCGCATCTTCGTCAGATTGCCGGAAATCGCGTCAAGCGTTTCCTGCGGTACAGCTCCTTTGAAGCGCCCCAAATCAACATCCAACGTGTTGATTGCTCGAATTAGCAGATTCTTTTTGTCCGAATAGTCGTTGAATTCCGAGTTGCCAATTTGCGTATATCCGTTGCTGTATCGGCTGCCGTAATCCTTGTACAGGTTCTTGTAACCGCTCAGAATATTGTTGTACTGGTTCAACGCGTAGTTCCAAGTATCCTGATTGATCGTACCGTTCGCGCTCCGATTCATGCGTTGAGTATATGCATCCTTAAACGACATCGCGCCTTGTGTGCCGCGACCCGTGCTTGTGGAAACATTGGTGGTGTCGGGTTTAGAAGATGCCTGCGCAGATTCATCTTCCAAACGTTTCTTTCGTGCTTCTGCAAATGTCATCATGGTATTCACCATACCCTTTCAATCAGAATAAGCCGGACAATTTTGACCCGTCACACGGTTGTTGCCTTGTTTTTAATTTTTCGGTATGCCGTTGACGTATTTCTTTTGCATCGCTTTCAGGTAGTCTTTGTAATTCGTGAATTCAACAGGCATGCCGCCTTCTTCCAAAATTTCTGTGACCTTTCCGCCGTTTGCATTTTTCCGCTGCGCGAATTCGCGTGCATCCATGATCGTCGAAACGCCGGTGACCGATTTGAACGTGTTATAATCCTGTGCTTCACCGCCCCTGTACAGATTGATTTCTTTGTCCGTGAACCCAAGCGCTTTCAGTTTGCGCGCGACTTCTTCATCGCTTGCATCCGGGTTTTGCGCAACGAACGCATCAATTGCAGCAGCCCAATCGCTGCTGCGAAGAGCCTTAATATCTGAATCCGTTAGTCTCGTCCCATTTGACGTCTTTCTTGATGAGGAAGCCGCTTTTGCTGCGGCTGCCGCCTTGTTGCTGCGGATCGTTTCGTTCAGCTGGTCACGCGCAAGCTGGTTGGCAATCGCATCCTGCTGCTTTTTGTATGCAAACTGCTCTGCATATTGACGATCCGCTTCCGCGTCGCGCTGGCGCTGGTATTCGGCGTTGTAGTCGTTCCAATACTGCGTCGTATCGTATTCGCGGTCGTTGGTGTATTTCCCGTAGTCGCGGTTGTACTCGTTCGCGTAATCCTCTCCGTAGTAGTTTCGGTCGTTTTGCAGCCGGGAAATGTTGTCCATGTACTGCCCGTATTCCTGCTGGCGTTCGCTGGACAGCAGATTGTAATTGTTCCGGAGGTCTTGCCCCTCCTGCTGATACTGCGCCAATGCCAGCTGATACAGTTCCGGGATTTTGTCGTTCAGCTGCGTCAAATACTGCTGGTATGCCTGATTTCCCGCCGTCGCCGCGTAGGAATTCCCGTATCCACCGGTCATGGCCGACGCCTGCGCGATGGTATCCGCCATCGCCGTACGGCCAAGCGCCTGATACTGGTCTTTATACTGGTTGTATAAAACATCCCCGTTCAGATCGTACGAAAATTTCTTTCGGTTCAGAATCTGGTCAATCATCGAATCCAGCTGACCCTGCCCGGAATATTTGAAATCCCCGACGTTTTTCAGCGCGTTTTCCGCATCCGTTTTCCGCTGCTGCGCGGAATTCACCGCGTCCGACGGCGTGTAATCCTTGTATGTGAAGCTTGGCGTGTATGTCGGATTTGTCCCAGTTTGCGTTTGGTTCGCCGCCGTGTTCTGCGACGGCGCCGTTGTCGGCTGAGACGCGCCCGCCGCCATATCGCGGGACACGTTCAGCTTTTGCCCGGCATAGATGGTTTTGTTGACGTCCATATTGTTGTTCAGCGCGGAAAGTTCTTTCAAAGAAATCCCGTTCGCTTTGGCGATCGACCACGGTGAATCGCCCTTTTTTACGGTGTACTGTGCCATTCCAATCACTCCTTGCCTGATTATGACGTTGTATTTACCACGGATGCAAGCCGCATATTCGACAATACAGCTTTTGTTGCGCCGTCCACGTTGTCCACCGGCTCGTCCATCCACTCGACCTGAATCCAGTTATGCAGATAGCCCGGCAGCCAGAAGCCCACCACGTCGATTTCGTCGTACGCTTCTCCCTTGTGGGCGTACAGCGCCCATTTCCCGGTGTCCTCCCGCTTAATCCAGAAATCCGTCAACCACCCGTAAACCTCGATTGTGCCCAATCCGGGGTCTGTGGTGGGCGCTCCGGCGAACATCACGCTCAGCCGCGCCGGGTATACATAGCCGCGCTGGATGATATCGAACGAAAAACCCATGTTCACATAATTGTTGTGGATGGTGATTTCCGCGAATTTGACGTAGCTTTGCGTTCCGTATGTTCCCTCTGCACGGTGTACCCATTGGCCGCCGCAAATCTGCGTCTTTTTGCTCATGGAAACATTTTTGGTGAAATCCGCTGGCAGCGCGCATTCAAATTCATCTTTTTCCGAAACCTTGCCAAACGCAACCCCGCGCCCGGTTCCGCGATTGTCCCAAAGCACAAAGCCCGTCGGAATGGATACGGTTTCGACCGTCGTACTGAAATAGTCGCTCAGTGCAAGCGCAATGACGTACGAATTATCCGCCGAAATCGCCGGGGAGGATGTGAACGTCTGCGTGCCGGAGTAGTTTGCATCCGCCGTGCCGGTTGAAAAGCTGGTGAGCGAACTGCCGGATACGCCGTATTTCAGATCGTACGTCCGGTTGTTTTTTCCGTCCAGCGACGACACCGTGTACGACATCTTGACCGCCAGCCGCTCGCCCTGATCGGACGCGTTCCCGTCCTCGTCAACACGCCACGCGGAAAACTCGCTGATCGTCGGCGGCGTGTAATCCATCACGCTGATTTGTTCGGTCTGCGTGCAGCTGGCGCCGCGCGTATCGTACACCGTAACCGTCACATCCACCGTTCCGCTGCGTGACAGTGCATTCGACGTGAATGACGTCCCGCTGTATTTCACCCCAAGAATGTTTGTTTCGCAGCCCGTGATCGTGCTCCCATACACACCACTCGCCGTAACGGCCACCGCCAGCGTCGATTTACTCAGCACATATCCGCCGAATTTCGCCGCCAGCCCCGCCGTCGCTTCGGAGATGGATACTGCGGAAATGGTCGGCTTAATTGATGACGGGACGTGTGCAAAGAACCAAACCGTGTTTGACCCCACATACGTTGATCCGCTGTATGTGTCAACCGTGATGGTTCCCCAGCCGCCAGCCGCCGCCGGGATATCACTGCAAAAATCCATTGGAATTGTCCATGCCACGTTATCCGTTACACCCGTACCAATGGTCGCATTTTTACTTGCCCAGCTGTAACTCACAGTGTGCGTAAAGCTGGACGACGCGCGGTTCATGTGGATGGTGATGGTATCGCCGATATTCCCAACGTCCTGCGTGTGATTTGGATATGTGATGCACGACGGAGACGACGCGCGCGGAATGGTGGTCAGCGTGATCGTCGTGCTGATCGTCCACGCGCCAGACAGCGTCGTTCCTGATGGGAATTTGAAATACCCCTCGAGCGCAACCGACCGCGTGCCGTCTGCACTGTGCGAGATATTGCCCGTCCACGACGCCAATTCAACAGTTTTGGAATTTCTGGTATCAATGTTCGCTTTGCTGGTCGAATATCGAACACTTCCGTCAACGCTCAGCGAAATCGGAAGATCGTTATATGCGCGATACGACGAATTCGCGTATCCATCGTTTCGTTTCAGGTACAGCTTGACCGTCAGGTTCGTGACGTTGCTATCAATGCTTTGCCAGTTCTCCGTCCATGACAACCAATAGTCATAGACATTCCCGGTGCCGATTTTCTTCAAAAACGTGCCCATCAATCCACCACCTTCATGAACGACAGATTCCCGTTCGCACGCGGGATGAACGCGAATTTGCCAATTTGGACGGATTTCAGGAACTCTGCATCCAGCACATACAGCCGTTTATTGCTGAGATATGCCGCCTCGCGCCCGCCTTGCCAGAACGAAACCTTTTCCGCCGTAAACGTCGCCGCCAGATTCTCTTTTTTGACGGTTTTCACGCCGTCTACCTCGACATACGTCAGGTTGTTCCCGACCGCAACGCCGAACACCGGGAGGTTTTCCTCGTCGTAGTACAGCAGCCCGGAATGGATGTACTGGTCAGACGTGATTTTCCATTCGCGGAACCCCGCGATTTCCGGGTCAGACGTCGTCAGGACGGATGAAAGATTGTAATTCTGAACAATCCCGTCCGCCGTCGCCTGAATCAACGCCTTGATTGCTTCATCGTACGCGCCGAATTCAGACTTCGCGACATATGTTTTCGCCAGCTGCGCCAGCAGCTGATCCGTTTCCGACCGGATGATGTTCGCCGTCTTGATGACGATGCTTTTCACCGCGCGGTACTGGTCGTCCATCTTCTGGTCCTGCTGCGCGGTCGAGGACGCAACCGATTGGCGGTATTCTTCGGACATATTTTCCGGGCCGATGTTTTGCAGCGCGTAGTTCAGCGTTTGACTGACGCGGAACAGGTAGTTATACAGCTGAGAAATGCGCTGCGCTTCGGTTCCGGCCATTTGCGGCGGGAACGGAATGGTTTCTGCCATCAGTAATCACTCCCATTCTCAATGATCTTCGTGATCGAATACAGCTTGAATTCTCCGGTTCCGCAAATGCGCAGTCGGAAATGGTCGCAGCGGTGCGGGCAAATCGGCAGCGTGATCGTGCGCAGCCGTTCCGCGTCGAGACATCCCGCCGGAATCCACTGCCCATCGGAATCATACTCAATAAAGAACCGGGCAAACGATTCTGCCGCCATTTGCAGCCGGAGATTGATTCGGCCAACGTACTTGAAATCCGGCGTTTCAAACCCAATGATTCCGCTGGTCACGCTCCAATCGAAATCGTCCTCCGCTTCACCGGTTCCGTATACCGTCCGAATTTCGCTTGCGTCCGCGTCACCGAAATATAAATCCGTATCCACGTTCGCGAAGAACGTCGCGTGCGTGTTGTCCTCATGGTGCCAGATTCCGCGCTTTGCGTCGTATGTGAACATATGCCACTTGCCGGAATCGTCCTGCATGGACGTATAGTACATGGTACCAATTCCGCCGGAAACTGCATTGCGGTACTGCTCGTCGCCGAACGCGTCGGAAATTTTGTCCGGCTGACTGCCAGCGAATCGGAAAATTCCGGTTGGCGCTTTGTAGTACAGCACCCCGGATACGTTGACGATGGAACGGTAACTGCCGTCCTGCACACCCGCCCATACATCGGTTTCCAGCCCGAAATTGCTGGGCACGGAGCCGGTGATGATATGCACGCACTGCTCCTTGAAGAATGTTGGCCGCCCTTGGTACGACACCGCGCCGGTGAACACGCCGTCGGTTCCCAGCGATACCGTGTAACTATCCGACGCAATGCCCGTGAACACGTTCCAGTTCTTCGGGTCGCCCAGCGCCGACGCATAAATTTCGTTCAGGGATTTCCCGTCCCGCACACCGTAGAAGCAGCCCCACAGCCGGTTGTTGTGCTCAATCACGTAATCCATTTGCGGCACGCTGCGCTTGACCGTGACCGTTTCTGTTTGCGTGTGCTGCTGGTCAATGATACCAATCAACACAATGTAATCGTCGCCCTTGCCGATGATTTTGCTGGTGGCATTTAGCCGCTCCACCGGCTCTTTGGCGTCGCCGGCCGCCGTCAATCCCGCAACCGTCACGCCGTCGCCCACGGAGAACGGCGCGCCAATGCCCGTGCAGCTGATCCGCACATACGTTGTCGCCACTTGCATCCACATCGCGGATGTTTCACTGTACTGTTTCAAAACGTGCGTCTGTCCGCTGGTATCCAGCCAGAAATCGCCGTTTTCCGGTTCGACCGGCTCCGATGCGGACACGGTATAATCACCGAAATCTGCGCCGTCGTAGCGGCACATTTCCATCGTTACCGTGCCGGACGATTCGTAGCTTGCTTCCAACGATCCGTATGTGCCGTCCTGCGTGTTATACCATTTTTTATCCGGAAAAATTACAATCAGCGCGCCCATGGAAATCAGCTGCTTCGGCACCATACCGTCGAGCGTAGACAGCGTCAATCCAGCCACGGCGTTGCCGTTGTAGTACAGCGTGTCGCCGTCCACATAGCCCAACGCGTCCTTTGCGATCATCCCATGCAGCGCGGTGACGTCCGCGTATTTGCCCCGTTTTCCGCGCGTCGCTAGCACCGGGAAGTATCGCGCGGACATATTTTCATCATCAAACCATTCGCCGTCGTTGATCTTCAAATTGTGGTTGTATCCGCCGAACGTGGAAACCATGTCCCGGCTCATGCTGGTATCGCTCAACCGCGAAAAATAAGGCATACCGCCACCCCCGTCAAATATATTTCATGTACTGCAGTTTGCTCGCGTGACTGTTCCGCCAGTACCGTACAAACCGCGTGAACGCTTCGTTGTATCGCGTGATCGAATTGTTATACTTCGCCGTTTCGCGATTCCAGTAATCAATCTGCGCTTGCAGATAATACAGGTACAATTCGTCGTACGGCGCCGGAACCACAAGCGCGGTATCTTCGTCCGTATCGCCGTTGTAGCCGGTAAACCCCGTGATTTCGCCGGGCGAGTATTTGTTGAGCGTGTCGTTTACGATCATGGCGTCCAGCTGTGACAGCCAGTAGATTTTTTTCGCGTTCGGATACTGGTTCGGGCAAAGGTCATTGACCTGCGCAATCGCTTCTTTGATTGTCATCGGTTCACCCCCTGAGATATGAAAATAGGGGATGGGGCTTGATTCCCCATCCCCAAAATGGAACGCTTAAACTTTTTCGGTGGATTCGATATACCGGGCAGCATCCATTGCCGCCATTTCCGCATGGTCAAGCACTTCTTTCACATACGGCGGAACATATACCGTCACGCCGCGCTGAATCAGGAAGTCGTGCCCATTCACGCACACATACTGCGACTGATCCTTGCTGCCCGGAATCCGCGGCAAAATGACCGGCACACGATTCTCCGGCGGGCAGTCAAACGGGTCTTTGACCGGCGCGTTCACTTCCGCGACTTCCGCGTTCACTTCTTTGGTTTTGGTTGTTGCCATAATATATCATCCTCCAAAATTGTTTTAGTTCGCAGCCGAAGTCGCCGAGATCGACGAGCAGCATTCCACACGCACAATGCGTTCCTCCGCCAGCCGCTTCGCCGCAAAAGCGACTTTCCAGCCGACGGTGCTGCGCTGGTTCAGCGGATCTTCCGTACCGCCGGAACCTTTCTGTTTGACGATGTGTTCGAGCGCGCCGCCCTCCAAATCGACCACGCCGTATGCATCCGCGCCGAGGAACAGGCACGAATACACAGACAGGTATTTTTCGGTTTGCGCATCCGGCTTCGGACAGGTCGCGTCGTTCCAAATCTTCGCTTCGGTCGATTCCACAAACCGGACGCCGCCCAGCTTGCCGATTTCGCCGTTGTAAAGATTTTCCGGTTCGGCGTACTTGTGCCAATCAATCCATTCCGGACTGCGCATCAGGTCATACGCAACGTCGGGATGGATAATGCACACATAGCTGTCGCCGATTTTCGGAACGTTCTTCCGCTTCAACGTCCGCACCGCCTGGTACACCAGATCGGGCGTCAGTTTTGCGGTCGTATCCAGCCCGGCACGCGACGTAACAGCGGTGGTGCCGCTGGTGGTGACTTTCGGCGCGAGAATCACGTTCGTGCCGCCGCACAGTTCGTTCCGAATCAGCGTGTCGATGGTCGTACCGGCCTGCACGCCGAGCGCCTTGGTGTCCTCCAAAATCACGTTGTCGATTGCCGTCAGTTCCAGCATATCGGATTCCGCGATGTACCCGCCGTACTGGGCGATGGTCGCCGTCAGCGCGGTTGCGCCGGTCGTCTGGCCGTTCGGCGTCACGCCTTCGGTCAGCGCCGTCAGCGCTTTCGGCAGCGTAGACCAGCGCCGCCACTCAATCGTCTTGCCGTTGCCCTTGGGCAGCGCCCGTTTCTGGCCGAACTGGTCATGCACCAGATTCGCCTTGGCGTTGTCGAGCAAGTCTTTGACGTAGTACGTTTTCATTTCCGCAGACATCCCGGACGCGCCGGTGGTCTGGGTGTTCAGCGTCGCAAAAAGCTGGATGTTAAACTTGTGCTTGTACATGGTATTTTTACCCCCTTGTCGGCGGGTCAGAAAGTGATTTTCTCCCCGCGTGCTACTCTCGCACGGATTTCTGCCAAATCCTTGTGCGTGTACTTGGAGGGGTCTGCCTTAACGGATACCGCCGGTGCCGACGTCGTCGCGGATTCCTCAAAGCGGTTTTGTCCCGCCCGGATATCTGCTGCGACACTCTCGCGCACCCGGTCAGCTGTATACTGCATCGCGGCGGGAATCAACTCGTCCTTGTGGATCACCGTAAACGCGGTTTCCATGTCCATCCCCGGCACGCTCATCAGCTGGCGGAATTGCGGATTTTGCAGTTCGGTTTCGAGGTCGAACGACCCATATTTTTGTTTCAGCGATTCTGCCTGTTGCAGCATCACCGCATACCGCTTGTCTGCTTCCGCTTGCCGCTTTTGATTTTCGATTTGCGTCCGCAGTTCTGCGCTTTCGCGCTCCAATCGCTTCTGGTATGCAAGCTGCTCCTTGCTCATACCTTTTTCGACTGCTTCCTGCTCCATCCATGCATCATCCATGGACAACGCCTTGCTAATTCCGTCAAGGTCATTCCGGTCAACGCCGTATCGCTGCGCAAGCTGATCCATAATCGGGTTCTGCCGATTCATGGTCTCTTCCATCCCTCGGTAAGTCCGGAGCCTACTGTCGAGATTCTTTCGCAGCTGGGTTTCGTACGCGTCTTTGAACTCACCTTTTATCATCTTGGAGAATTCCGCGTTGAAATCCCGGCTCGGCTGCTGAGCCGCCCCCTTGTCTGCTGTGCCTGTCTGGTCGGCACCGGCCTCATGCTGCTTGCCGTACAGCACTTTCGGCGCACCGCGCCCGGCGACGACGCTTTGCTCTGCCGCTCCCGTATCTGCGCCGCCATCCGCACCGGCTGCACCGTCCGCAAAAAGCTGCAAATCCATCGGGAAATAAAAAATACGCATTGTTATACCTCCTGCCCGTCAGTGGGCGATTCTATGTTTTTATTATACCATGGGTAAATTTTGATTTTCTACCCAACGACTTCTTCGGACAGCAAAAAATTTTCCGGGTACTGCTCCGCGATCATTTCCAGCGTGTCCGCGACAATGCCCATCAGCTGCACGGCCACATCAAAGCTGCGCTCCCGTGGGCGGATCGTCACAAAAAACTCGCCGTCCCGGATGGTGACTGCTGGCCGCTCCATCAGCTGCTGCCGGGCGTACATCCGATCCGCCTGCCGCGCCAGCATATAGCATACCGTCGAGATGGACGCGCACACGATATCTTTGCCCGGCTCTGCATATCCCGCGTGACCGACGCACGCAAAGTCGATCCGGTCGCCGTCGTATGTGATTTTTGCTTTTGTCATTGCGCTTTACCTCGGCTGCGTGGATTCCGCCACCCGCGTCCTGGCGTTTTTGGTGATACTGCTTTCCTGCTTTTCTTCTTCGCCGCCCAGCCGTCCAATGCTCTGCGCGTCCACCGGCGCGCCGCCAGCCGCTTGCGCCTGCTGCGCGATATCCTGCGTCACGCCGCTTTGTGCAAGTATCTGCTGAATCTGCGGCAGCAGTTCCGGCCTGTACGCGCTCGTCATCTGCACCAGCAGCGCGCCGATTTGCTTCAAGCTTTCCGCCATCGTGCCGTTCTGCTGCACCGTCCGCGTCACGTCGTCCTTGTGGTCGAAATCCATCATGTTCAGGCACGCCAGCGTCTGGTCGGTGTTCTGCGGGGAGAAGAATCCCAGCTGGTAGAAATTGAGCGCCATTTCATTTTGCGACATCTTCGTATATGGCGACGCCTTTTGTGCGGATACCTCGATATCGAACTCCGGCAGCCGGTACGTGTCGCCGCCGCCGTAAATGCCGCCGACGGTCTGCGCGCTGAGGTTCCGGTTGTCGTACGACGCAAATTGCATCGCGCCCGCTTCACCGATAATGCGGAACGCGCGGGGGACAGTGTAAAACTGCCGGATCAATTCGATGCACGTCCGCACGATCTTCGAATACGCCCGGTATGCGGATTTGAGCATATCCCGCGACAGCTTGCTTCCGGCTTCCTGCATGGCGGCGATTGCGGATGCAGCCGTCGCGCCGCTCGTCGTGCCGCCGTTGGACACGTCGCGGTTTCCGCTTGTTTCCTTTAACTCCGTGATCTTGAAATTGAGGTAGTCCACATACGTCCCGGAGAGCGGCGACACGGTCACTTGCTGGATGCTGTCCGCAGCGAGCGACTGCCCCGCGCGGATGAAGGTCTTTTTGCGGTCGGCAAATGCTTCCTCGTCAAAGTCCGCGTCGTCGCGCACCAGCCAGCGCGGCGTGGCCGCGATCAACGCGTTTTCCAGTATCGCTTGTCCCAGCAGATCGATGTACGCCTGCGGGTCTTTGCAGATATCGATATACCCGAAGCCAGCTGGCGTGCCTTCCTCCGGGAAAAGCACGTCAAACACGAATGGATACTCGCCATGATCGTACAGCCCGTTGGGATATCTTTCCGGCTCGTTTTCCGTCGCCATCAGTAACACGTCGTTGACAAATTTTGCGCAATGCAGCACCGTGCGGCCTTGCGCGTCGTCCGTCTTGTAGTACCAGTCCACCACCGCACTGCACTCGGACGTGTCCACCGCGTCGTCATAGACGTACTTGGCGACATCGACCGTGCCGCCCGACAGCTTCCCGCGCAGCTGCGGATAGGCGCGTTCGAGCGCTGCGTTCCGCTGCATGGTCACATAAAACAAGTTTGGCGATTTCTGGATATCCGTGCAGCCCGGCTCCCAGAAGAGATTGAGCAAATCCACGCGCCGAATATCGATATCCCCCAGCCCGTTGTGCTTGCGCGGCGACCATGTGACGGAGTACACCCCGCAGCCGTGTTTGAGCTTGTACCACCACACATCATCATAGGTCTGTTCAAACCCATTTTGTTCCAGCACCACCGGCATGATACTGGACAGCATCTTCGCTTCCTGCTGGTCGCCCGCCTCGCGCGGCAGGATCGTCGGTTCGGGAGCGTTGTCCATTGCGTCCGCGTGTTTGTTCGCCAAGCAGTTGAAAAGCCACGCCGAAGTCGGCTCCGGCTCTTTTGCGCTGGACGCGCTGGTGTTTTTCTCGCTGCGCATCTGCTCCCAATGGCGGCGTTTCCACCATTGTTCATTATTGACAATCCTCTTTTCCAGATTCTGTTTGCCGTCCTTGTACTTTTGCAGCGTGTCGCGCGCCTTTTTAATCTCCTGCTCGCCGATAGGCAGCTGCTGCGCGGCATCCTCCGGTCGCTGCTCGTCCTGTCCCAGCCCGGCCAGCTGCGCAAAGGTGACGCCCTGCGACGGCTGCGGCTGCTGTGTACGCTGATCCATGTGCTTGTACCTCCTGTCAAATTTTTGTAAAAATGCTGATTGCCGGGTCGGTCTTGCTGCGCCCGCCGCGCTGATTCAGCGGGTCGTCGCCCAGCGGGATATCTACCGTCCGCACGCGCGGCTTGATGGCGTGTGTCATGCACATATACCGGCTTTCGTCCGCGACGTGATCTTCGAGTGACGTGTCCAAGTCCTCCGGTCTGGTGGTGCTGTATATCATCTCCGGGATGGTGCGGATGAAAGCTTTGCACGTGTCAAAGACATACAGCATCGCCTTGCCGTGATCGTCAAAGGCCATGCGGTAATGCAGCTGCGCCCACCCGTTGATCCTGTCATTGTTACCCTTGTCAAAAAATACCCCTTGCTTTGCGGCGACGTCGGCGACGCTGATCCCGGACGCGTCGCCCCAGATCGCCGGGTCAGCGATGCCGCGTATTTTCCGCCCCCGCAGATATGGATGCTCCCGCTCCACGCGCCGCACCTCTGCGAACTGCCGCTCCGGTGCCCACTTAACGCCCTCGTTGGGAGTTTCTGTACATCCGTACATTTCGAGGATACGATACAGCACGCCGTCGTAGTCCATCGCCCACCAGCCGACGGAGAAAGGCCGCGCATAGCCGTAGTCGTATGATCGATACACGCGCCAGTCCGGCGGGATATCAAAGGGACGGATCACGTGCGTCCATGCGTGATCGTCGTAGTGGCTGGGATCGTCTGTAAATTCTTCAAAGAATTGCCCGTCCAGCACGTTGAAGTCGCCGTCCAGCCACGCCCGGCGCTGCTTCGGCGGCAGCGCTTGCAGCCGCTTGACGTAGTCCGGGTCAGCTTCCATCAGCGCGGTGTTGTCACGGACGCCAGCGCGGATAAAGACGTAGTCGTCCGGGTCTTCCAGTCCGCGGTAGCGGCGATCCACGAAAAGCCGCTTGACCCACCCGTGCCCTTGTCCGCCGGGATTGCACGTCAGGTACGAGCGCTTTGGGAAGCCATCGACGCCGCGCAGACACGCTGTCATGTACTGGTACTGCTTTTCGGAAAACTGCGTCGCTTCATCCAGAAAAAGGGCATTAAATTCCGTTCCTTGGAAATGGTCGAGATCATGGTCTGTCGCGCAATACTTGAAAAGGATATAACTCCCATTCGGGAAACTTATTTCCTTTAATTTGTCATTATATGACGCGATTCGCTGGTGCGGGTCTGGGTGGCCGCAGCGCAGCAACGCTTTTAGCGGCTTTATGTGATTTTCTGTCAGTTCTGGATATGTTTTTCGGACGATCGCGATTTTGATGCCGGGATGCGCCAGCGCCAAAAGCACCGCCTTGCGCTGCACCGCCCAAGACTTGCCGCCGCCGCGTGCGCCGCCGTACGCAACATTTTTCACAGTGCTGCGCAAAAATTCCGCCTGCCTGGGATTTGGCGTGCCCAGATCGAGCGTGACCGCGCCGCCTCCGTCTCCGGCCACCGCCCCCGAAGCTGCTGCGCGCTCGTCACTGGCTGTACTCATCCGCATCACCGCCCATCACAACGCGCACCGTCGGCGGAGCCGCTGTCGCCGCATCTTGCTTGCGCTGCTCCAAGGCCAGCTTTCTTTCCTGCATCTCCATCTCCCAGCGCTGTATCTCAGACGGCAGGGAATTTAAGTCTCTTACTGCTTTGGTAAGATTTAGCAACGCCGTCGAGTAGTCGCGTGCCTCGGACGCCGACAGCGCGTGATCCGCTTTTTGCAGTACCTCGTCGATCCGGCAGCCGAGCATATCGGCGCTGCTGATAAGCGCGCCCAGCTTTTTGCCTTGCTCGCGCGCGCTTGTGCGCAGTGCTGTGTCTAAGATGGTCTTTCTATAATCCGCTCTTCTTTTTACTAATCCTGCCTTTTTACCATGATCTGTCATAGTAGCTACACAGATACCATGCTTACCACACAGATCAAGATATGTACAGTCAGTAGTGATATAC